>Ga0315315_10003889_pt1 | contig 13774 bp, 9 predicted proteins | sample M140m3416metaG_FD_203699 | JGI IMG/M metagenome (GOLD analysis project Ga0315315, IMG submission 203699) | Ammonia-oxidizing marine archaeal communities from Monterey Bay, California, United States - M1 40m 3416 | ecosystem: Environmental > Aquatic > Marine > Intertidal zone | place: USA...
GTGCCCTTTTGGAGGTACTTTATGCTACGGGTTGCCGCGCCTCTGAAGTCTGCACTCTCAGAATCCGTGACATGTCACTCGACGAACGCCACGTCAGATGCCAGGGCAAAGGTGGTAAGCAACGGCTAGTTCCCATTGGTTCACGAGCGATTGTTGCAATCCAGAATTATTGCGAATCATCGCGGGGCAAACTTGCCGCGAAAAACACTCATCCTCCAGAGGAACTGTTTCTGTCACGAAGCGGTCGCGCGCTCGACAGGATACAGCTTTGGCGTCTGGTGAAACTCTACGCAAAACGCGTTGGCATTTCTGATGAAGTGAGCCCACACAGTCTGCGTCACAGCTTTGCGACCCACCTGTTAGCAGGCGGCGCGGACCTCAGGCTTGTCCAAGAAATGCTGGGACACGCGAGCATTCAAACCACACAGATCTATACACACGTCGAACATTCTCGACTCAAAAAAGTGCACAACCAGTTTCACCCACGTGCGTGAATCCAAAACTCGATGGCTAAGGCAACTCAACCTTTTTAGTACGTTTATCAGCCATCGTTCCACTCGTAACGCCTGTCATTACAGCCTGATCAGGCCGGTCCTGTCCCACTTTGATCGTGTACTTACCTGGCTCATAAATGGCTGGTCGGAAGCGGTCTCCCTGAACTCGAACGCTATAAAGCACCTCACCATCCCGTTCACGAATCACCTTCACAACAGGTGACTTGGTGCCTGCAAATCGCAGCTCTGGCAAGTAACCTTTCACGGCACGACCATCATTTTGGCTTGCGCGTATCGTTACAGGCCAACCAGGAAATTGAGCTTCATCGCCGTCATCAACACTGACAAATCTTGACCAGCACTCAAACGTAATTGTCTGATCCTTTTTGTTGAACCTGACAATTCCGTGCCCATCTGCTCGCTGAGTCTCATCCTTGCGATCTTGGGGATTCGCATACGCCAGCATACGAATCAGATTCCCCAGCCCATCTTCGTATTCGCCTGTCCAAGACAGAGGACTATTGGCGACAGGATTCTGCCCGGGTTGCTCGTCTTCAGGGTGCCACCAGCGACCGTAAATTGTGTTCACGATAGCTGGAGAAGTGAATGCGTAAGGACCATCAGAAGGAGCCTCCAAACCGTGCTGGACCAAGACAGCTAAATGCTGGTCTCCGCACAAATGAGGCGCCCAAACCCTGCGAATCTTTTCCAATGCCACCTGCCTTCCAGTCTGCGGCCAGCCGTTGCAATCCAAATCTGCCAACAGCCGATTGGAAGGGCTACCGTGAAGATGCACGGCACCGCAAAAAGCAGTCTGGCTGAGTACTGCTTTCATTGCAGCTCCGCTCCAGTCATCAGTCCATTGATCGAGAAAGAGAAGCTGTCGGTCACCTAGCAGTTTAAGTTCCGGAAGATCAACAGATGCACGATCATAAGCGGGATCATTAATATGGTCTGGCCGCGGACCCATTTTTGGAATTTTACCCTGAGGCCCACTTTTAAACTTTCGGTCTTCAAGAATTGCAAAATCAATTCCACCCAACAGTAGATTGGTGTAATAAACCCCAATGCCACGCTCGATCGGCGTCGCATCAAAAGGATCGGGTAAATGCCAAGTCTGGCATCGCTGCACCATATTGACGTAAGAAGCGGGGTAGAAAAAACCTCCTGCTGGGCCAGCTGGCGTCCTGGCCTTCTTGCCATTCTCACCCCAAATATTCGCTTGCCCAACATCGTGATCATCAGGAATCGTGATTGTGGGACGATCCTTCATGATCTCGCGGAATTGCATTCCGAACTCCAGCCATCCAAAAGTGTGCTGCGTGTGGTGATAGGACTGATCACCAGCAAAGAACAACAGATCAGGATCCTGCTTCATCAGATTCTCAACCATCGTGGGACGGGGTCCCGGAGTCCGACTACTGTTACAGGAGAGTGATCCCACCACAATCGTTTCTTTGTCGATGGGGTCTTTGCGTATGAGGCCCTCAAACGTTGCCTTTTCACCGTGACTCAATCGGTAATCAAAATCCCGTGTTGTATCCCAATCCTTGACACGAAAGTGCGCTGACCAACCGGGGTACAGTACTTTTTCAGCAGCGACTTTCCGCCAATCTGCATCCCCTACGGGTCGCACTTCCAGGACCACCTCACGAGACTCATCTGGAAGCAATGGGAACAGCTGTGCTGTGAGTTTCAATGTTCCATGTGCGACGGTGTAGACGGCAAACCCAAGCACTTCATCCCGAGGAACCATCAAACGTGGTCCATTGCCGCGTTTGCCTTTGGTTTTCCACCACTCTCCAACTGCATCCGAATCAAGTTTCGGAAAGTCGGGCCCGAAAGGCTTGTTCGATTCACCCTTAGCGGCTCCACACCAAGCCACAAAAAGAAATGCAACACACAAAGTACGAGCAAGCATCCATCATCTCCGAGTCATAAAAACATCTGCAAGCAGCAATCAGCTGAGCCCACATGATACCCCAACAATCACAACTCGGTGTGTCCTGTCCACCAGAACCTTCAAAGTGATTGCGCAGCTGTTTTAGACAGCCAACCAAAGGATCAGAGTTCACCTGGGATACAATGTGTTCGACCCGCCACCCTTAGCAAAGGGCCGGGCGTACGGCCAACAACTCGACCGGACAACGAGTCGACGGGAAATGCGACTTTGGCAGCGGCATAACAGCAGGCGACGGAACCGGTTTTGGTAAACGATCAAGGCTGCACGCCTTGCTGCGAACCATCACACATCAGTGCCGACCGTCAAATCGCGGCACTGCAATTGAAGATATTCCATTGCGGCATTCAGTGAGACAACTGACTTAGCACGTTATCGAGCACACAGTTAATCGTGTCGTAATCTGTCATGCGTTCGCTTGCATCGCTTTCCATCATACTGACGATCAACTGGCGTAGTGGGGCGGGTGTATCTCGCCAATCTGCTTCTTTGGGCTCGAATCGTTGCATAGAACTGATGACAGCCTGAGTGCTGTCGCTGTCGAAGGCGCGTCGGCCACTGAAAATTTCGTAAGCCACGCATCCGAGGCTGAAATAGTCACTCTTATAATCAGCAGGGTATCCGCGTAGCCGTTCAGGCGCGATGAAGCCTGGTGTACCGCTCAATCGTTTGCTGACGTCACGCTTGACGCACAATTCATCAGCCAATCCGAAGTCAAGCAGGTGACATTTCCTGGAATCGAGGCTCAACATGATGTTGTCGGGCTTGATATCACGATGCACGAGCCCAATCTTGTGAACCGCATGCACGCCCTGCAGAATTTTCTTGAACAGCTCTGTTCCCAACTGAAGTGAAACTTGTCCCTTGCGAATGCGTTTCGACAAGGACTGCCCCGTCAAATACTCCATTACAAAAAAAGGACGACCATCGATTTCCCCAACGTCGTACACTCGCACGACATTCTCATGGGACAACCTGGCCATGGCTCGTGCTTCTTCGATAAACGGATCAGCCAAGTCTCTGCCTATCTTGACTGACTTCAACGTTTTGATCGCAACCACACGGTTGAGAACATCGTCTCCTCCTCGGTACACGACCCCCATACCACCGACACCAATGATCTCATGGATCGTGTAACGGCCAAGGCGTTTTGGAAATGGAATCACATTCTTCGCGGAATCCTGCATTCCCGCACCCACTCGACTTCTACTGGAAGCAGACGGAAACCAGTCAAAACTTCCAGAATCAGACGCAGGATTTGAGTCAGCAACACTACCAGAGGCGACAAATGTTTCGTCAAAACTGTCGGCTGTCGCGGTTGAACCAAGATTAATCTCTTCGACATCTGGCGAATCTTGTTCGACGGCAACTCGCTTCGCCTCAAATGTGCAGAAAGGGTGCCCCTGCTTGGCACAAGTCACTTCGCGAACGCTGATATCCTCTTTGTAAAAATCAGCGATGCCTTCAATGATCCCGTGAGCGAGCGTACAAAGACCACGTCTCGAGGAATAGACAATCTGAGCCTCATCTTCACTCAAGCGAAAGGCTTGGATATTGGCTGGCTGAGCGGTGGGATTCTGCATGCGGATGGTGCGATGAATCAAGCACTCAACATTCGACAGCAGCTCGAATGTCTTCCAATCAGGATGCAACATCGTTCCTGCGAAGCCAATCAACTCAGGCCCGGCGAAGCGTCCTACGACACGCAGTAAATCGTCCAATTCAACCTGCAACAACTCACATCCAGCCCCCAACAAGGCGAACACAGCTTCATCGGGGTAGGTCCCAATCGGTGACAGAACCAAACCCTCGTGACCTGCATGTTCCAAAATCGCATTCCACGCCTCCGGACCATGATTCGTGTCCACAAACTTCTTAACGATACAGCAAATAGATCCGTGCATAGCAGGCTCATGTCACCCAACAGCTGCTAACCAGCTATTGAAACAACTTCTTTCTTTAGAATCGAGTAACGTTGGCTTAAGCCCGGGACCACAACAAACCAACCAGAAGAACTGGTGACGTCTCGGTAACATTAACATTGGTGTGAACGCACGGGCAGGACGGCATTTTTTTCTTCACTACCAGCAACACAGATCGTGATACCGAGCACGATCCATGAATTTACCCGGGCATCTCATGACAGTCAGCGATCAATGCATCAACGTCCTGAGTGGGGCACACCAAGTGCCTATGAGTCTGGCCAATCTGGATCTGCGATTTGGCGAGCCATGTTTGCCAACTTGGACTGCGTGTCCAGCATTCGCTGCCAAGACGCCATCTTCAAGACAACCTCCTGACTGTTCTCATCAGCTCTGGCCGCTTCGATGAGACGCTTCAAACGAGACTGCAGATAATCAAGGATCTCACAAAGTTGTGCCTTTTGCCCTGGCGATAAGTCCGCAGGAATATCCGGCACCTCCTGTACCTGAATGATCTCAGCAGGGTGCGGTGATTTAGGTTCAGCACCTAGATTCAACGCGATCGATCCCTCGCTCTGCTGCTCATCGCGACTGACCGTTGGATTCTCATTTCCCATCGCAGCGAGTCGCGCCGCGATCTGAGTTTCAGATCCCACCAACATCAAGCTCCGCCCAACCGAAATCAGGTCACCATGACGCAAGATTTTCAGTTGGCACTCGACTCCATTGACTTTGGTACCGTTGGTACTGTCGAGATCGGTAAGAACAAGACGATCGTTGTCTCGCTGCACTTTAAAGTGACAGCGACTGACACGTTCATCGTTGAGTTGAATCTCATTGCCTTCCTCGCGCCCAATAGTCAAAGGCGGAGCAAGATCTTCATAGATCTTGCCGCGGTCGGCTCCATGAAGGATTTTTAGCGTTACGCCCGTCATAGGGCACTCCACACGTGGGAAAGTCTTCGAAGAGGCTAGATAAGAATCCGTCCCATTATAATCACGATCCTTACATTAGTCATTCGTGTAATTTCGGATCCGCACTACATTATACCCTCGAAAAATTAGGGATTTAGCGAATTTCCGCAATCAAACACTTAAGATAGTCGCTCTCGGGGCATGAAATGGCGACAGGGTGGTCTGGGGAAGGCCCCCGATTTTCCATCACAACCATGTCTCGACGCCGTCGGCGGCCTACATCCAACAGCATATTGAGGAAGTCGGCCCTCGAAACACGCCCCGAGCAACTGCAGGTCACGAGAATACCGCCCGGTACCAGAAGATCCAAAGCGAGCGAATTCAGACGCCCATAAGCCCTCAAAGCGCTGTCGATTTGATGGCGCGACCCAGCAAAACGAGGCGGATCTAGAATCACGGCCTCAAACGCTCGTCCCTCTTGGGCATACTTTTTCAGCGTATCAAAGCAGTCGCCCTTCTCAAAACTGATCGAACTTAAGCCGTTTCGCTCAGCCGCTGCGGCAGCTGCATCCAAGGCGATTTGGCTAGAGTCGATCCCCAGAACCTCAGCTGCTCCCTGCTTGGCAGCAACTAATCCAAAACCACCGGTGTAGCAACAAACATCCAAAACACTGCGACCTTTGAGATAGCGAGCCACAGCCTGATGATTGCACCTCTGGTCCAAAAAACCTCCGGTTTTTTGGCCACTTTGCAAGTCGACCACCAAATCCAAGTCATTTTGTCGATACACGACCGGAGCCGACAGCGGTTCGCCCAAACAAGTTTCCACCTCGTTCACGCCTTCATGCTTGGCCGTGCGAGGATCGATGCGGGCAACAATCGAGCGTGCTCCAAGGGTCTGCTGTAAGTAATCGAGTATCGAGTCCTTCCACCTCAACATCGCCCCTGATGTGAACTGAACCCCGAGACAATCGGCATATCGATCGACAATCAAGCCGCTCATCAGGTCCGATTCACTAAACACAAGCCTCTCGGCTGCCTGTTCGTCCAGCGGATCCATCACGCGTCTACGACGAACAGCGGCATCGATTCGATTCCGCCATAACGTCTCGTCGATCGCAATCGCCGAATCAAACGCATACAACCTGATTCTCAATCGGCTAGCAGGATTCAAGATCCCACGTGCGATCCAGTTACCATCATGATCAAGCAAATCGATGACTTGGCCGCATTCCAAATCACGACCGTCCTCAGCCAAAGCATGAGCATGCACCCACGGATGACGTGCCAGAAAAGGAAATTGCCGCGTGGGCTTAAGCCGAAGCGGGATTGGCTGCTCAGAAACCGTCACGGCGAAGCTCTCAAATCTTGTTCTTTTCGGGAGGAAGAGGTGCACAGCACAGAATGGTGACAAAATATGCCCCCCAGCATAAGTCGTCGATTTTTCGGCCCAAGCTGCCCGATCCGGAAAATCAGTCTGGCGAAGCAGCCTGCCCATCCGCGAGAATCCCGCCAACTCGTCACAATGGGCGGTTTGAGGTAGAGTCCTACGCTTGCCCAGACGATATATTTATCGAGGTTCGCCGGTCGAATCGATAACCGGTGTCCGTTCGCCAGATTTGAATAGCTAAGAAAGGTCTGATTCATGACTCACGTCGTAGCTGAGCCCTGCTCAGGATGCAAATACACCGATTGCGTGGTCGTATGCCCCGTGGAATGCTTCTACGAAGGCGATCAAATGCTCTACATCCACCCAGAAGAGTGCATTGACTGCGAAGCCTGTGTTCCTGAATGCCCGGTGGAAGCGATTTTCCACGAGGACAACCTTCCAGAAGAATGGAAGAGTTATCTCGAGCTGAATGCCGCGAAGTCCGAGTCAGGTGAGTGCGAAGTCCTGACAGAGAAAAAAGAGCCGCTAGCAGACAATTGATCCGCTGGTCGACGCTGAGTTCAGCTCATCTCAAATGTTGAGCCTCGGGATTATCGGCCGTGGAAATCCCCACGGCCGCGCTGCGCGGTAGGTGTTTGGTTATCTCAGGCAACTTCGATTGCTATGAGGCATGAGCAGACCGGGAGGATTCTCTCAACTCACTCTCTCGCATCTATTCTCCCCTCTACACAACAAGTAACGTTCGTGAGTTTGCCGGACCATGTTACGTTGCAACGATGAGCGTCGTTCATGTGGCGGACGGGTGATGGTGGACGAGTGATAGTGGAAGAGTGATGATCGACCGCAGATGCTAGAGCAAGCTACCGGATGATCACCCGAAGCAAGTTCTCAGCATCAGCGATCCCTCAACCAAGCGAAGCAACCTTCCGGCAACACTGATCAGTTGACAATCTTGACCGCTCGCGTGGTTTTTTGCCCTCATTAAGATCCGCTGCCAATATTTACCCCGCAGCATGCAGGAATGTTTTCCAGCACTCATACCGTGGATCTTCTGCCGACTGCTCCAAAATGGGATTCACCCGAGGCTTTCGCGGGCGTGAAAGCAACTTCATTCGAGCTTCCTTGGGTGTACGTCCTCCCTTGCGACTGTTACATCGCAGGCAGCAGCAAACGATATTTTCCCACGTGGTAGGGCCACCATGCGAACGGGGCACTACATGGTCCATACTCAGTTTGTGCACAGGTTGATTCTGCCCGCAGTACTGGCACGTATGATCGTCTCTGGCAAACAGATTCTTGCGGTTGAAACGAACCGATTGAACCGGCATTCTGTCGAATCGCGTTAAGCGAACGATGCGTGGGACCCTCAGTTCGAAATTCACTGCCCTGATGTAATCCTCACCCTGGTGTTTTTCGAGACAAGTCAACTGGCTCAGTTCGCACCAACTCTCGAAATCGTAGCTTGCGTACTGACCGTTCTCGTTCTCAATGACTTCCGCGCAATCGCGGTACAGTAGCGTGAAAGAACGCCGCACATTGATGACCCTTGCCGCCATGTAAAAGCGATTCAACACAAGCACACTTGTTTCTAACAAACTCTGTGACATGGTCGCTTTGATCCCTGTTTACCAGTGGAAAAAACGGAGGGCACTCAACCGCCTCAGCTCTTTTCGTCAGACCTGCTGGACGAATTCGCTGCCCTCAAAATAGTTTACAGGTTTCCGATTCCCCAATTTTGGTGCCAAGATCACTTAATCGCGTACGAGTTAGTAGTGTTAACACTCTGGCGGCACCAATGTCGACGCTACGACGCCCTCTTGGGGTTCACCCCATAAACGCTAAAACGAGCTAGCAGCATGAAAAATGTCTGCAAAAGCTGTAGTCTAGCGAGGATTAGTTTCGACTACCTCTGTCGAACCGATTCGGAATGGTCTGAATTAACCCACCCTGAACGGGATATTCCATGATTTTTGAAATCCCAATGACTGGCCCCGTTAATCTGCATATGGCGCATCTGGAGATGGCAAATCCGGCCCTCTCAGCCTTTGTGGTCCCACTTCTTGCGGAATCCAGTGCTTGGACAGCGTGGCTGGAACCAACAGGCACTGTCCTGATAGCGATCACTGTAGTCTTCCTGTGCATGATCGCGTGGGCAGGAAACCTGATTGCCTTGCCGGGAAATTGGGCCGCGGTCTTGGTTCTACTCGTTTATGCATTTCTCGGTCCTGAAACCGGTAATGCCTCCATTGGTTACATCCCCGTGGTCGCGGCATTTTGCTTTGCTTTGCTTGGTGAGGGCTTCGAATTCGTTGCAGCGGCCATGGGTGCCCAAAAAGCAGGAGCCAGCCGAAAAGCGACACTGCTGGCGATGATTGGCTCCATGGCAGGCGCCATGCTCGGTGCCATTGTCGGCTTACCGGTTCCGATTGTCGGGCAAGTCCTCGCCGCAATCCTGTTCGGTGGACTCGGGGCAACACTCGGCGCCATGCTGGGTGAATGGCACAACGGTAGCTCATGGCGCGAAAGTCTCCCCATCGGGCATGCAGCTTTTTGGGGACGAACGATCGGCACGCTTGGAAAAGTCGCAGCCGGTGCCGTGATCGTGGTAATCGCCATGATCAGTGTGGCGTTTTGATCCCTTCCCGAGATTCGTTGCCCGCAGATCAAAAGCGTTAAACGCCTGCGGTGGACACAAAAGCCCCTGAAATCCATGAATTGCTAGCAACCAGAGTTCGATTGACTCTGGGGTCGGCATTTTCCTAGTGTGCCGCTAGCGATCCCAACATGCCATGTCACGCGCGACGCTGATACTCGCGACGCCATGCTTGGGACTTTAGCAACCATGCGAGTGATTTCAATCACGCCACCCCATGCCAACGCACAATGCAACAAGGCCGCCGAACTAACGACCGACGACGACGCGTTCTCTATTCAGCACACCAAGCTGAAAACGAATCGACTTCTGCAGCCAGTCGGCGTGCGGCGGAAAAGCTTCGCGAAGCACGCTGTCCACAAATGGCATATGGCTCGCGTGTGCATCAGCGGATTCGCGGTCGTTGGTTTTCCCTGGTTCCTATCCGCTTGCGATCCATGTTGCTGGTAACTGGCAGCATCTTTCTGCTCACGACTATTCTGTGTGCAGGGCACTACGCTGCGGTCACTTGGGCACCACTGTCGACGCGTCCCATGATCGCTCGCCCGCTTCGTTTGGATCGACCCGACAGTTTTGGCAGTTGGTGCATGGTCGCGATGTTAAGCGTCACTGCTGGGATTGCCTTAATGACTTACCAATTACGTCGATATCGCAATGACGACTTTGGAGGGCATTACCGACTCTGGCGAGTTGTCATCCTCGCCAGTGTTCTCGCTAGCGTAAACGTACTCGCATCGCTTGTTGACTGGACCGGCGCGATCATCGACGCAGGTTTCGGAAAACGCGTCGCCTTAGCCGGAAGCGATTGGGTGAGGCTTGTAGTCACATTCGGCGGCGCAGTACTGGCGTTGCGAATGGTTGCTGAACTTTGGCAGTGCCGAACAGCTTTGGCATTGATGGCTATGAGTTGCATGCTGTTCGTAATTCCGGAAGCAGTCCAATGGAACATTCTGAAGATTGAATCAGCCGGATATTGGACATTGGCAACCACTTCTCCGATGCTCGGTTGCACGACTCTTTTAATCGCCATGCTAACCTACCTTCGAATGCTTTATAGGGAAGTCAAGCAGGTTGAAGACGTTTCCATGATGGATCGGTTCCAGCAATTCAAAACAAATCTTTTTCAGTCCCACTCGAACCAGGAAGAAGAATCTTCCACGCCCAGCGATGAAGTCGTAGCTGAAGCTAAGACAAAACATCGATGGTGGCAACGAAGCAAAGCAGACCACGAAGTGGACACCGAGACTGAACAAGGTGGATCGTCCACGCCGACCCAACAGAGCAGCAATATCAAGCGTGACACCAAGAAGCAAAAGAAAGCTGCTGCTGAAGCAGCGACGGTCAAGAAAAATGTGGCTGCCGAAGACCTAGCCGAAGAAGAGAACGATCAGACGCAACAAAAACCAGTTTCTGGCAAGAATAAACGGCGCTGGTTCGGCTTAAGAGGCCCGAAACCTTCCAGCAGCGAATCAGGCAACCAATCAGAGGCAGAAGAAAATTCGGCAGACGAGCAAACATCCGAGCATGCTGGAAATCCGAACAAACGCACCCGTTCATCATCCAGATCAAAATCAACCGCAAGCACGCCAAACCAAAGCACGGATGCGGCAGAAGCAGATTCAGCGGACGAAAAAGCGCCGCGAAAAGGTCTTATGGGCTGGCGCAGAAAGAAAACCAACAAACAACAGGACGAGACCGAATCAGAGTCTCCGAAACCTCAGAGTCAACAAGCCCCAACTGCAAGCAAGTCGACACCCCCGAAGCCTCAACACGACGCAGGGGATCAGTCAGGTGAGGAAGACGAAATTGACTGGAATTCGATGAGCAAAGCTCAGCGACGACGACTACGAAAACAAATGAAGCGACAAAATAAAGCTGCTTGATTTTCCGCGTCGAACTCAGCCGCGTTTAGGTCTAGGCACCTTGGTTCGCCCACTTGCCTTGATACCCTTTCGTCGTTTGCGTTGCTGCCCGCTTGCTTTTCCTGCCGGCTTTTCGATTTCAATTTCAGAAAGCGGCTTGCCAATATTGTCTTTAAGCTGCAGGACACGATCTCGCAATGATGCAGCCTTCTCAAATTCAAGAGCCTCAGCAGCGGCCAGCATTTCCCGCTCCAAGTTGTCAACGTATTCAACAGTGATGTAAACAGCTTCTGACTCTTCCTTGGCGGCTGCAATATTTTTTCTTCGTTTCGCAGCGTCCTGTTCGATACCTGCACTAATTTTCTTTTTCACGGTTTCGGGCGTGATCCCATGCTCTTCATTATACGCTTGCTGAATTGATCTCCGGCGTTCGGTCTCATCAATTGCAAGCTTCATCGAGTCTGTCACTTTATCAGCGTACAGAATCACTTTTGAATTAGCGTTTCTAGCCGCCCGCCCAATGGTTTGCACAAGACTGGTTTCGCTTCTCAAGAAACCTTCTTTATCGGCATCGAGAATCGCTACAAGTGAAACCTCTGGAAGGTCCAATCCCTCTCTGAGCAGATTCACCCCTACCAGGCAATCAAATCTTCCTGCCCTTAATTCCTGCAATAAATCAACACGTTCAAAAGCATCCAGTTCACTGTGAAGCCATCGACAGCGAACATTTTGTTCTTGAAAAAACGTAGAGAGATCTTCTGCAAGTCGCTTCGTCAACGCGGTTACCAACACACGCTCGTCTTTCTCTGCCCGCTCGCGAATCTGCTCCAACAAATGTTTCACCTGTCCCCGTGCAGAAACAACTTCAACTACAGGATCCAGCAAACCTGTCGGCCTGATAATCTGCTCTACAACCTCACCTTTAGTGCGTTCCAACTCGTAGTCATTCGGGGTGGCGCTCACGAAACAGATTTGCGCTGTGCGTTCTTCCCACTCATCGAATTTCAGTGGGCGATTATCCAGAGCACTGGGCAAGCGAAAACCATGGCTGACCAGTGTCTCTTTGCGGCTTCTGTCTCCAGCATACATCGCCCGAACCTGAGGCACGGTCACATGGGACTCATCGACAAATGTAATGAAATCATCCGGAAAGAAATCGTAGAGCGTGTCGGGAGTCGCACCAGGAGGTTTCCCCGATAGTGGACGACTGTAATTCTCGATTCCGGGGCAGTGCCCAACCTCAGCCATCATCTCAAGGTCAAAACGTGTTCGCGCTGACAGACGCTGCGCTTCAAGAAGTTTCCCCTGTGACTGAAATGTTTCCAACTGCTGAGCCAGTTCCTCGCGGATCACTCGCAAAGCACTCTGAATACGATCCTCCGGCATCACAAAGTGCCGGGCAGGGTAGATATAGACATGATCCAAGGTTCGAACGGTCTCTCCCGAAACAGGCTTGATAATTGAAATCTGCTCGATCTCGTCGCCCCACATTTCAATTCGATAAGCAAACTCTTCGTAACTGGGCCATAACTCAATGGAATCCCCACGAACACGGAATTTACCCCGTTCAAACGCGACGTCATTCCGTTCGTAGAGAACGTCGACGAGTTTCAACAACAGATGATCACGACGGGTCTTCTCGCCACGATGAAGTGGCACGATGAGTTCTTTGTAATCTTTTGGCGACCCCAACCCATAGATACTGCTAACCGAAGCGACAATCACAACGTCACGCCGACTCACTAACGAACTTGTTGTCGCCAAGCGTAGGCGATCAATTTCTTCGTTAATCGACGAATCTTTTTCGATATATACATCCCGCTGAGGTATGTAAGCTTCGGGCTGGTAGTAATCGTAATAGCTGACGAAATAATGAACTGCATTCTCAGGAAAAAACTCCTTGAACTCACTGTACAACTGCGCTGCCAAAGTCTTGTTATGGCTAAGCACCAAGGCAGGTCGTTTAAGATTTGCGATGACATTCGCCATCGTGAATGTCTTTCCTGTACCTGTTGCTCCGAGCAATACCTGAGTGCTGCGTCCTGCCTCAAATCCACGTGTGAGAGACTCAATCGCCTGTGGTTGATCGCCCGCGGGTTCAAATGGTCGCTGTAGATGAAACGGGGCGGGTTCCAATTCCGCTGCCGCATCTATTTGCGCCTTTCGATCATCTGGTTCGGGGCTGCTATCTGATTCGGGCATCAAGAACGATCCACATACGTTTGAAACAGAACGGGGAACCGGGGCAGGTTTCCTCCACTACTACGTCATCCTAGCGAAGCGACGACCCAACACGTAGGAGCCTGACTGTAACCTGCATGGAAAAAGCAACCAACCTTACCAAATGATGACAACTCTACTCGGTGACAATCGCCATCCCGCGAATATCCGCGATCTTCCCCGGGCCAATGCCACGAACACGCTGCAAATCATCCACCGATTCAAAAGCACCGTTTGAGACACGGTCTGCCACAATGCGACTCGCTAAAACAGGACCAACACCGTTTAGCAAAGCTAACTCACGTGCACTCGCAGAATTCAAATTAACCTGGACAAGCCAGCCACTTTTCCGGATTCCC
>Ga0315315_10003890_pt1 | contig 13773 bp, 3 predicted proteins | sample M140m3416metaG_FD_203699 | JGI IMG/M metagenome (GOLD analysis project Ga0315315, IMG submission 203699) | Ammonia-oxidizing marine archaeal communities from Monterey Bay, California, United States - M1 40m 3416 | ecosystem: Environmental > Aquatic > Marine > Intertidal zone | place: USA...
CTTCTGCTGTTGGTACTTCTTCTGGTTTTGCTTCTTCTGGTACTTCTGGTACTTCTGGTACTTCTGGTACTACTTCTTTTCCTAGTTCGCTTGGTTCTCCTAATGTTTTTGCAGTAGTGATTTTTTTATTTTTTTCATCATGATTATGTATAGTGCTATTATTTGCATTTGCTATACTAATAGTATGCTCATGTGGAATCGTATTCGAGATATTATTTGAACTTTCTGTAATTGCTTTATCTTTTTCTATAGTTTTTTTTGATGATAAATTTGCTTGAATAATACTAATTAAATTTGCTATTTTATTTTCATATTTACCTTTGTCGTTAGGTAAAATATTTGTACTAATTTCTTCAAAAGTTATAATTTCATCTTTAATAAATAGTTTATTATTCTCAGGACATTTTATTACTCTAAATTTTTTATTTTTACGTTCATCAATTGGTAAATCATTATAATAATTTTTCAATCTAACAATATCATATATATTATTTGACAAGCTCATATATTTAATATTATTAAAATAAAATATTATATTTTAATAGTATAATATATTAAATGGACAGCGTGGAACCAGCGGAATCATTATTATTAGCACAAGGAGAAGAAGAAGGAGGAGGAGGAGGAGTAACAAACCCAGCAGGAGACGGAGGAGACAGAGAAGACGGAGGAGACGGAGGAGAAGCAGGAGCAGATGCAGCAGCAGCATCACAGCCAGCAAAAAAAGAAGAAGTACTATTAGCAGAAGGAGCAGCAAAAAAATCTGATAATATATTAAATCAACTAGGGGAATTATCAGATGCTTCTCCTGATCTAATTAAACAATTAAAAAATTTAAAAGAATCTACAAGACATATTGATTATGTAGAAGCATTTAAAAGAATTATACAACTTAGTGATAGTGGCGACGATGAAGTAAATATTTACTTATTAAAAAAAATGGGTAGTGAATCAGATGCAGCAAAAATAGATGGTAATAATCCATATCATTGTATTGATATAGTTGGCTTATTACAACGTTTATCTATTAATAAGTTACTAGATTTAATAGATAAGAAAAAAATACCTAACGATGTAGAAATTGGTAATATCGGTATATTTTCGTTATTATTACGTTTTATAGATACTGGTAAAGTAAAAGAAGTAATTGGTAATGATAAATATAATTTTAGTGAAGCTGGTAATTTTAAAAAAGAACTTATGAAACCTGAAGGTAGTGATAGATTTGGTCATTATTTTGGCGGTGTCAAAAGAAAAAAATCATCGAAAAAATCATCGTTAAAAACTCATAGTATTAATAATTTAAGATGGTTAGTTCACATTGGTTTAAGATCTTTACAACAAATAAATTCAGGCAAAAAACCTAGCAAAAAACCTGCTGCTACTAAAACTCGTGTAGCCAAAAAACCCGCAGTTGCCACCAAGGATGATTTACTTAAAGTAGCTAAAAAACTAAAATTATCCGGATTATCTAACAAAACTAAAAAGGATATCGCCGCTGCAATTAGAAAAGTCGACGTAAAAAAATTAAATGAATCTCAAAAGAAAACCTTAGAAAAATTTAAAAATATGAAAATGTAATAAATTTACTAAAACACTTCGATATATAGTGATCGATCGGCATATTTTTCTAATGTAAATTTCTTATTATTAGTTTCTATTTCATTTTTATAATCTGGATTAACTTGTTCATATGTAATATAATCCATTATCGTGTCATTTGATATATTATCCAATATATGTTCTACAGGCATATGAAGCCTAAGATTAGGGTCATTTTTTTTCTTTAATATGTTTGATAATTTAAGATTACTAATATAATCGATGATTCTTGTAATATTTGCTACATCTTTATTTTCGACTATTTTTATATTAAAAAATCTCAAAGTTTTAAAGTAATCTATTATATATCTAAATGATTTTGTATTAAAATAATAGCCCATAAATGTTAATATATTATTAAAATTATTATTGACATCACCTAAATCGTTTAAATAATGATGATATATATGATATGTTAAATCCGAATAATTTTCTAAATCATTCATTGGTATTTCCTCGTATTGATTTTCTTTCAAAGGTCTAGTATCAAAATTTAATTCATTATTTTTCTCCTGAGTAGTATATTTTACTTTTATATTGAAATCAGCATAGTATGTTTTATAACTAATATAATTTATAAATAAATCTATAATATAAAATTTGCTTTCAGATATATATATCCAGTCTTTTGTAGTTTTGTTTTCATTATATGCTGTTATATATTCGTTTTTATTATTGGAATTATATATATTAATTTTACGATTTAAATATAAATATTGATATCTTGAAGTATCAATATTGAAATTAAATTTATAATAACCTGTTTTAAGAAATATATATGATGTATAAAATAATGATTCTGGATTTTTTATAAATCTTTTACTAAATGTTATTACAGAATTATCTACATCTTTTAGATTCTTACTTCCATTATATATCAACGATGTTGATGGTAAATAATATTCGGAATTATCTAAAATAACGTTAGGAGTCTTTTTGACTCTTATTATTACTATACCAGAACCACCTCTACCACCTCTATTATGTCTATTATAATGACCACCACCACCTCCCCCACCACCAGTATTGTCACCTCCTCTACCTCCCCATGTATTGGTATTCTCCCTACCAGGCTTATTCCCTGCTCCACCGCCACCACCGGCTTTACCATTATTATAACCTTCACCACCATTTGTTGTACCTACAGACCCTCCACCCCCACCACCAATTCCACCATTTCCCCCGGACGTTGTATAACCACCCCCTCCTCCACCACCTGCAAAATATATCTCGCTTCCAGTAATATAAGAAGGTTTACCCATACCACCATTTATATTATATGCTTTATCTTCAGCACCTCCGCCACCACCTGATGTATATACACCATATTGTCTCATACCATCATTACCCTGTTCTTTATCTATTGATTTACCCGGTAATATGTTATTAGGTTCAGGAAAATATCCACTAGCACCTCCACCTGATGCACCATCACCACCTTTTCCTTTTAGAATGTGTTTTAAATATGAAGATCCTCCATAACCTCCGCCTAAAGCTTCATATTTTTTCTTATTATTTATTTTTACTACTGAACTTTTACCATTTTTTCCATTTATTTGAAATTGATGGGTGAAGCCTTGAGCTACATTGCCACCTTCAGGTGCTCCATTTCCACCATCTCCAACATTTATATTAATTATATCATATTTACTTAATTTTACCTTGGAATCTTCAATAAATCCACCGGCACCACCTCCACCACCCATATCCATTCCACCACCTCCACCGCCACCTACAACAAGCATATCAACTAGTGCATCTTTTTTAACATCTATGTGATATTCAAATTCATGATTTTTAAATTCATAGTAAAATTCACCTGTACTATCACTTGCTACTTTACTACCATAATTAAATTCCCTACCATCTATATAATCTTCGTCTCCGGCTAAGGTAGGTATTCCGTCGGCATTATCTTTTCTACCATTCGGATCAACATGATAAAACCAACATTTATTTTTCCAATAAGCAGTGCTATTATTACCACTTCCATTTTTTCTCCAATAAATAATTAAATTATCTCCACCACCATATTCGCCAAAATAAATATCTATTTTTGATATATCACCTTTTTTAAATGTTAAATATTTATTTTTAGGAGATTCTCTTCCACGCATTCCATGCGGTCCTCCATTATTTACTATCATTTCATCATTAACATATAAATGCGAATTATCATCAGATATAGTTCCAAATATATATGTACCACTTTCGTGAGCATAAAAATAACCAGAAAACCACATTGAATAATGCTCGTACTTGTTTCCGCGTTTGCTTATAGGATGATTTACCATTTTAGTTAGACCATTGAAATTATCAACACCATACTTCATATTCTCTTCATGGAGTAATTTTATATATAATTTGTTTTTAATATGTTCTATTTGTTCTTCTACATTTCTACCAAATACACCATTTTGATAGTTATGATCTACTTTTAAATATCTTAATCCCACTTTAAAAGTATTCTTGATTTTAACATTCAATGCATTTTCCACATTATTTTTAATAGTAGTATCTTTAGATCTAAATATATATTTTCTGTCGTAATTTGAGACATTAAATTGATTTAAAAATAGTGTTTTCATAAAAATGTCATTGCTCATAAAATTATTAATTTTATATTCACTTTTAACATTGCTATCAATTATATTTGCTTTAATTTTATCCAATATCAATTCATTTTTATTATTTTTTCTAGTTTGTTGGTCGATTAATTCTTGCTTTCTTTTTTTTAAATCTTGTAACATCTTAGGACGCATATCTGATTTATAATTGCTAGTATTTCTATATTTGTTCCAATCAATTCCTGAAATATTTTCGATGATTTTTCTTTCAACACTTCCAAATGGTATTAATATAGCACTATTATAAACTGCGAATAAATAATTCATATTTAATTTACTATCAAAAATTTTATAGTCGGTAATTTGTGTCTGGTAACATAAATAATTATATCTAAATTTATATATTTTAATATTAATTAAGGGAAATTTTGTTACTTGAAATGCTATTAAATAATTATTGTTATGATACTCTAAACCGACGCCATATTTTTCTATAAGATCGTTAAATTTAAAATCATTATATATATTAAAACTATTTTGAGCTTCATTTAATTTACATTTGTTTATATTTATAATATTATTATACTTAGATGATAATAAATCTATTTTATAAAACTCTTTACCACTTAAATTTTTTGTTAATGGCATTTTAATTGAACATATATTTGTATCAGGATTAAATGGTATTTGATCAAAATAAGTAAAATATTTACTATCGATTACTTGCGTATTACCTTCCGGACCTATGCTTTTATAATCATCATAAGATATTTCATGAAAACATCTTGTATCTTGCTTTGGATTTACGAAATCTTTTTCATTTAATTTTTTTGCTATAATTACTTTATCAGGATATTTATATATATTACCTTCACTATCTGTCGTCGAATCAATTTCCTTCCAATTTTTAAATTTGTATTTGCAAATGTTATTATCGTCTATTGCATACTTTTTATCACACTTTTTTTTTTCTTTTGTAAAATATATCTGACAATCTCTAAATTTAATATTATTATATAAATTTTTAGTATCGAATTTTTCTAATATATTATTATGTTTACCAAATGTTATTACTAAAAAATAAATGGCGATTAAAATAACTATTAATGAAAATATTATAATATTTTCTTTTGAAAATTTAAATACCATTTAATGTAATCTACTAATATTATTTATTTTTTTTGATATTAAATAAATCACTATCATGTTTTTAAGAATAATATAAATATATATAATAATTTATATAGAGTATGCCATTGACATTATCAAGTAGCAACGTAATAGTAGATTACCATACATCTAATTTCATATTTGATACTGTGAAAACTATGGGAAGCTACGAAGAATATATAAAAGAACCTATAATTATAAGCTATGAAGGTATAGGCGATCTTAATAGTGAAGAGCAATTTCCAAAATCGGCACCAGTAGGTCTACCTACATCGGCTAGTAATGGCCAACAAGTTTTTGATTTTAATCTTAGTGCTGTCATTGATAGTAATAACTATTCGACATATATGAATGTTATATCTACTAGTTCTTATCAAAGCGCTGATACTAATGTTGGTTTTTCTCAAAATGTCGATGGTTTCCATTATGAATTTCGCACTAATCATTCTGGTGAAACCAATGGAAAATGGTACGAAGTTTTAGATAATAACAAAGCTAATAATTGGTATATACAATATTACAATTGGATGTCTGGAACCATTTACAATCAGTACGCTTATAATAATCATGATACAACCTATTTATCTGATGGCACTATTTATAAGGGTATTTGGTTAGAAATTGGCAGTGAAAGAAATATGGTATTAAAAAAATATTCTTGGAGCATGAGCGATGGAAGTACTTATCTTAATCAACGCAAGCCTGTTATTTGGTTAGTATGTGGAAGTAATGATAGAAATGTTTGGACACCTATTCATAATGTTCCTGATCAATTATTATCACCTGATACTATTCCTGGCACACCTGCCAACCAAACTGATATAATATTTCGTAATTTTACAGAACCATCGCCTTTTAAATATTTTAGATGGATCGTTAGAAAATTATCAAGTGATACATGGTGGGCGGTGAGTACATTTAAATTATATGGTTACGAATATATTGAACCTACTATTATAAAAGTAGATCCCAGCAATAGTGATTATAGGTTTATAGTATTTCGCAATCGTGGCAGTGACCAAACCAAATACTCTATTACCTTTCCTGAAGACACTGAATGCAACATTTTAATAGTTGGTGGTGGTGGTGCCGGCGGTAATTCTATGGGTGGTGGTGGTGGTGCCGGTGGTGTAGTCTATACCATTAATCAAACCTTAAGTGGCACTTATACTATTGCAGTTGGTAGAGGTGGTAAAGGTATTCCGTTAACCAATGCTGGCCAGGGCGCTGTAAATGCCGAACAAGATGGTTTCGATAGTTACATTAAAAACACAGATGACACTAGTTATATTCAAATTAATATGGGAGGAACTAATCAAGAACTACGTGGTATTGGTGGTGGTGGTGGTGCAGTATATCATGATACTGCTTATGTAAATGGTAGAAGTGGTGGTAGTGGTGGTGGTTCAAGTGAAGGTAATAATGCAGGATCGCAATATAGTGGTGGTACTGCTACTCAACCTGATACTTTATGGAACGGAGCTGCTTATGTCAAGGGTGGCAGTGATGGCAATGGTAATAATACCACCAATTCTAATTATCAAGGCGGTGGAGGTGGCGGAGCCGGAGGGTCAAATTATAATAGTCATGTGGAAAATGGCAAAACAGGTGTTCAAATTGCTATAACAGGTACCAACCAATATTATGCCGCGGGTGGTGGCGGTGGTCAATATAATAATGTAGTATATGAAAGAGGTCTAGGTGGTTCAGAAGTAGGTGGTGATGGTCGTATTTGGAATGGTTCAAAATATTTAAGAGAAGCTGCTAATGGCAAACCTGATACAGGTAGTGGTGGGGGCGGCGGTTCATATACACAAAATCCTGATACTAATGCTGGATCAGGTGGTTCGGGAGTGGTAATAATAAGATATAAGGCATTTAAAAGTAATGTTACTTTTGGTGCTCAATGGACTTATAATGAAAATGATGGCAATGTTTATAATATTGGAAATGTGGGAGTTGGCACAGAGGCACAAGATAAACACACATTAACTACCATGGGAAACTTCAATTTCAATGGTAATCTTTATAAAAATAATATGTTAATAACGCGTGGTAAAGAATATTCTATAAACGAAAATATAGAAATAAATAAACCTGTTGGATATATCAATTATACAGAAATGCGTATGTATCCGCCCGTCAGAAATATTGCTAGTGCTAATTATTTAGTAACAGGCGAAAGTTATGGAAATGGTGTTTATGTCACCTCACAAAGTGAAAGTTATGATGGAAGTCGCAATGGATATTCGGCGTTCAACACTTCAATGAATACTGGTCCGCATTTTAATAGCAGATATACATCTGCAGGTGTTTACGATAGTGATAAATATGTGGTAGATGGATATTTGGGCGATTGGATAAAAGTAAAAATGCCTGTTAAAATAAATTTAGCCAGATATGGATTTAGACAAAGAGCATCATATGAAACAAGAGCACCTGGGCAATACAAAATTTATGGAAGTAACGATGATACTACCTGGGTTGAATTAGTTTATAAAGATTCTACTATATCTTATAATAGCTCTGAATTTAAAGAATATGTTACTACAACTGGAGAATATTGTTATTTTGCATTAGTTGTTAATAGATTGGCTGGAAACACTAATATATTTAACTTCGACGAATGGTATATCTATGGCAAAGAATTAGATTATGTTAATAATGTCGTTAATAATCATACTATATTCGATAAACAAAGAATACGCGAATATACTATTTTAGATGCTGATGCAACTAATTTGGTTGCTTGGTATAAATTTGATAGCGATTTTCATGATAGTAGTGGTAATGGTAATCATATAATTGGTGATAATTCATTTTTCAATGAATCTGTTTATTTTAATGGAACAAATACTGATTATTTACAAATATCCGATACTACTACTGGCACTGATATAGATTTTGGCTCAGTACAACAATCTACTGGTATTTCGTTTAGTTTCTTCTTTTATCATACAGGTGAATTAAATAATAAAACTATACTTAAAACATCACAATCATCACCATATTTCTATATAAGACAATATAGTACAAGTAGCAAAATGTCTATTGAATATACCAATGGTTCTACAACCTTACAATATCTTACTGAAATAAATCAACAAGATATGTGGTCCCATAGTGTTATTACTATCAGCTCTAGCAACGTAGTTCAAATGTATATAAATGGTGTTTTAGGAGATTTTAGCGGGTCGGCTTCACTTAATACTAATATTGCAATTCCAAGTGGTCACACATTGAAAAATGCTAAGATTGGTGCTCATTCGTCAACTGGTACACACGGATTCTGGAAAGGTTATATTAAAGATTTCCGTATTTATGACAAAGTATTGACAGCCTCCGAGGCTGATATCTTGGCTAATAATAAAATAAAAGTGCCAAATTCTAATCCTACTTCCTATCAAGTTCAAACAACTATTAAAGAAAATAGTTATGCTAGTTTCGATTTTGACAAAAACTTAATTATGTGGTTGAAACTTGATGAAAATGTTAAAGACGAAACTAAAAATTTCACTTTTAAACGTGTAGATGGTGTTGTAAAAATAAATGACGGAGATAATGATAGTAACTATTTTAGATATTTAGATACTACTAGTAATCTCATAAGATATTCAACTATAGTCGAACCTATATTAGCAGATGCAACTGCAATAACGTTAATGTGTTGGATGAAGATCAAAAAAACAGATGTGGATTCTGCAAGCGAACGCAGACATATTATTGAAATGACTAATGGTAATATACAATTAGGTACATATCTTGAAAAAGAACTTTATTTAAATTTTGGTAGTTCTCGTGTAACTATGAGTAATTTCTTTGATACTTATGATGATGTCTGGATACATTTCGCATTCACTTCAGATTTTAATAAAAATACTTATGATGTCTATGTAAATGGTGAAGTCAAAAATTCAATGGTTGATGGTATATATAATCCTTCATTTTTTGCACCCACATTAAATAATACTATCACATTTTTCAGAGATCCTAGTTATCAAAATTTCAAGGGATTTTTACGCGATTTACGTTTTTATGATAAAGTGCTTACTATTGATGAAATCAATATGGTATGTTTTAATAGTGTCGTGAATCCAAATAATTACAAAACATTGACTTTTAAACATAATTATATTTATGAAATGCAATCTCGTGCTGAAAGTATCACTGGCGTTAATGGATGGGTTATGGTAAAATACAAACCAATTTCACGTATGTGGTGGTCTGGTAATGACAATCTTCAAGGTAATTATAGAATGAATGAAGGGACCCGTTCAGAAAATGAAGAATGGGCTTCAACTTGGGACGATAGTCAATATAATCAAGTGCTATTTGTTAAAGGCGATTTTGTTGCCTGGTTACATATTAATTCGTCTAGTTTAGATTTGACAGGTTGGCATTCATCAACAGCATTAGGCGGCAACAAGGTGACTAATGGCAAATTTAGATATTATCGTGATACAAGCAATAGTGATACTTCAACATATGCTACATCACCATTCATTTACGATCATGATAATACAGATACTAATAATGCATATGGTGATTCAATATATCAAGAAAATTCTGATTATGGTTACTCTGGTGTTGCTGGCAATACATGGCCTACTAGTGGCGATTATAATAAATATCCACCGGAAGAATATAAGTATTATATTTTTGTAAGAAACTCCGATGAAGCATTATCAAATACGCCTAGTCAAACCGAATATCACCTAAATGTTCCTGTACCAACTATTTGTGATATTTTAGTTGTTGGTGGTGGTGGTTCTGGTGGTGGTAGTTTGGGTGGTGGTGGTGGCGCCGGCGGTGTATTATATGCCAGTGACATAACCTTGCAAGGCGACTATGTAATAAAAGTTGGTGGTGGCGGTGGTGGATTAATATCAGATTCTAGTACAGGATCCACATTAGGAATATCTGGTAATGCAACAGAATTCAATGGTACTATAGTTCCTGGCGGTGGAGGTGGTGGCGATTATCAAAATATTGGAGGTTTAGATGGTGGTTCTGGTGGCGGTGGCGGTTTTCAGACATCTAATGGTGGTTCTAAAACATTAGCAACATATGGAACTATATTAACTACTAATAATTCAACGTTTTATGGCAACGATGGCGAAAGTGTTTCTAGTGCTAGTAAATCGGGCAATGGGGGCAGTGCTAGTTTCATTAGCGATATTTCTGGCGAAGATTATGTATATGGTACTGGTGGTGTTGGTAGAATTAATGGCACCGATAATAGTGTTTCATTTGATAATGGTATAAATTATGGTGATGGTGGTGGTGGTGGTGGATGGGCTAATACAACATATTCAGGTTATGGTGCTTCTGGTGTTGTTATTATAAGATATAAAGCTATATATAAAGATCCTACATATGTTGTTAAAGAATGGACATATAATTATGCGGATAAAAATATATATCATGATGGTAATGTAGGAATAGGAACTTCTATTCCCGAATATGCATTAGATGTAACGGGAACTATTACCGGCTATTCTAAGAATTTCAAAATAAATCATCCACTTGGTAAAAAGAAATGGCTTTATCATGGTAGTGTTGAAGGTGCAAGATATGATAATATATATCGAGGAAAAAAAATGCTTAAAAATGGTTTTGCAGAAGTAAATATAGATGCAGATTGCAATGATACTGATGGGATGACATTTGGGACATTCGATAAACTAAATACAAATGCTCAATTGTTTTTACAAAATAATAAAACATATGATAATGTACGTGGAACTATTAAGCAAGGGGTCATAAATATTACTAGCGAAAATACAGAGGATGAAATAGAAGTAGATTGGATGGTAGTTGCAGAACGCAAAGATAAAGGTATAATTGATTCGCCTTTAACAAATGATAGAGGAAATCTAATATGCGAACATAATATTTATGGCAAAACAACGACTATGGTATATGTATCTGATACACTTGTTTCGGGATTATATTGGGAATATATTAGCACTATTAAACCTGCACGAGGAGTCCCTTTGAAAAATGCTCAACTATCGTCGGCACTTGAAGAAAAACAAGAATTTACTGAAGATGAATGGTTGCAATTTGATATACCTTATTTACGCGATGATCATTATATATTGGTCGGTAATAAATATTATAAACCTGCTTCTGTTAATAATAATATATTAGTTGAATAATTTAATAGTTTTTTTTAATTATAAATATATATATTAATTTATATAGAGAACTTTATGCCTGTAACAATAAATACAAGTAATATTTTCATCGAAACTGCTACAAGCAATTATACTTTAGATCTTGTTAAAACAAGGGGCAAAAGAAAAAATGTAATTAGTGATTTGGCAACTATTACTCCAAATTTATCTGAAAAATATAATTACGATGATGGTTTTTATAAAATATTAACATTTACTTATAATGATAAAATATACCCTCAAATTGAAGCAGATGCCACAAATTTAGTAGTTTGGTGGAAGTTCGATACTGAAGACATGTTCTATAATTCTGCCCCGAATCCTCTATCATTAACTTTAACTTCACGCTCAAATACTAGCAATGACGGCGTTATTACTATTAAAGATAAATATTTAGGTTACGGCTCTTTTTACAAAAGTGATCAAAATGATGTTAGAGGTTACAATATAACTCCAACTAATTGGATGTCACAACATCTGGGTCTTGAGTGTACTTTTGCTTTTTGGGCTAAACAAAGTTATAGTAATTCAACAAGTATATCACAGCATATATTTAGACAAGATAATTCATTTATTATTAGACAATCTAGTACAAATTTTCAGGTTTATATTGCTCCTGATAATTGGGCCTATTATGATTATACTACAACATATATGTTGAGTTACAATACTTGGGTACATGTTGTCGTTACTATCAATTTAAAATCGGGTACAGATAAATACGATGTTGTAAATATTTATAAAGATGGTGTTTTACAACCTACTACTTTAAATACTACATCGAGTACATATAGTCATGCTATTGGTGTAGGATTTCAAAATGATAGCAGTACTTTTAGATTTTGTTCTAGTTCGGAAACAAATTATAATCAAGGTTTTCGAGGTTATCTTGATGATTTCCGCATTTATGATAAATGTTTAAATGGAGAAGAAGTTTACAATCTGTTTAAATCATATAAATATACTGAATATAATGTTAAATTCGATAATGATACTGAATGTGATATGTTATTAGTAGGTGGTGGCGGTGGTGGTAGTCGGCGTATGGGTGGTGGAGGTGGTGCTGGTGCTTTAATATATGATACTTACAAATTTAAGGGTGGTGTTGATTACAAATTACGTATTGCTAAAGGTGGTATGGGTGTTGAAACTAATGGTAATATTGGTGGAACTATAACTACTGCTATGAAAACAGGTGAAAGTGGTGGTGACACAGAATTACTTTTAGATAATATACATTTATATCGTGCAACTGGTGGAGGCGGTGGTACAGGCGGTGGTACTGCCGGTGGACAACATGCGGGAAATGGTGGTTCTGGTGGAGGTGCAGGTGGTAAAGACTATTTATATGGTGGATTATTATCAAAAGAAAATATTGTTAATGGTGGTTTTGTTGGTGTTGGAAGAAATGTTTATAGTGGTTCCGCAGTACCATATTATATGAGCGATAAAGTATTTGGCAACGAAGGTGGATTGGGTAATGGAAATACTCCTTGGGGGGGCGGAGGTGGAGGTGGGGCTGGTGCGCGCGGAGCTGATAGTAATTCAACGAATCCTACAACTAATAATGTTAACAAGGGCGGTGATGGTCTCGCATTAGTTAATAATGTTGATCTAAAATCTCATTTTGCTATTAAAAGTACGGAAATAGGACATCATTATAATGGCCGCGTTTATTTTGCTGGCGGAGGCGGAGGTGGAAATTGGGATGGTAATACGTACTATAATGATGGAGGTTTAGGTGGAGGCGGGCGCAGTGGTATGGCAACCACTTTGCGTCTCGATAGTATCAACGCACTACCAAATACAGGAGGAGGTGGAGGTGGTGAGGGTTACGATCAGTATCAAGGTGGTCACGGAGGTAGTGGTATTATTCTATTACGTCATAAACTTGAATATAAAGATGGTGAAGATTTTGATGCACAATGGTTGCATAATAAAATGAGTAGCAATATACATACATATGGTAGTGTAGGTATTGGCACTGAAGCGGATGAAAAATATATTTTAAATGTTCAAGGAGATATAAATTTTAGTGGTGAGTTGTATCGCGAAGGCAATTTAATAGAAACTCCTAAATATGTTGTTGAAGAATCGCCTGTTACTGAAATTGCACCAATAGTATTTAGTGGTGAACGTCTTTACCCTTCAACATATGCTCGTCAAAACTATTTTTATAAAATTGATGGAGTATCTCCTGACGAATATAGCATTTATGATTCTGATAATCCATATGGACGTGGTATTTATAAAGT
>Ga0315315_10003891_pt1 | contig 13772 bp, 8 predicted proteins | sample M140m3416metaG_FD_203699 | JGI IMG/M metagenome (GOLD analysis project Ga0315315, IMG submission 203699) | Ammonia-oxidizing marine archaeal communities from Monterey Bay, California, United States - M1 40m 3416 | ecosystem: Environmental > Aquatic > Marine > Intertidal zone | place: USA...
ATGCTGTTCCTGTTCAACACCATGGAGTTTGGCGGTGAGATGTAGCTCATGCTGCCGCGATTATCGCAACTCTGCCACAATGCTCAACTAATTGAATATAAGTGGCATCAGTAGCATCAGTAGCATCAGTAGCAGCAGCTTTATAAGTAGTGTACGAGCGTAGACGCGCGTTAGTAGTTCCTGGGTACAATAAATTCGCAGAAAGTTTACATCCCGCTCGCCGCGAGGACGTCGAAGTGCTTCCCGATTGCGGACAGCTTGGCCACGGCCGCGGCGTCCTCGGCAACGGTGACGTCCGGATCGGCCAGGTACGATATGAGGGATTCGACGCCGAGGGCGATCCGGACGATGGCGTGTCCCTCGCTCACGTCGACGGGCTGGCCGATGTACGCTGGCTTGGAGAGCGCCTTTTTCTCTGCGGCGGTGGCATCAGGGGCAGCCGCCGAGACGTCCAGGCTCATCCATCGGTAGAGCTCGCGGAGCTCGGACATGCTGCGCCACTCATCGCCGCCGGCGCTCTTGGAGACGCGGATGCTGATGATGGACCGCTCGACGGACCATGCGTCGAGGTGGGGCTCGGCGTCCACCATCCCGGCCACGGTGCTGTTCCAGACGCCGACGGCGGCCGTTCTCGCGGCGTCGTCCTTTCCCGTGGCGGCGAGAGCCTCCATTCCCGCCAGACCGGCCTCCCACCTCAGAGCGAGACCGATGTTGTTGGCCCCAAATCGTCTCAACTTTGGGCCCCAGTTCTCGGCGAGGGACGATGGCAGCTCCTTGTCGGTGATGAAACCGCCGAGGCCGTCCTCGCCGAACATCGCGAACGGTTCAGGGGCGGGACTGGTTCTGAGCTTGGCAGCGATAATGGAAGGTACGATGACGGCGGCGCAGAAGGGAGGGGCCTGGTAGAACTTTGACGACGTGAAGAGGACCACCGAGTCCTGGGCCAGCCACTGCTGCAGCTCCTCCTGGGTGAACCGTCCCTGGCAGGCGTCGACGATGCCCAGCGTCTCGACGCCTCCCGACGCGCTTCCCGGCATGGCCTCATCGCGCATCCCCGTCTTGCCCCCGAACACTCCATGGACGATGGGATAGCGCCCGGCCTCCAATTCGGCCTTCGCGAACGACGACATTTCCCCTGCGGCGTCGACCTTGGTCCCGTCGCGGTTACGGGCCGGAATCTCCACCCCGGTGACTCCTTCGAACCCAGCGACCGCCCCGGCGGCGTCCTTAAGCTTCCCGACGAGGGGTGCGTGGGTGGAGAAGTACGACCCGAGGGCGGCCGGCGCGCTGCCGGCGCCGATCTCCCTGAGCTGGGTGATGCCGTTGGAGATGTTCGCCGACGGCCCCTTGAGGGCCCGGGCGATGGCGAGGGGGATGTACTCTGCGTCGCTGCCGGAGGGGCAGAGGATGACCTCCGCCCCCGGGGGGAGCTCGAGGATCGCCGTCAGGCGGGCGCGCTGGTCCTGGAAGACCGCGGAGAGCGCCTCGTCGAGCTTGGCCTGATCGTCGGCGACGGGGCCCAGGGTCCCATCGTATAGCGCCTCGGCGGCGTCGTACCCCCTTTGCGTCGGAGGGTTGCCGGTGCAGGATCCGCGGAACACGGCCCCGGCCTCTATGGGCTGGGGCTTGATGTGGTATTTGTTGGCGCCCGTGGGCTTGATAAGGGAGCGGTCGTCGCCTCCCGCGGTAAGCCACTGCTCAAAGTCGCTGTAGCCGTGGGCGGCCGCGAGGCTCTTCGACTCGTCCGCAAACTTCATCGCGGGGGTGGGGGACGGAACGGTCGCTGTGGCGAAGAGGCAGGCGCGCTGGCTCGAGGGGCGCGACCGAGAACGTAGGCGAGAGCGGCCCAAGTGGTCTCCGACGAAGGCAGGAGCTGCGGCGACTGCTGCGGCGCTAGATGATTGGGCTAATGTTTTGCGTATGAGAACGGCCAGAGAGAGGACGTGCATGGGGTTCATGGGGGGTATCGAAGCGAAGGAATGCTAGGCAACCAATCGCGCCTTCAGGGTGTGCTCGTGTCTGATATGATGAGGTGGGCGGCACTGTGTCTTGTCGAGCCCCAGGGGTGAATCGTCTTGCTGGTTGATCTACCGATGATTCGCGGGGTTCACTTCGGCTAGAAAGAATTTCTCTTTATTATTTTTTAGTACAGAAGATATCAATAATTCGTGCGTACATCATTCACCATTCGCATCAAACTCTCTCAATATTTCTGAGGCTGCGCGGTGCGGTACCGCTTTCCCTGTCATACTAGAGTATGCCCATCTCAGAACTTGGAAGATACCCGAAAAGTATCTTTTTACACCGTCTCTCCTCGGTTTATCACTTCTTGTACACCCGGGGCTTATATTAAAAGATGATACACGCAAGATTGACATACGCACTTTGCACTATGCATTATCTTGCCGGCACTTGTGTCGCTTGAGCGCTCGTGTTAGAACACACCACAGCCCCTCGTTATTTGCGACAATCGACAACTTGTGACAGAATTTCTTCCGCCCACGAGCGACCTGTAATTTCATTTTCGTCGATCTCATTTCACCCACCCCTTCGCATTAAGAGCGACCTTTCTCCAATCAATTGGAGAGAGAGAACATCTACCTTAATATGTTTGCCCTTGCTTCAAGGCAGCTGGCTTCCTCCCTCGCCAAGCGTGGCGGGGTAGCGACGAGGAGGCCGCTCTGCGGCCTGGTCGCCGCGGTCGACGACGTCTGGAACTCCACGCCGGACGCCAGCGCCTCGGGGCCACCAATCCTGGCCGAGGACAGCACGGCCCTCTCTGACGCCACTGACATTTTGTACCATCGCGGACCGGACGGCTCAATGACCTCGCGCGGCAAGTACGGTCCCCAGAGGTGGGCCATGGGCCACACTCGCCTTGCAATCGTCGATCCCAGTAACAGACAGGCCGATATGTGAGTTTGTTACGGGTGTGCTTTCGCATCGCGTCATCTGCATTTTGTTCACGCTCCCACTCATCAAATATTGCTTCTTCATTCTGTACTCCCCGCATGCCTGAAAAATAGGCCCTTCAACCTGACCCTAAATGGCAAGAGAGTCCACCTCGCGGCCAATGGGGAGATCTACAACCATAACTCCCTGTATCAGAAGCTGTGCAGCTCTCCTGGGGGATGGTCCGAGAAGCGCATCTCGGGATCGGACTGCGAGGTCATCGCCCACGCGTACGCCAAGAAGGGCGGACCCGCCGCCGTGCGCGAACTCGATGGCATGTTCGCCTTCGTTATTTTCGAGGAGTGCGAGGAGACCGGCAAGATCAAGACGTTCGCGGCCAGAGATCCGGTGGGCATCAAGCCCCTGTACTATGGGCGCACTCACGCCGCCACCGACTCAGGTGAAGGCGATTCCTACGGCTGGGTCTTTAGCTCCGAGTTAAAGGCGCTTGTTGGCCACGTCGATCCCGCGACCGTCGTCGCTCTCCCTCCTGGACACTACTGGACCCCTGAGGAGGGTATGGTCCGCTACTATGATCCTGAGTGGCTCATGAATGATGAATATGCCCCGTGGGAGGATCCCGATCACAAGATCACCGATGACAATATTCGTGAAGCCTTCACTATGGCTGTAAAGAAGCGAATGATGGCGGACGTTGATTATGGTTTCTTCCTGTCAGGTGGAGTTGATTCTTGCATTGTCGCTCACGACCTCCTTCCACTGTACAAGAAGGAGCGGAAGGAGATGTTCGGTGACGATCGTCCCATCCCCACCTTCACCGTAGGCATGGAGGACTCCCCTGATGTTATGGCGGCCAAAGGAATGGTGGAAGAGCTCGGAGGATCCAAGGTCATTGACCACAAGATCCGCGCCTTCACCCCAGAGGAGGTCTTCGATCTCATTCCTAAGATTGTTTACCACATGGAGACGTACGAGGCAGAGCTTATCCGCTCCGCCATCCCTAATTGGCTCCTTGCCGAGCGTGCTGCGGCGGATGTCAAGATGGTGCTTACAGGAGAGGGCGCTGATGAGCTCTTTGCAGGTTACCTCTACTTTGCCGACGCGGAGAACCCCCGCCAGGTGCAAAATGAGCTCCGTCGCATCTATGGTATGCTAGGTAACATCAACCTTCACAGGACTGATCGCATGACTATGGCGCACGGGCTCGAGGCACGCGTCCCGTTCCTTGATACTGAGTTCACAAAGCTCTGTATGTCGGTCGATCCCGTTCGAAAGGTTGTTGATAGCGAGGCCGTACGCACGAACTCCCGAGGCAGGGAGAAGACCATGCTCCGCGAGTTGTATGAGGGGCCGAACTCGGACGGAGCTGTTATTCCCAAACCCGTCCTTTGGCGTGCCAAGGCCATGCAGTGCGAAGGGGTCGGAGAAGACTGGGTCTCTATATTGCAGCGCAAGATTGCCTCCCTCGTTTCAGATGCAGAGATGGATGAGGCCAACCTGACCTACCCCATCAACACCCCCCAAACTAAGGAGGAGCTCTACTATCGTCGCATTTACGACGAGAATTTCCATGGCATGGAACATGTTGTCAAGCTCTGGGAGGGCGGCGGACGCGCCATGGGTGCTGCTTGGAAGTCGGACATGTACACCAGAGAGGGGCTTAAGGACGTCAACCTCCTCAGTCACGCCCTCCAAGAAGGCAGTGCATAAAGTTTGGGATATTCCGACTGAGATATGATTCGCTTCATAAACATACTTATGACCCTGTTTTAATAACTGTTTACAGTCTTAATATATGAATGAATTATTTTTATTGGTGCTGTAGAGCGTCTTCCATTCGGTCTTCGTCGTCATTTTCTTCCTCGTTCGCATCTTGGTTCCTCATAATTACGACAACCTTCTTATCCTCATCGAAAGAACTGCTAATGAATCCATATCCCCCCTGCTCAATCAAAGCTTCGCCTTCATCTAAAGTACGGACGCGCACAACATCACCATCAATGACACCGCCATCAAGAACCAAGCGACTGAGGGGATTGAGAACATCGTGGGCGAGGACGCGTTTAAGAGGCCTGGCGCCATAGCGGACGTCGTATCCCTTATCGGCGAGAAGGTCAACGGAGGCGGGACTGACATCGAGAGTCATATTTTGGCCCTTTTCAAGACGTTCAGCAATCTCTGCCAGCTGAATGGTTGCAATTGTGTCGATGTGCTCGCGCTTCAGTCTGTCAAAGATGACGGTCTCGTCAATGCGGTTGAGCAGCTCTGGACTGAGGGTGCCGCGCACTATCCCCATAATAGATTCATGAACTTTCGGCTCATTTCCGCTGAAGTGATCCGGCATCTGCGAAATCACCTCGGCGCCCAAGTTACTAGTCATGACGACAAGGCAGTTCTGAAAGCTCACCAAATTCCCTTGGCTGTCGGTCAATCTGCCGTCGTCCATAAGCTGTAGGAGGATATTCCACACATCTCTGTGAGCCTTCTCGAACTCATCGAGAAGGATCAGCTGGTATGGCCGTCTCCGAACGCTCTCCGTCAGAATTCCACCCTCGTCGTACCCCACATATCCAGGGGGAGCACCAATTAACCTGGATACCGTATGTTTCTCACTATACTCGGACATATCTATCCGAGTCATGGCATTTTCGTCGTCAAAGATGAACGACGCGAGCGCCTTGCAGAGATGAGTCTTGCCAGTACCGGTCGGCCCGAGCATGAGAAAGTTTCCCAGGGTTCGATCCTGTGCCTGGAGCCTGGTCCGTGCGAGCCGAACGCAATTGCTGACCGCCGTAAGTACATGGTCCTGACCAACAACCTTCTCCCTGAGCTTGTCCTCCATGCGAAGGAGCTTCCTGGACTCTGATCCAGTGATTCGGCTTACGGGGATTCCGGTGTGCCTCGCAACAACGGAGGCAATGGCATCTGCCGTGACGGCATCAGCGAGCATCTTGTTCTTGGTCCCCTCATCTCCTTGATGACTGTTACCATTTTGGTCCTCGGCCAATCTCTCCATCTCCTCCAGCTCGTGCTCTATCTTTGGGATAGTCAGATGCTGGAGCTCCCCAGCCTTTGCGAAGTCCCCACCTTTCCGGGCTTGGGCCAACTCCCTCACAGCCGCATCAAGCTCCTCCTGCAGCTTTTTGCCTCGCTCGAGTTCGTCGCGCTCCGCCCGCCAAACCTCCATCAGTTCGGACAGCTCGGACTTGAGACCGTCAACCTCATTCTTCACATGAGCCCGCCTAGCTACCGACTTCTTGTCGTCGTCCTCGTTGGCTAGGGCGCTCAGTTCTATCTGCTTGGTGAGGAGGTCCCTCTCCATCTTCCAGATGACGTCGGGTTTGGACTCTTGCTCCAGCCGTAGGCGACTGCAAGCCTCGTCGACCAGATCTATGGACTTATCGGGCTGCTTGCGATCGGACAGATATCGGTCGGACAGGGAGGCTGCGGCCAGGAGCGCCCCGTCTCTTATTCGTATGCCGTGATGTATCTCATAGGGTCCCTTGAGCCCGCGCAGGATAGAAACTGTGTCCTCGACGTTCGGCTCGGACACATACACCGACTGAAATCGCCTGGCAAGAGCAGCGTCCTTCTCGATCACCCTGTACTCGTCGAGGGTCGTGGCTCCGACGAGCTGCAGCTCCCCCCTGGCGAGGGCGGGCTTGAGCATGTTGCCCATATCCATGCTTCCCTCTCCCTTCCCAGCCCCCACGATCGTGTGAATCTCGTCGATAAATAGTATGATGCTCCCGTCAGCAGCAATGACGTCCTTTAGGACCCCTCGAAGGCGTTCCTCAAACTGCCCGCGGAACATGGCGCCAGCCATGAGTTGGGCGACGTCGAGCGTCACGACCTTCTTGTCCTTCATCGATTCCGGAACCTCCCCCGACACGATGCGCTGCGCAAGACCCTCGGCGACAGCAGTCTTGCCCACTCCGGGCTCGCCGATCAGCACGGGGTTGTTCTTCGTCCTTCGGGCCAGAATCTGGAGCGTCCGGCGGATCTCGCTGTGCCTTCCGATCACAGGGTCGAGCTTCCCCTCCCTGGCCATGTCCGTCAGATCTACCCCGTACTGCTTCAGAGTCTCGCCCGGCGCTGGTTGCTGACCACCAGGATTCATCACATTCCCCAGAGAAGCGAAGGAGCGGCGATCGCTGTTGGCGTTCGCGATGAGCCCCCCCGAACCGTCGAGCAGGCCGTTGGCCGGCAGGGCCTGCCTGGAGACAATTGAGGAGAGGGCGGCGGCCGATGCCCTACCAGTGGTCAGATGTCTCGAAGATATTGACGCCCAATGCGCGTGGTCCTGCCGGCGACCAACTGCCCTGGCTGCGTATCTCGTAGGTATCGCCATGTTGGTGTGCTCTTGTTTGTGAGTCGTTCACTCATCATCACCACTTTTTTTTCACAAGCGGAGAATCGTTCGAATTCTCGAACTGACTGCATGTACGACTCGGACGTAACTGTAGTACCAGCTGACTAGTATGCATACTACGACTCGTAGTATGCATACGTAGTATGCATATGTCATACATAATATTATGCATAGCAGAAGCTATCTACGAGTCTTATGATACTCGCTTACGAGCTCGTAGTACGTATGGCAATTATACTTATCCACTACTGATGACACTCATCAGTTTGTTGGGTAGTGCTTACAAACATTCCTCGAGCCCGTTACTCGTGTTATCTGGTGGGACCCGCCTCCCTCCTCCCGCGGCCCGCGGCGCCCGCAAATACAACGACCGTGTGTCGTGTTACCCCTCGTACACACACGTACCAGCAAGAGTTCGCGAAGCGAAATCAATGACGACAAAAGATACGCCACCTACACAAAGTAACAAGGAAAAGTGCGCTGTTGGCCTGTTTCCTGGCTGCTGGCCGTCCGTTCATCTCTTCTTTCTGCTTCTCCACAATTTTTTTTTGATCAACCTACAAATACGTCCAACATGGTCACCCCTACTGACAAACAAGCCGAGGTCATCCTCGCCGGATGTGGAGCCCCCAAGCGTGGCATGGGCTGGTACCATGCCGTCCAGCTTCTCAAGAACAAGTGCCCCTCCGCCGTCCTCTCATACGTCGTTGAGCCCTGGTTCTTGGGCGGTGGTGCGTTTTTCCCTATGATATGGGATCCCAGGCCTGCTTGTCCCGTGGGATCTGACGCGGTGCTGAGTCGAAGGTCGAGGCCATGCAGACTGCTCCATGCGCTGGTGATATGGTCGGCAAATCGTCATGCTCCCTTGCCAATCTGCGGACTGTGCGTCATTGAAAATATGCAAGATTCTCATCTCTTATATGGAACCCCTATCCTCCCCATCCCATGTTCACAACACTCACTTTGCCAGGCGCCGAGGGACCAGGAGGGCCTGAGTTTGGAGAGTGGGCGAAGGAGGTTGAGGCCGAGCACGGAACCAAGTTCTTGAAGTCCATGGAAGACCTTCCCGCCCCCACCGAAGGAGTGAAGCGTCTCTGCCTCGTGTCAGGCCGCACGGCCGACAACCCGCGCATCCTCGGGGAGGCCATCAAGCACGGCTGCACCACCATCTACCTCGAGAAGCCCGGAGCCCCCACCGTCGCTGAGATCGAGGCGATGAAGAATGAGGCCTCCACCGCCGGCGTCACCGTCCTCATGGGATACAACAAGAACGTCTGCAAGTTCGTGACCAACGCCCGCGAGTTTGCCGCCACTGTTGAGGACTCCCACACCACCTTCGTCTCCAACAACACCTACGAGCCTACCGCCGAGTCCCTCGGAGAGTGCTTCGAGCGCAACAGCGAGGGAATGCTCAAGAACATGGCCATTCACGAGCTCGCCCTCCTCGTTTCCTTCTACGATGTCGCCGTCGACAACATCGAGTCCGTCACTGCCGACAAGGAGTTCTCCTCCATGCAGACCCTCAAGGGCCCCAGCGGAAAGGATTTCACCGACTTCGACAAGATCAAGTTCACCATCAAGACCAAGACCGGCAAGGAGGTCAGCGTCCAGGCCGACCGCTGCGGTGGCGACACCTCGTACGCCAAGGTCACCGACTCGGCCGGTAACGAGCTCTTCCGCCACTCCATGCCTGACGAGGAGGACAAGGCCAACGTGACCAACCTCGAGAAGGAGTACCCCGGCGCCATGCCCTACTTCTTCAGCCAGGATCCCGACTACATTACTGTCAAGGAGCGGGTCGCGGACTTCTGCGCCAACGGCACCGAACCCAAGGGAATCGCCACAATCGAGATCGCCTGTGAGACCCTCAAGGTCGCCGAGTACCTCGTACCCGTGCTTCAGGAGCAGCTCAAGTAAGGAAGTTTTGTTTGGCTGGCTTGGATTGGCTTAGCGTAAGCTGGAGCAAAGGGAAGGCACCATCACGCAGTCGTAGTAGACGGAAGATCGCTGGGGGCTATGACACAGATATGAATCGATACGGAACACCAGTGCTCGGGAACGCTGCACCTATTTTGTCTAATTTTTCAACGGTAATTCCCATGGCTTAAATTTGAGGCGGATTACGCTACAGTTTTCGCACCAATCAAGCATGTAATGTATTTCTCCGTTTGGTTGAAAATATCACGGGGCATTTATGCTCAGAACCCGAGCTTCTCCTTCAGAGAGTTGACCACGAGCATTAGCATAGCCTGGAGCGGGGAGCCATCGAGCTCCTCGAAGATCTCAATGTTGAGGGCGAACACCAAGTTGGCCTCGTCCACTATGGCCTGCTGCTGCTCCTCCGTCAAGTCCAGCTCGTTCAGGGCCCGGTACCATTCGTCGATGAAGGCCTGCGTGTCGGGAATCTCGCTAAACTCGTAGAAGGACGTTCCCCTGCCGGCCTCCAGGCCTAGGCTCCGGGTGGCCATCCCCCCCATCATCTGCCCCCCGAAGAGATCGCCCAGGTACCTGGTGTACTGGTGCGCAATGAGGAGGGCCGGATCGCCCCCAGGCCCTGCGACCTCTCGGATCCGGCTCACGTACCTCCTCGCCGCCGGGGAGGGGCGGATGGTATCCCTCCACTCGGTCCCGTAGAAGTACTCCATGTCCCGCTCGAGCGCCCCCACCCTCCTGAGCTCGGGATAGTCCAGCGCCCTAACTCCCGCGTCGGTGGCTGCCGAGAACTCCTGCTCCATGGCAGCGTACACGAAGTAGAGGCTGGTGACCAGCTCGGCGAAGGCGTCCCTGGTCCCTATGCCCTTGAAGAATCCCGAGACGAAGGCGGTGTTCTCTGCCATGGAATGCGACTTGCGCGTCCCGTCGTCGAGCATCAGGGACAGGCCTACCTTGCGGGGGTTCACGGCCTCCGGGGCTGCCTCCGGGGCGGCCTCGGGGGCCCGGGCAGTCCCGCCCCCCTCGCCGTCACCGCCGGTGGCCCCGAGGCCGGAACGCGCCCGGAGCAGGGGCGGGGCCGGAGCGAAGGCCGAGGCTGTCCCGGCTCCGAGGCAGGCCAGGGCGAGGGATGCCGCGAGCGCACACGTGGTGCGGGCGGTGATCATCTTTCGGCTGGAAGTCGGGGGAGGTGCTGCTGCTGATGATGGGATTATGGGATTATGGGATGTACTCCCGACATGCCAAGGGCCGACCGACCATCTGCGGGATGCGACCTTGCAATTGCACACCCATCACTTCCAATCGTTAGCTAGGGCTCCAGGTACGGGCCTCCGGACTCGGTCGGAACCATTCTTCGACCCAAAGTGACTCATTGCGAGCATGATTCAGATTTCAAGATACCTCTGGATACCTTTTTCATTCTCCCCTTCGCTCTCCTTCTCCTAGAGTTTCTACAGAGCCGAGTCCCGCCCTGAATTCCTCTCGCCTCCAACGCACGCGGGTGCTAACTGCAAACTCCTCCCGTCAAGTCAAGGAGGCATGCTCTACGAGCTCGTAGCTAGCTACTAGAGTAGGGTATACAGATCTATACCAACCAACCATACGATTCGACGCCATCGCGCCCATCCATCACTCCATCACGCATAATTATATATCACGCATATCACACATCAACCCATCGCCCCCAACCGAAGGCCGGATAAGGAAGACCAATCTACCCCCCCCCCCCCCCCCTGCGCGCGCGCCGCTGAATCCATGCGATCGCCGGGCGGAGCCGCCCTGGCGGCGCTCGCGCTGGCTGCCTCGGCCGGCCCCGGAGCCGCCGCCTTCGTCGCGCCCCGCGTCGGGGGGAGGGGGAGGCAGGCGGAGCTCGGCATGGCGGGGAGGCGGCGGTTCGCCCAGAGGGGTTCCCCGGCCCGCCGCATCCCCCGCGGAGGGGACGGAGAGGACGGAGAGGACGGCGGCGACAGAGGTGGCAGAGGTGGCAGCGGGAGGGGCGCCCCGCCGCCGGTCCCCCGGGAGGCCATGCAGACGTCCAGGTCGATCGACGAGCTGGAGGGCATCATGGCCAAGAGGTGGGGAACCAGCGCGGAGCGGTGGACGGCCGAGCCGGACGAGCTCGACGAGGATGCCGGAGGGGGACGACGTGGAGGACGAGGAGGAGGCGGGAGGGGAGGAGGGAGGGACGCCGGTGCTCCCTCCTCCAAGTTCCGCGCCAAGCCGGTCCTCGACCCGTGGCAGAAGGAGGCGTCCAGGGAGGACGGGGGGGGGGATGCTGGATCTGGAGGCCCTGGGGGCGGCGACGGCGCTGTGCTCAGCCGGAAGCAGAGGAGGAGGCAGGCGAGGGGCGAGGAGGTAGGTCTCGACCGCGTCCGCAGGGGGCAGGACAAGATGAGAGCGAGGCGGGAGGAGAGGGTCGAGGCGAGGAGGAAGCTCAGGGCGGGCGGCGAGGAGAAGGCCGAGCAAGGGAGGAGGAGGAGAAGGGAGGAGGAGGATGCGCCGCCTCCGCAGGTCGAGTTCTACGACGAGGACGACGAGGGCTACGAGGTCGGCGACGTCGACGGCCCGGAGCGGGACGGGGACGTGGCGTTCGACTCGATCATTGCGCCAACGCCCGCCGGGGGGGCGGGGACTGGGAGGGGGGGCTCAGCCCAAGCTGGCGGAGCGGCGGGGGGGTTCTTCTTCCGGAAGATCGAGGAAGGGGCTCCCACCAGGGCGGACGCCGCCTCGGCCGCCGCCCCCGAGGATGCCGAGCGGCCCAAGAAGCGGAGGCAGACGGAGCCCAAGAGGGCCGCCCTTCGGGATGCGGCGGGGAGGGAGGTGTGCCTGACTCTGGAACAGGCGGAGCAGGAAGTTGAGGCCTACCTCGCCTCCCTTCCCGGGGCGGGAGGGGAGGGGAGGAACGACGACGAGGAGAAGGACGGGGAAGACGCCGCCGCCGCCGCTGCCGCGGGGATCAGCAGTTGGGAGGACGTGGGCATCACGGACCCCACCCTGCTGAGGAACCTGAAACGGTCCATGCTGTGCGCCTCCCCTCTATCCGTGCAGGACCAGGCCCTCCCCCCAGCGCTCAGCGGCAGCGACGTCCTTATATCGACGCACACTGGATCCGGCAAGACGCTCGCCTTCCTGGCCCCGCTCGCGCAGCGCCTGCTCGTCGACGCCGCCGTCGGTGGGGAGGGCGGGGGAGGCGGCGTGAAGGTCGTGATCGTCGCTCCCGGCCGCGAGCTTGCCAGCCAGATCGTGTCAGTGGCGCGGGAGCTGTTCGAGGGCACGGGCCTGAGGGCCCAGCTGGCCATTGGGGGAACCCCGTTCGGGAGGAGCGTGGAGGCCCTCCGGAAGAAGAAGCCGGACTTCGTCGTGGGAACCCCAGGCAGGATCGCCGAGCTGGTCGTGGGCCGGCCGGAGGACAAGGGGGGGAAGATGAAGCTGGGCTCCCTCCGGACCATTGTCCTGGACGAGTTCGATGCGCTGCTCCAGTACGACCCGCACAGGGGTCCTACGACTGCGGTGATGAGGGAGGTACGGCGAAGGCGCGGCCCCTCCCTGCAGTCAATCATGTGCTCGGCCACCGCGACCGACATGATGGGGAAGGCCGCGTTGGAAGAGCTGCTTCGGCCGGGCTACGCGCACGCCAGGGCCGACGAGGCCGATCAGCTCATCACTTCGGGCAGGGCCGAGAATGGTTCCGAGGACGGGATGGGAGATGGGACCGGATCCGAATCGGAATCCGGAGCCACGACGACGACGACGACCACCACCACCACCACCACCCGGGTGAGCCGGACGGCCATCCACGGCACGATCCGCATCCCCCACAAGAAGCTGTCCCTGGAGACCGTGCGGAGGGTTCTATACACCGACCCAGCCCCTCAGCAGGTCCTGATCTTCGTCGACAGCTCCAGGAGGGTGGAGATCGTCGTATCGAAGCTGGCCGCGATGGGAATCATCGCAGCCCCCCTGCACGGGGGGCAGGGATCCGACAAGACCGACCGGGCCGAGGTGAGCCGTGCCCTGAGGGAGGGGTACGTGGGCATCGTGGTGGCGACCGAGCTGGCAGCTAGGGGCATCGATGCTCCGTACCTGACGCACGTGGTGAACCTCGACCTTCCCACCGATGCGTCGCACTACGCCCACAGGGCCGGGAGGTGCGGGAGGGGGGGTAGGCCCGGCGTCGTCGTCAACATAGCCAGCGGACCCAGGGAGGGTCGGGTCCCATACAGGATGGCCGCGGCGCTCGGGATCGATATGAGGGAGGTGGAGCCCAGGGCAGGCAGGCTTGTGGTGCTGGAGGAGGAGGGATAGGCGCGGTTGGTATGCACACTCCGACCGACTACATATGCGTATGCATACATCCTCCACAATCGCATTCTTACATGTACGGATTGTAGTCCATATGCAAACTCAAGTACAGCACTACTGTTACTACAGTATAATATGATGCATACAACTAGAGTAGTGTTGTATATGCATACTATTAAAGTAATATTCTGCAACAATAAGATGATTAATACTACTAGTAGAGTATTAATAAATGCGTTAATAATACACGAGA
>Ga0315315_10003892_pt1 | contig 13772 bp, 5 predicted proteins | sample M140m3416metaG_FD_203699 | JGI IMG/M metagenome (GOLD analysis project Ga0315315, IMG submission 203699) | Ammonia-oxidizing marine archaeal communities from Monterey Bay, California, United States - M1 40m 3416 | ecosystem: Environmental > Aquatic > Marine > Intertidal zone | place: USA...
CAAAACAGTACGGCCTGCCGACAATACCAGTACTGTTCAAAATAGATGACACATACAACGGCGTCGACTTTACCTCATTCGTTTGCCAACAAGAGGAACCCTCAACAAGGCGCTTCACAATCACAGACGCTAACAAACTCATCAGTCCCGTGGAATCCCCCCCGTCGCTAGAGGAATTTATAAAAGCGTTCTTTGAAATAACGCGCGAAGACGACCAAGACCAAGGCACCATAGGCACCATAGAACTGCATTGCAAAGCAGTAACCACAGTACTCATCCAGGCGTCCTTCTTAAAAACGCCAGGGTTCGCCGCCATAAAGTACGAAGGGAACATCTTTATGGTACACCAGTTAAAATCTACCGCATATGTTTTTGTTGCCGAAGAAGGCGAAGACGACACGAACGTGCCCAACGAATGGCAAGTTCTGAACAAAAAAAGGGCAGACAGGTTTGAACTCGTAGCGACAACAGGGCAGGTCACCGCAGAAGGCGGCAAAAAGGTGGTTGGGATAACTAACTTCTTCTTCGACTTGCTCACATTCGATATGCTCGAGCGATCAAACATTCTGCGAGCGTTAAAAAAGTGCCTGAAAAACCAATACAAAAAAACAATAGCCGGCGTTGCGATGAAAATGGTAGCAGAAAAGCTAGACCCCGACGAAACACTTTATGTAGAAGACGATCAATGGGAATTGCAAGTACCCGGAGAGCCCTCCATCGGCAGCAATGCACTCATGGAGGCCGCTACCATAATGCTAGACGAACCCTTCACAGGGGACAGAGTCTCTGCCGCCAAGTTGAAAACCGCCACCGCATTTCTAAAAATGAAAATGATATCATACGGCCATGTCATGCCAGAGGAGCAAAAACAATTCCTGGAGCGAGTAAGCAGAATTGGATACTACGGGCAGTGGCTTGGCGGCGAAAAAACTTACACGCATAAAAAAGATATCATAGAGACGAATACGCGGATGACGCCCGCCGTTCGCGATCACGCAATGTAGCGCACTTTTATTAAAATTAAACCAAACATGCACGCACGCACTATGTACGGTCACGCACACCGCCGCCGGAATTCACAACGCCACGCGCCCGGGTCCGCGCCCGAATGGCCGCCTTGACGTCGACTTCGCATTCATACGGCAGGATCCGGATCAGCCGGTCCAGCTGAGAGAGCGCCATAGGCGCCGAACCAGGAGACAAACGGCTCACCGCAGCTGCATACTCTTCATTGTAGTCTTCTCCCGCATCCGCGCCCGTCACCGCCTTAATGATCTGCGCTCGGCCCATGGCCGTCAACCCGGGCCCAAGCTTCACAAGGCAATCGTGAAGCACCTTGCTCTTCAGCAGCCGCTCAGTCTCAGACGAACCAGGCTCATTGACAAAATAAGTAGGCAGCCGGCCAAGAATATACAAAGGCCCAGTCACACCACCAAGAAAACTAGAAAGAGGTCGGCCAAAATCCGCAGCAGAAATAGTGGCTATCGAAGGCGACCCCTCCCCTTCCATAAAACTGGGCTTGCTCACATACACCAGAAGCTTCCGAGAATGCTCAAGCTGCGCAATCGGGCAGAGCGCCATCAACTCCCCGCAGGGCAAATCATAATCACTCTCAACGGGAGCAGACCACTTGTTCGAACCAGGATACTCGACCACCAGGCTGGCCTCAAAGGCCATCCATCGTATTTTCCCCATCAGAGGCAGATTTGCAAAGATCCACCCCGCAATCACATATACCACTTCAACCCTATCCATCCCCCCCCAAGATGCGGCATCAGTCATCAGAGGTATGGTCCACAGGCCAGGCATAGTGGTCCTCCCGCATTATTTCGTTGAGCATTTCTCCCAGCAAAAGAGGGAGCTCCTCATTCCGGGCATTCGAAAGCGCAAATGTCCACGCACGAGGAGTCGACTGGTATTCAGGGTAGGATTCTACAAAGCGGCCTTCCTCGTCGTGCTCCAACACCCACGCCACGCTCTCCGCTTCGTCCAGGAGCCGCAGTTCGTCGCGCTCACCCAAACTCATGGTCATACACGGTTGCAGCTTGCTTGCTTATACACGGCACATTGCACGACAAAAACAGTCTTTATTGACGTTAGAAAAAAATAACATTCATGCCCCCACATTCCCAATTTTGTGCTGCATCATCCGCCGAAGAAGCATATGCGCAGCAATCGCGTCGAGGTACCCAGCTTTTCGCAGTCGCAAATACTCCTTGAACGTGTGGTTGTACACATCCGCCCACGTCGCAAACACCCTCACAATGTGGAAGGGCGGCACGCACGTCGTGTCAAGGAAATTGTAGTACTCCCACACCTGCTGATGCGGAACCATGTGCAAAATATGCACGCCAACCAAATGCAAAAATATATATCCGTTACAAAAAAATTTAAAATTAACCGATTTTAAAATTTGCACAACAAAAAAAAAAAAACCGTTACAAAAACCGCCACAACAAAAAAAAATGCCCCCGTACACAGAACAGTGGATCTGCAACGGCGCCGTGGTCGACACATTCCGCGCAGACACATACAACCGCACAGACGTCAAAAAATGGAGAAGCAGGTGCTGGGAAAAATACTTCCTGCGCAACAACCTCCCGCCGCCGCCGCCGCCGCCAGAGAAAAAAAAAGAAACAAACACGTTCGAACCCATCTGGAAAGCGGCAGAGTTGGTCACAGTAGGCGCAGGAGCGCACGCCGAACGAGAACTCCGCCGGCTGTGCTCAGAGGCACACATACAGGGAAACGCCACAACGGTTCTCAAAACTTTCTCCCTGCGCGGCACAGTGGACACCAAGAACGCACGCGTCTGGCTCACGATCGACCAAACGTTCAACAGCATCGAAAGAGTTGCACAGTGCAACGCCGCGTCCAGCCAGGCGGGAGCCATGCCTCGGTTTTGGGAAGTGCTGCTCCAGGACGAGCCAGGTTCGCACAGCCAGCCGTACGCATTTCTCTTGGAGCGGGCTGGCAGCGAAACGCCGGAGGAAATCGACTGAAGGCGTTGGAAAGCGGGGCATATATACCACCGCAGAAATCACAGGCACAACCATGACGCAGGAAGGCCTCGACGTGTGGGAACTGCCGCTCAAAGCAGCGCACTATGAATTGCTGATCGAAAGGGAGCTCCTGACCGTAGAATTGAATACACATACAGTAAATCACATGATGCTAAGCGCGCAGAAAATTCTAGAAGAAATGCCAAACCAAACAGCAACCATCCCAAGATTGCACCAACTGTACGAAGGCCTCTTCGACGGCTCCGTCGCCGAACTAACGTACGTAAACGAAGTAGAACAGCTGACAAATGGAAAGGCGCCAGCTTCGTACGAACTGTGCCAGCACTTGATCAAAACACTGCAGGCAATAAGGCAGGCCAGCCGCCGCATGCGCGAATACCAACGCGTCTTGGCAGAAACGCAGGCGGCCATCGCAGCGGCAGCACCATACGAAATGGTTACAGACGCGGCACAAAGACTGATGCAAATAAGAGCTGCACCACCGCCAATGACAAACGCGGCACAAACACTCCTCCAAATGAAAACAGCCGCCCCGCCGCCGCCGCCAACCCCGCCGCAGGCAGCCCCGCCGGCTGCATACGCAGGCGGAGGCGCTGCATTGCCCCCCGCAAACTCACAGGCAGCGCAAACTTACTACGAGGGGCTGGAAACACAGTGGTTCGCACACGCAAACCACTTAATAGACGCCGCACCATCCGTCTTGCCCCACATCAGGCAAAGCACGAAAGACGAAATCAGAAAAGCGTACATGCGAATGGTCACATTCCCGTACGGAAGAGCACCAGAGCAAATGTACGCCAGCTTGCAAACCTTCGTGGCCGAATACGCAGGCAACGCCGCCGCAGCAGGCCTCATAACAAGCCTGAGACACGTCATGGACGCATACTACAACACAACAATGGTCCACCGCCAAACACCCACAGTCACAGACCACACCGTATAAAAACATTTACAAATAAAAAGTTCAAATCTACAGTTTTGCAGAGCGTCAGAAATCGCGACCATGTCACCGCGAACGAAAATCGCCTTCTCGCTCAACGCGTCACGGATCCGCCGAAGGCGCCACCCAAAGTATTTCACCTCCGAGTGGCCACTCAACACTGAAATGTGATCACTTTTCAGCGCCTCCGTGACACACAAAAAAGAGGGGGGGGTCCAAAATCACCCTTTCAACAAACAACCTGGTCAGTTCCGCACCGAAAAATCTCCCGAACCACCACCTCACGCCGAAACCGGTACGGGCCTGACTCAGATACCTCAACCCCTATAGAATGAATGAATGCTAAAATATCTTCTGCGGGGGTATGGCCGGTTGAGTGGCCGTTGGGCGAGACATGCCCGGATTTGACACGGCGCTCATAAACCGCCCTTCTGCTGACACCCTTGAACCGCCATGTCGCCCCCAATCCCACTTGGGCCCGTCACGGGCCGCGCAAAGGAGCCGCGAAGCGGCAGTCGGGCTGACTTCCAGAATAACCGTCACGGGCCCTGGATGTCACCACGAGGTAGTCGTTCGGCCATTAATAAATTGATCATCTGAGTCAGTGCGGATTTCAGTAGGCCTTTTTAGGGGGGTACCTCTTCTGAGATTGTCATCACGGGCATCGCTAAAGCTGACTCAGGTTGTTTGCCGAGTGGCAACTCGGGGTGACCTTGGAAGGCTCCATGTCGGCGTCAACGTAAGATTTTGTAAAATGTTGTGGGTGTGAACGGTCGGCGACACGATGGATGAGCTGTGAAATTAGGGGGTCGTGGCGTATGGGTATTTGGTGTGGTTGCGTGTGGTACTGCATTAGCATGTGTCTAAAACAATTGTTTGATATACTTTGAGTCTTGCGATGTACGTACACGTAGGCGTGGTTAAATGTATGTTTATTCGGCTGCTTCTACCGCTGCTTTTGCCATCTTCCTGTTGAGCACTTTTCTGATCAAACTCATGAGACGTTCGGCGCTAAAATCTTTGCAGTTATCGTAATACATCAGTCTTGGCTTTGTAGTGTCCTCGACTTCTGACTCTTCCGCGATGTCGTCGATACCTGAGCCTTCCGAATCTTCTTCGTCGTCCTCTTCTTCGTCGTCCTCTTCTTCGTCGACTGTTGGTGCGTCGTCTGGCACATTATCACCCTCGTCCATTTCTGCATAGCGAAGACGGCATTTAGTGAACAAACCTTTTGATTCTCCTTTTGCTTTGTCGAACTCTGATACGAGTGGGCATTTGTTGAGTATGTACCAAGTGAAGCCTGTTTTCAATGCTTGAAGTTGGGGGATTTCTACATCCTCGTCTTCCAACATGCCGAGAACTTGTTTTCTTTGTCTGTTGTAAAGGGCTTTCTCTTCTGCCTTCTCTTTGTCTGCCTCATCTTCGTTATGATCTTCAATTGCATTCAGTTCATCGAGGCGTTGTGTCAGATCGTCTTTGAGTTTGCAGTCGGTGTCTCCTATGAAGTCCAAGTCGTCTTCGATGTAGAGAATCATATCAACGATCTCATCATTGGTGCGATACGATGCCTCGTCAATCAGTTCCACCTTTCGACCCTTCTTTTTGTGCTTGACCATTACTTTCTTGTAGTTTTGCCTGCTGTCGTATGCCTCGCACCACCTTTGGGCGTGTCTCCGGAGGTGAGCTACATCTGCATGCGTTATGTCATCGCCAATAGTTGGTCGATTGACAGGCAATTCTTCGCCTTCGGTACATGCTGTACTTTCCTCGACTGCATCGAAAAGAGTGTCGGCAATGCCAAGGCACTCTTCCGCCAAATCTAATGCACTTTCGCAGTCGCCAGTATCAATGTAATCAAGTACTTCAACCATGCTGGCTTTAAGGGATTCAAGATCATGTACTTCGTCTTCGGAATCCTGCTGTTCATTTTCAATCTTCTTCACTTCTGATTGAACATCCTCATCTTCATCTGAGCCAGAGTCTGTATAATCATCATCGTCATCGAGCTCGGGAAGCAAAGACTGATGCAACAGAGCGCCATCCGCAGCATACATGTCTGGAAGATCATCGAGGATCCATTGTGTAATGTCTTCGTTTGTGCTGTTTTTGATCTTAGCGTGCTTGTGAATGCCCGTCTTTCTATTCAGCGTATGTTTCAACCAATCAGATCCCCAGGCGAGTGCAAAGCACCCCAGGCACGCTGTTTGCATTGGAAGAGCAATGGATTCTATGTCTTCCTCAATGTCCAAGTCTTTTGTAAGATCTGGCCAGTGTTTCTTCATGATTTCAACTTCATCAGCAAGTGTTTCCCATTCGCACCAGTAAACCTTTTCAAACTTGGCGATGGCGTTTATTCGCTTGACGACTTTCTTTTGCATTGTAGCACATGCCCTCTCGTCAGCATCTTCGCCTTCAGCAGCGACTGCCTCCAGCTTCTCGCTGTATTTTTGCAACTCATCAAGCATGCAATCCTTCATCTTCTTGCTTTGCACGAACGAATGCAATCGATGTCTTTTTTTGACACCTTCAGTTGAAACAAAGAGTGGAGTGCATGTCTTACTGCAAAAGACACATATCCTTGCGTATTCAGATGTGCCTCCGTGCTTTGCTTCAGTAAGATACATCCGTCTTTGCGGTCTTGGAATACATCTTTGCGCAGAGTACTCGTCCATGTCTTCTTCTTTAAAGTCGATCTTGTGAGGGTTCTTGGTGTTCTCGTATTCGAGTTGCACGATAAAGTCTAATTGTGAAACTGATTCGTTGCCGCTGTAATTGTCCTCATCAGCAGATAAAGCAACTGGATCTTCACTGTCAGTGTCTTCGCCTTTGGCAGCTGACTCTTCACTGTCAGTGTCTTCGCCTTTGGCAGCTGACTCTTCAATGTCAGTGTCTTCGCCTTTGGCAGCAGCAGCAAGCTTTGTCATCTTGTTTTCCCGAATGTCTTCCTGTGGCATTGGGGATGGAGGTCTTGCAAGCTTGACACTTGCCGATGGCGCAATACCAGCCGCAAAGTCAGGCAATGTGTATACCTCTTTAACATTTCTTGGTATATTAGTGTCGAATGTTTTCGTTAATGTATTGTACCAACCAGGCATCGATTCCCCAACAATGAAACCATAGATGTAATCTGGACATGTATACCAAACACGAGTTTGGTCAAACAATGCCTTGTTTTGTTCCGTCATGAACAGGGCTCTCGTGCTTGCCAATGCTTCACATGCCTTTTCCGCAAGAATATTTGCCATTGCGTCAGTTATTCCACAATCATAACCACCTAAAGGGAAAAAAAAGCATCAAAACCAAAGATGTTGCAGTTGGTGCAAAGTGGGTTAGAACGTTGTTTCAGACTAGTGGTCTGGACAGACTGGTGCCTAACACCCTAAATCCAGCCCTAAGCACCAGCATTTTTCCTCTGGTACGCTTCTACATGTCTGCGCACCCTGTGCAATGCACACAAAAAGACATAAAGGGAGGAAAAAATATTATGCGCAAAAGAAGAAAAAAAAGAAATGCAATATGCTCATAACTTTGCTTCCGTGCAATCATTTCTCTCCTCCTTGCGCGCAAAAGTGCCAAAAAAATACAGGGAGGGGGGCGCATAGTCTCCCTAACACCCTGCGCGCATGCTCATCGGCTGGCACAGCATAGCAAGACTGAGAACTCACCACCATGTGAAGACATTTTTTTCCAAGTCAGAAATAACAAATTGATCGGCCGACAAAGATCAAATTATTAATGACTGATCAATTTGTTATTTCTACAATTAGTAATTTGATCGGTTGATTTTCTGGTCCGTTGAATCCCGGTAATTTGTATGTAATAGGGGGTGATTTGTTCGTGCGCGCGTGGGGTGTACAGACGGGTTGCGTGTGTCTAGGTGTGATTGCCTCATAGTACAGGGTTTCTGTTGGCTTTTCTGCTGCTTGGTTGGTACCTATGCTGTTAAACTTTTAAAACAGATCAAGCAGAAGCACATAGCAAAAAAACATTTAGTTCTTAATGGCAGGTTAGCCTTAACAACGCTTTTTTATGTGTTAAACGTGTGTGTAAAGGGTTCTCTTTCGCACTAAAGCTGCATTGATGTGTTGGCAACGTTGTTAAGTTGCTGCTGTACGTCTAGTGTCCTTAATTATTCGGCGACAACTACTTAATTACTTGGGTGGGCTTTGGTATTGGCCCGTGTAAAGCACAACTTGGCTCTTGGCTTTTTTTTTTTTTTTTTTTTTTTTTAATGGATGAATAACCAAATGTATTTTTTTTTTAAAAAAAAAAATAATACTTTTTTGTGACCTTGTGTTGTTTTGCGTTGTTCTTTGTATAAATGATCTGGAGAACTGATGTGATAATTGGTTGTATGATTAACCATGCCTACTCCTAATTCTACTAAGGGTAAGCGAAGCGGTCGACAACGCAGGCGTCCAAGCTTTTTGCATGACACAGCCTCTTCGAATAGCACGAATGATTTTTCTACGCCTAAAGGAGCTTTGCCACAAGCAAAAAAAAGTGGTGGACCTTCCCCTGTACAACAACTTGTTTTTAAGCAAAATAACGCAACTTTTGATCTGTCTGATGAAGAAAAAACGGACAATGAAGCGTTTTTAAATGGAGAAGTGGAAGTGACAAAGGGTGCAAAAAAAGTACCGTTAAAATTGACATATATTTACAAGAAAGGTGGTGTAAAAGAGAAAAGAACAACCACTGCTTCTAATCTTGTTATGAATTTGTTTTACGATGTTTCGGATCTTACAAAGATTATTGGGAATAATTATTTAGTGAGGGAAAACTGGGTGGGTATTCTGGGAATTTTTTTAGATGTTCCGTTTTCTGCGAGGGAAGCTAATGGGATTCATGGGGGGTTAACTGTGAAAAAATGCAGACAAGTTCTTGGGCAATTATGTTGCCGTATGTACGACGATAATTTTTTGGATGGTGTTGGAGTGACACTTCGGAAATTTTGGAAAGAACATTTAAAAACAAAATTATTCCAAGGAAAAACTTTGGAACGGGAAACTTTGCAAAAGATTGCCATGGATTTACCGGAAACGAAAAACGCTCCAATTGAAAAGATTGCTTGTAAGATGCTTAATCAAATGATGATTGTCTTTGGACAAAAAATTAAGCCCAAAAAACAACGTCAACTTTGTGTGGTGGCTTGGAAGTTTTTTGTGAGTGAGCAATATAGTAGCAAAGGCAAAAAAATAGATGAAGTTGTGAAACAATTATTTTTCACACATGAGCATGGGGTTATTGCAAAAACGAAAACAGAAACCCTTGTTTTCCACCAAACTGCTGGAGAACAATTCGAGATAATGCTGAATACAGCAATTAACGGCCATGAAAGTATGCAACTCAAACCAAACCAGAAGCTTGCAGCGTTGGAATTGGAATCGCGTGGCCTCCTCGCCGAAGCCGAAGAAATGCTTCGCCGGCAAGCAGTGCTGGACGCAAGGTTGAACAAGCAACCGGCGCCGGCAGTGGAACCGGTAGTGGCAGCGGAAACGGAACCGGAACCGGAAGCGGCAGCGGCAGCGGCAGCGGAACCGGCAGTGGAACCGGCAGCGGCAGTGGAAACGTCTTCTGCACCAATTGTTATTCCCGAACATTTTGAAAGCCTTGGTGGCATTGTTAAGTTTTTGCATCTGACGAACAAAACGGGTTGGGATGACTTGCTTTCCAGATTTCAAAAGGAAAAGGGGATTGCAGAAGCAATGGATACCATTCTTGAAGTCTCTGGTGGGTCACATTCTGATTTATCGCCCGTGGAACAAAAAGTTTTTGCTGCGATGGAAGGATATATAAGAAAGGTGCATCGTGACGAGCTGCATCTTTCTGTTTTGTTGACCAAAAGCTCTTTGCAGCGGCAGATACTTTTGGCGCAGCTGTTTACTACTGAGATGTGGATTCAAAGCCATTCTACAAAGAAAAAGGACTTTTCGGAATTTATGACTTTTATCAATATGGAGTTTATGTTTTCCAACAAGTTTTTACAGACTGTGGCAACTGACCAAGACAGCGGAAAATATTACGGATATTCTTTTAGGGTTGTTTATTGTTTGGCGGTGATTTTGTCGTACCGGGCAACGAACATAATAATACCTGATTTAAGCGCTGAGAACGACACTGAAAACTTGATTTCATATTTAATGGGGCGATATGCGCGTATGGTAGAACTTTTGGATACAATTGAGAGTGAGTCTACCGGCGGCACTACTTTTGACCACGCCCGGAAAATGTTACACGAGCAGCTGAATCAAAAAAGGTATGCAGAGCGGGATGATGAAATGATGATGTCGTGTTTAACAGAAGGCACTCAATCAAACGAGATAACAGCACTCTGCCAACGATATATGGCTGACAACGCAGCACAAAGAATTGCGGTTCGAGCTGATTATTCGAAAACTGACCATGTTTCAGAGGCCGGCGCGACGGTGCAACAACTGCTAGAGCCTGTGGACTCTTTGCGAGTTTTGGACTTAAAAAGCAAAATAAGTAAAGATGTTTCCTTTGCTAGGGCTTATTTGGCTCTTCAAAGAGAAGCCAAATATGAGGACTTTAACGGAAACTTGCAAACAGCTATAGACAGTGGGGCTGTTGTTTTTCTGGAAAGTAGTTTTGCTTTTTTGGACGATTACTGTAGCACCGACGATGGTTCTTCCGCAGAAACAAAAGCCTACAACAAAGTGACTGCGAACAACAAAACGACTGTTGAAAAAGAGTATAATAAGTCAATGCACCTACTGTTTAAGATGCTATGGATCGGAGGAAAGCGCCCTATGAACACAATGAAAAGCTATACTTATTTTTTGAACAATTATGGTCGTAACGTTCTGAAAAAATATACATTGGAAGAGGGCAAAAAAGATATTAACCATAAATTGTTTCCTGCTGAAACTGAGTTTATTTGCACTGGAATGTTTACTTTTAAAAAGGATCCCAATTTTCAAAGGACAGAGAGTGGAACTACAATTGAATTGGATAATCTTTTTGTTGGGATTGCCAAGAAAAAACAAGTTTTTCTGGCAAATGCCGAAGATTTATTGAAAATGAAGACTGAAACAATAACAATTGAAAAAGCCAGAGACAGGTTGCTTCAAGAAGCTGACAGCGAAGGCTTCAATGAAATTTTTAAGGCTTTTCCTATTCATTTGTTTGCGGAGAAGATTGCTGCCTTGTCTGCTATACGAGATGAAGATGAGAACGGGACCGCTGACAACATTAATCAACAAGAAACGTACAAACTCATTGAAAAACTTGAAGAACTTGAAAACAAACTTGACAAAAGTACAGCAGAAACAAAGGTCGGCTCTGCAACTGCTCCCAAGCCGGTTTTGGTAAAAGTGACTGAATCGTCGGCAGACGCTGATGCCTATATTGCAAGTGATGTCGGTACGTCCCCTTCTGACGGCTCGCATAGTCTGTCAACAGAGGTGTCGTCTGCATCAAGTGCAGCAAATGCGGAGGATGCAACCTGTGAAGAAGCTACTGAGTTAAAAGCAGAAATTGAAACGTTGAAAGAACAAATTGGCGCAATACAAAGTACAAATAGCGAATTGCAAGCAACTTTGAGCACGAAAGCATCGGCATTAAGCAAAAAAGAACAAAGAGTATCTGAACTTCGTCTTGAAAATGATGAATTGCAAAAAACAATGCGCGATAAAAAAATTGCCAGTGATTTCGCACAAAAAAAATTACAGAGAGAATTAACCGAAAAGACAGAGAACTTTGAAACAATGGATTCTGAGCGCCAGGGGCTTCAAGTAAAAGTAAAATCATTTCAGGAACAAGTGTTAAGTAAGACACGGGAATTAGACACATTGAATTCTCAACACGATGCGCTTCGAGACTCAGTAAAAGAAAGTGGAAACAAAATAGAGAAATTGGAAGAGGAAAAAGTTACACTTGAAGCTGCATTAACCACAATACGACAAGAGCACACTGCTTTGAAAATTAAAAAAGAAGAAATAGAGGAGGAGTTAAACCTCGCAAAACACGACCTTATCAGTGCTAAAAACGCAATCGGAACAGAAAGCCCTGAAAAAGGCAAAGTACTTGAACTGCAATCAGAAAACACAAAACTTCAAAAACAAAACACAAAACTTCAAGAAAAGCTTGTCGAGGAGAAAAAAACACAAACAAAAAAACACGAACAAGCTGAACAGATTCTTTCTGCTGCCAAAACTGAACATGAAACCCAACTTAAAGAGGTTAACAAACAACTTGAAAGAGCGCGCCAAAACCTTGAAGCTGAAACGGAACAGTTTCGAAGATCGAAAGCTGAAGTTGAAGAAGCGCACGAAAACCTTGAAGCTGAAAAGAAAAGGTTTGCAAATTTGAAAGATGAAGTTAAAGAGCGAGATGATGAAATTACAGAACTCAAGGGAAAATTACAAAATGCTTCTTTGGGCGTTGCCAAAAAACCGGCAGCGGCAGTGGCAGCGGCAGCGGCAGCGGCAGCGGCACCGGCAGCGGCAGCGGAAACGGAACCGGAACCGGAAGCGGCAGCGGCAGCGGCAGCGGCAGCGGCAGCGGCAGCGGAAACAGCACCGGCAGTGGAACCGGTAGTGGCAGCGGAAACGGAACCGGAACCGGAAGCGGCAGCGGCAGCGGCAGTGGAACCGGAACCGGAAGCGGCAGCGGCAGCGGAAGCAAATTCTAGACCAAGTTTCTTAGAATTGCAAGAAAGATATTCTCGGGGCTTACAAGTAATGGATGTCGAAACAAGGCAAATGTTATACAATTTCAATATGCTGAATACTTTGGTTTTGTTTTGGGAAACTTTTAACAGTGGTGCCCCGATGATAAAAGTGCATCCTTTTAAGGTAGATGAAACAGCAATTTCAAAATGGGAAGCCAAATATGTTGCAGATATTAAAGTGTGGATTACTGAGGTGGGTTTGGCACTGGAATCGGCATCAAGTAACGAAGAGTTGACGCAATATTTGCATAATGAAAATGTCATTCCAATATTTATTGTGTCTGAAGATACGGAAAGCAAAAGAAGGACAAATGCTGCTAAATTTGGATTTTTTGCCAGTTTCAACGTTAGTGATGTTACGGATCCAACTTTTTTTATTGCGATGGCAACAGAAATACCAGAATTTTTAACACTTGGAACCAGTTATACAGTGAAAGTTGTGAATTTCAAGTCTAGAATGAATGAAATTGGAGAAAAGAAATTTTACGATTTGCAGGATTTGCCGGACTATTCATCTGAAAATGAATTTGATGATATTCCGGTTGTTATTTTTTTGGATCCAAGTGTTGCTGAAGTGGAAAACGAAAAAAAAGTATTTTTGCGAAAAGTAAGAAATGCTGCAAAAAAAATTGGAAATAGAAATAGAAAACGTAACACAAAAAGAAAAAGTGCCAAATCCGCTGCTGGTCCCGCTGCTGGTCCCGCTGCCGGTCCCGCTTCCGGTTTTGCTGCTTTTGCCGGTCCCGCTGCCAATTTTGCTGCAACCCCCTATTCTAGGTTAAGTCTTGACGACCATATTGAATCTTTGCAAAATGCCATACAAGGATTAAAACAAAGTGGAGGGAATGAAAGAGAGCTGGAATTCTTACTAAGCGAATTAGAGCTATCGTTAGCACACAAAGCTGAAGGTGGTGAGGCGGCAGCCCAGTTTCTGGTCGTGGGTAGTGCAAACGATAATCAAACATTGCAAAGATCACCGTTTGAAGGTTTTGGCGTAAATGATGACGATATAATTGAAAGGCTGGCGGAAGATCTTGTTTATTTTCAAAAAGAATTGGAAGCAGAAGAAGCAAAAAAAGAGAAAGGGAGTGCATCAGTAAAACAAAAATTTGAA
>Ga0315315_10003893_pt1 | contig 13768 bp, 11 predicted proteins | sample M140m3416metaG_FD_203699 | JGI IMG/M metagenome (GOLD analysis project Ga0315315, IMG submission 203699) | Ammonia-oxidizing marine archaeal communities from Monterey Bay, California, United States - M1 40m 3416 | ecosystem: Environmental > Aquatic > Marine > Intertidal zone | place: USA...
TCCATAATCATTTGACCGACCACACTGAGGATTAGATTTTTCATGGCCCGTTTTTTCGACTTTTCCCATCTTCGCGGTGATATTTTTGGTGGCCTGACTGCAGGGGTGGTTGCCCTGCCCCTAGCACTGGCATTTGGCGAAGCATCGGGCGCCGGACCCATAGCCGGAGTGTATGGGGCGATCTTGGTCGGATTTTTTGCTGCGTTATTCGGGGGGACTCCTTCACAAATTTCGGGGCCTACGGGGCCCATGATTGTCGTCTTTGCGGGTGTTTTTGCGTCACTCAGTGGCGATTTGTCGCTGGTGTTCGCCACCGTTATTTTGGCGGGAGCCATACAAATACTGTTTGGGGTCTTGGGCTTCGGTCAGTACATCCGTTTGGTGCCCTATCCTGTTGTCTCCGGTTTTATGAGCGGTATTGGCTGCATCATTATTGCTCTGCAGCTAGCCCGCTTATTCGGACATGAGCCAGAGGGCGGCGGGACGATTCCGGCGCTGCTGGAAGTACCCAATGCGATTGCAAACCCCAATATCGAAGCGCTGGGGATCGGGCTGCTGACGTTGGGCATGGTCTTTTTGTGGCCGGCAACCTGGGGTCGCTACGTACCAGGGCCGCTGGCGGCTTTGATTGTGGGTACCCTGGTCAGTCTGGGCATGAGCAACGTGCCCGTATTGGGAGCGATTCCCACCGGCTTACCCGAATTCATCCTGCCCGCTTTTTCGAACGACACCTTACTCCTCGTTCTTGAAGCGGCCCTGATTCTCGCCATTTTGGGCGCCATCGACAGCCTGCTCACGTCTCTGGTCGCCGACAATATGACCCGAACCCGCCATCGCTCGAACCGCGAGTTGATCGGACAGGGCCTGGGGAACGTCGCTGCCGGATTCTTTGGCGGAATCCCCGGCGCCGGCGCCACCATGCGCACGGTGGTGAATATCCGCACGGGCGGTGTGACAAAAATATCCGGAATGCTGCACAGTTTGCTGTTGTTAGCCGTCGTGCTCGCGCTGGCGCCCCTGGCATCTAAAATTCCTCACGCCGTATTGGCAGGCATTTTGGTCAAGGTAGGCTACGACATTATCGATCTGTCTTATCTTAAATGCGCCCATCGTGGCCCACGGTTTGATCTCGCTCTCATGGTGATGGTGCTAAGCCTGACCGTTTTTGTAGACCTGATTACGGCGGTGGTCGCAGGGGTTGTCATTGCCGCCGTGGTCTTCGTCAAACAGGTAGCCGACGCACAACTTGCCGCCGCTGCGGGAGAAAATGATGATTCCAAAGAGGGCCTGACTGATATCGAGACCGCTCTGCTGACAGAGTGTGGTGATCGCCTCACCTATTTTGATTTTGGGGGTCCACTGAGCTTCGGTGCCGCTGCCGATCTTGGGCATCACGTTCGCGAGCGAATCAGTCCAGAGCATCACACCTCTCTTGTCCTCGACTTTGGGCGAGTACCCTTTATGGATGTATCTGCGGTTCGCGCGGTAGAAACCATCGCGGTCGATGCAGCCCATGCCGGCAAGCACCTCTACGTGTGCGGCATCAACAGCGCAGTGGCGGCAAGCTTCGAGGGACTGGGTGTCATCGAGCACCTTCCTAATCACATTCGCTACACAACGCGCTTGGCAGCGCTTTCGGCGGCGCGAGATTGGATCTTTGAAAACACCACCTCCCGTGGTGAATCCGATGCATCATCACCCCCGGGTGGCCGGGCGGCGGCCTGATTCGCTACACAACGACACCCTCGACAAGCTGATACACTTTGTCCATTGAATCACGGGGGCGTTGCATGGCACGTATCGGCGTTTTCTTTCTTGCCCTGTGGCTAGGCGCCTGTCAAAACGGAGGGTCTACCGTTGATTCCGCCGTGATCGACGCCATGGAGCAACAAGCGCTGATCGTCGATGTGAGAACCCCAGAGGAATACGCTCAGGGCCATTATCCCGGGGCCATTAATATCCCTCATGAAATGATCATCGAAGGACTGAGCGAGCGCTCTGTGATGGCCAACGATATCGTTATCCTCTATTGCCGCAGCGGTAATCGCTCGGGCCAAGCCGAAGCGGCGCTGCGGGCGCAGGGCTTTACCCAAGCGAAGAATGCGGGCGGGCTCGAGGCCTTGCTGGCCGCAACAGACGCATTAGCCGTCATCCCTCCACCGTCGAAATAGCGACTTATATTGAGCGACAAGCTCCTTGCCTCGCGCACTGAACTCGATTCAATGCTGAGGCAACGGTGCCCCGTATTTTGCTGACCTGAGGGGGCTTTTGGAGATCAGTCCGCGGATTTTGCCAGGCTCGAAAACTTTGCCAGCGCTTCATCAGGAAGTCGATCGACGCCCTGGCTGTACTGTGCCGCACACGCGCTATAAAACTGAGCGTTAAGCTCATTAGCTTCACCGCAGTCTCGCGTTGCCACCACCTTCCCTGGCACTCCTGCGATGACCGAATTGGGGGGGAACACTTTATTCTCGGTAATGATGGTGTGCCCGGCCACAATGGAGTTTTCACCTATTTTGGCGCCGTCCATGATGGTCGCATTGATGCCAATCAAACAGCGATCACCGATATCACAGCCGTGCAGGGTGGCGTGGTGGGTGATTGAACAATCCTCACCAATGACCGTCGGCGAGGCAATCCCGACGTGAATCATGACAAAATCCTGAATGTTGGTGCGAGCACCAATTCGTATCTCAAAAGTTTCAGCCCGGGTCACGACGTTGGGCCAGATGGAGGCTCCGGGGCCCACATAAACCTTGCCATACAACCAAGCGCTCTCGTGGATGTAGGCGGGGTCGTCGAGGGTGACATGCTCACCAATGTGTCCCATGCTGTGGGCTCCTGCGAAATCGGGGAGGGCATATCTTGTCATGTTGCGCGCCGAATCGCTAAGGCAAACTCGCTGAGTTTGATGGGGCTTGAGACATGACACAATCCGACCGCCACGCCATGCAACTGGGCCTGGGAGCCGTGATGTTGTGGAGCACGGTCGCCACCGCTTTTAGTCTGAGCCTGAATTACCTGTCTCCGCTGCAACTGGTGACCTTCGCGACATTAGTGAGCTGGTGCTTTTTCGCCCTGAGGTTGCTGTCTCCCGGCAGGTGGCAGGCGCTCCGCACCACGTCTACCAAAGACTGCCTCACCGGCCTGCTGGTGGGCTGGATGAATCCCGGACTGTATTATCTGGTGCTCTTCGCTGCCTATGATCGATTGCCCGCACAAGAGGCGATGGCAATCAATTACTCATGGGGCATTACGTTGGCGTTGCTGGCAGCACCCCTGCTCAAACAAAAACTCACGCTCGGCGCCCTCTTCGCGGCCGGGATCAGTTACGTCGGCATCGTAGTGATTGCCACCCGCGGGGCGCCGTTATCACTGGATTTAGCTCAACCGCTAGGAGTGGGCCTCGCCCTACTCAGCACGCTGATCTGGAGTGGGTACTGGATCATCAATACTCGACTCTCGCTCAACCCGGAGGTAAATCTATTCCTGAATTTCTCCGGTGCCTTACCGCTATTACTGGGCCTCATGTGGTTTAACGGTGTGCCCTTTCCCCACACCTGGCAAGCCTGGTCCGGGGGAGTCTATGTCGGGCTTTTTGAAATGGGCATCGCGTTTGTTTTGTGGATGAGCGCGATGAAGGCGACAACCTCGACGCTGAAAATTTCGAGTCTGATTTTTCTTTCCCCGCCCCTGTCGCTACTGTTTATCTGGATCGTTGCCGGCGAGCCCGTTCGCAACTACACCCTTCTCGGCCTCGTCCTGATTCTCGCCGGACTCTGGTTGCAACGACGCGCCGAACGCTGAAGCGTCATCGTCGCCGCGAAGTAGGGACAAGGTATCTCCCGGGCGCAATGCGCCCAGCGTAGTGCGATGTTCTTCGCGCCATTGCAGCGTCACCGTACCCTGTTCACTATCGCTCGCAATCACCGCCGCCTGAGCGAGTCGTGCCGAGCTCCGTGACACAGTTGCCGTCGCTAAGAGACGCTCCGTGTCGCCCTGGGCGCTCACAGCACCCTGGTCAAGGACCAACAGCTGTCGGGTGAGCCGCCGGAGCTCATGAGCCGCATGGGATACATACACAAGCGGGATGGCCTCGGATGGAATCCATTCCGCGAGACGATCAATCATGTCATCTCGGTGGGCCGAGTCATTTGCCGAGACCGGCTCATCCATCAGTAGCAACCTCGGACGAACCAACAAAGCGCGCGCCAAAGCGACTCGTTGACGCTCTCCTCCGGAGAGCGACTCCACGGCTTGACCCAATAGGTGACTCAGTTCGAGCGCGGCGACAATCGACGCCTCGCTCAGGGACGATTGAGCAGGCCTCGCGCGCCGCCGGGCGAAAGCGAGGTTCGCTTCCACGGTGCGCTCCGGCAGCAAACGACTATCCTGAAATACCACCCCCAGGCCGCGCTGGTAGGTCGGCACCGTATCAGGGCGCTTAATATCGCTCCAGGTCTCATCGCCAAAGCGAACGTGTCCCCGAAACGCGGGCTCCAACCCTGCAATAATCCTCAACAGAGTGGTCTTGCCCGCGCCAGTCGCGCCAAAAATGCCCAGCGGCACACTCAGATCAAGGTCCAGCGCCAGATCAAGATGAAACCGGGGTCGCCTGAGCTCTCCTTCTAGTATCAGACGCTGACTCATCCGCGAACGACCTCAAAACGATGACCGGCATAACGGTAAACGAGCCAGAGCGAGGCAAAAGAAAAACACAGCAGCCCCAGGGCCAGTGTGTGTGCGGCATCGTAATTGAGCGTTTCAACATGCTCGTAAATCGCGATCGACAGTACCCGGGTTTCACCCGGGATATTGCCACCCATCATTAATACCACGCCAAACTCACCCACTGTGTGCGCGAAGGTAAGCACCCCTCCGGTTACATAGCCTCTCTTCGCCAGCGGCAGTGCCACGTTGCGCCATCGGTCCCATGATGAGGCGCCTAATGTGGCGGCCGCCTCCATAACGGCCTCGGGCACGGCCCGAAAGGCGGCATGAAGCGGCTGCACCATGAAGGGTAGTGAATAAACAATGGACGCCAGAACCAGCCCAGAAAAGGAGAAGGTTAAAGATGCTCCGGTCAACTCCATCCAAAACCCGCCGACAGATGATTCTGGATTGAGCAGCACTAACAGGTAGAAACCGAGCACGGTCGGCGGCAATACCAGCGGCATCGCGACCACCGCCTCTACAACGGACCGCACTGGCGAGTCAGATCGCGCCAGCCACCATGCCAGCAGTGAGGCAATCGGAACCAGCAACAGCGTCGTTACCCCCGCCAACAATGCCGTCAGCCACACCGCCTGTAAGTCACCGGTCACGGGTGTTGCTCCACAAAGTGATCATAGCCATCCCGACGGATCAGCTCGCGGATAGCTGACGTTTGAATCTGTTCAATCCAGTAGAGCACTGCGGCGTTGTCTCGCGCCCGCTCCATCACCACGAGTGCCTGCTCAATCCCCGCATCTGCCGATAACCAAAGCAGATCATCCGGGTCCGCCGCGACACTGCCCTTGCGGGCCCCCGCGATCACCGCCGATCGCGCCACAAAACCCGCTTTGGCCTGACCCTGAGCCACCAGCCCGGTGACCAGGTTGATGTTGTCGACCCGCACAATATGGTTCAGCCACTCCGTCTCTACATCAGCGTTATTCAAAACCCGCCATGCCGCTTGACCGTAGGGCGCAAACGCGGGATTCGCGATGCAGACCGAGCGGGGATCGAGGTCCCCGAGGGCATTCACTGTGACCGGTGCGGGCGCATCAGGCCACCACAAACCCAGCTTACCGACCGCATAGATGAAGTACGAATCCGGTACCGCCAGTCCGCGCGCCATCAACTGCTGTGGTCGGTCCAGATCAGCGGCCATCAGCATGTCGAAGGGTGCACCGTTGATAATCTGACTCGCCAGCTTGCCGGTAGAGCCCGCAATAATCTCGTACCGGTGCGGCGAATCGGCCTCCAAATAACGGGCGACCATCAGCGCCGTATCGCGAAAGTTGGCAGCCACCGCAATGCGAGCGTCGGCCGCCGTGACGCCAACGCTCCCCCCCAATAAAAAAAATAATGCAAGGCCGCGCAAACCACACAGCACGCTTGACCCTCCGTTTACACCCACGCCATGGCTCATCCGATGCTCACATTACGCCCAGTTCATCAAGCCGTTGCATGAGGTACTGCCGAGCCGTATACCTCGGTGACAAGACCACGTCGGGCCGCGGATGCAGAAACAGCGGCAGAGACATGCGACTTACGGATGAATCCGCGGTAGTGGCAGCGACGCGATGGGTCGTTGAGGGGAGGTACCCTTGTGTTGCCTCTTGCAGCATATCGCCAATATTGACGATGATTTGCCCGGGCTGATGCGGCACAGAGATCCATTCGCCGCTACTGAGCTGAAGCTCCAGGCCAGGCCCATCTGCTGCGGGCAATAAGGTCAGCAAATTAATGTCCTCGTGCGGCGCAGCCCGCATCAACGACTGCGCTGTCGGAACGGGCGGATAGTGCAGCACGCGGAGCATGGTCTGCTCGCTTCCCTGAATCATATTGCGCAGCGGTTCCGAGAGGCGGCTCGTGACGCTCTGCGGCAGGCTGCGGGCGATACAGGCCAAAAGTTGCACGCCTAACGCCACGGCGGCGTCAAAGTGTGTCGCCAAATCAGCGCGTAACGAATCGGGGCAACGGCCCCAAGGATAAAACTGAAAGTACTCCTTATGGTCCCGCTCCAGGAAGCCTTTGGCATGCTCGGCCTGGCGCAGCGAAAAGTAACCGTCCTGTTTGACCGGGTCCATCTCAAAAACTGCCCCCTCACCACTCGCAAAAAAAGCTCGCCAATCGCTGTAAATTCGGCTGATGCGCGCGCCTTCAAGCGGATGGTTGACCACCGCAGCGAACCCATATTCGTGGAGCGATGCCATGAACCTTGCGTCGAAGTCGGGCGCTTCATAGGCAATCTGGGGGAGTGTGACAGGCGCTGACACCGAGACTACCTCAGGCTCCGCCCAACGTCAGGAAGAAGCCGGCAAGCGCCGCGCTCATCAGATTGGATAAGCTCGCCGCAATCAGCGCTCTAAATCCGTAGCGTGAAATATCGTCACGACGCCCGGGTGCGACGGCACCCAGACCGCCCAAAAGAATGGCAATGGATGACAGGTTGGCAAAACCGCAGAGAGAAAAAATCACGATCGCCTGAGAGTGCGGCGACAGCTGGGACGCGACTTCGCTGAAGGTCACGTAGGCCACAAACTCGTTGAGGATAAACTTCTGTCCGATCAAGCTACCCGCGAGCTGGGCCTCATCCCAGGGAATGCCGAGTGCCCACGCCAGCGGCTGCAAAATACCGCCGAGCAGGCGCTCCAGCGTCAATTGCTCGATACCCATCCAGGCACCCCCGGCCTCGAGCATGCCGTTGACCATCGCGATCAGCGCGATAAAAGCCAGCAGCATGGCGCCAATAGCCCCCACCATTTGCAACCCATTCATGGCACCCGTGGCGGCGGCGTCAATAAAGTTGATGTACTTTTCACTGGCCAACTGCTCGCCCTGCGCAGGTTCGGCAGGGGTGTCCGTCTCGGGCTCCATCAGCTTGGCCATCAGGAGGCCTCCCGGCGCCGCCATAAAGCTCGCCGCAAGCAGGTACTCCAGTGGCACACCTAGCGCAACATAACCGGCCATGACCGAACCGGCGATAGAGGCCATTCCGCCCACCATTACGGCAAACAGCTCAGACCGTGTCATGGCCGGGATGTAGGGCCTGGCCACCAATGGCGCCTCTGCCTGACCGACAAAAACATTCGCCGCCGCGGAGAGCGATTCAGTGTGACTGGTATGCAGCATGGCGCGTAAGCCGCCGCCCATAATGCGGATCAACCACTGCATGATCCGCGCGTGATACAGCACGGCAATCAACGAACTGAAGAAGATCACGACTGGCAGAACACTGAAGGCAAAAATAAAACCGAGTGAATCGCTGGGACCAACCAGGCCACCAAACATGAACTCCATGCCTGCGCGGCTATAACTCAGCAATACCGCAACATAGTCGGAGGCCGCGGATAACGCGGCAATACCCCAGTCAGTAAATAAAGCAACAAAACCGATGCCAACCTGAAGTGCAAACGCCAGCCCAACCGTTCTCAGGCGGATGGCAGATCGATTAGAGGACAGCCCGACCGCAACGGACAAGAGAACGACAACGCCCAATAGGCTGATCATGACTTGCGCCCCAGTATAAAGCGCTATCGTACCTCGCCCACCCCCGTCTGGACACTGGGCGGCTCACATCCCCCATGCTGACCGTCGTCTGCATCACGATGCAGCTCAGCACAGCGCAGATCGGCCGACAGCCTTTGCGGACGGGCAGACGACTTGATTCGCCGATCGCGACACCCCTCACCAAAGTCCCAGGCGTCAGACCAGACGCTCGATTGAGTAAATCATTACTGAAACAACACATATTGGCAAAAATGATATATATAAATTATTTAAGAGCTTATTCAATTGGCTAAACATGGTCTTTCTCCTCGCGCTTGTCGCTTCATACTGCATTTTCGGAGCGCAATGATAGTCGAAAAGCCGAGATTAACGTCCGTCAAACCCCTTTAAAGACTGTAATTTTAAACAAAAGAGATGTTTTTTTATTTATAATGAATTTAATTCATATTAATATTATGAAGCACTACATAAGCGATGTACGCCGCGGCTCATCCCGACGTATCACGATGTTATTTAGTCAAATTCACGCTCTACGCCCGCCATGCGGGCATAGATAACGGCACCTAGAATAGAGACCGCTGCGGCAGTCTGAAATACCGCATCCCATCCGCCTGTGGTGTCCTGAATCCAGCCAGAGGCAAACACTGAGAGGCTTGAGGATACGGCTGCAAGTGTATTCGTGACCCCCATCAATAACCCCGACTGATTCGGGGCGATATCAAGGTGATTCGTAGCAAATCCGCCAATAGACAGTGCGGTCAATGCATTACTAAGGGTAATAACCGTGACACTGAGTATCAGCGAATCAGTGAGCGTAATCGCCAACATCGCCCCCGTAATACCGAAAAAGGCCAGACTCTGCATGACACGTCGGATCTTGAGGCGATCGAACCCTTTCCCGATCAGCCCGTCAAAAAGCCGCCCTGCTATGGGCGCCATCACGAGCGACATGGCAATCGGGGCCAGTGCAAGAAAGCCCGCCAGCTGCAGATCGGCGCCCAACTCGCGGTTGATAAAGGTGGGGAACCAGGACAACACCAGATATAACGACCAGTTGATACAAATATGGGCTGTCGCAATCGCCCACACCGCTTTGGACCGGAGCATTCGCCTCAACGTGAGGCGGGGATACGCGGGCTCCGGGGCGATATCAGCGGCTCGATCATCCAGCAACGACCGCGCTGCTAACGCATCGGCGCGCGCCCAATCCGGTGCCGCAGCGGGCCGCGACCGCGCCACGGGCGCCCATACCGCGAACCAGATTAAGCCCAAAATGCCGTATAAATAGAAGGCGCCCTGCCAAGACCAGACGCTGATTAGCCAAGGCGTGCAGATCAGTGCAATCACACTGCCTCCGGAAATACCGGAATTCATCAGCCCCACCGCTGACGCGCGCCGGTCCGGGTGCACCCAGCGGGAATACAGCGAATAAATAGAAGGCCAGGTCACGGCCTCAGCCACCCCCATCAGGAAACGGCAGGCGAGCAATACACTGATACCCAGCAGTGCGGACGCGGGTGTCAGCAACGTGAAGCACGACCAGAACAGCACCCCCAGCCCCAACACCCACTTTCCTCCGAAGCGATCAGACAAGTAGCCGGCGGGAATCTGAAGCGTGACGTAGCCCAAGAAAAAAGCCGACATCACCGCTCCCTGAACCGTTGGTGACCACCCGTTTTGCTCGGCCATCGGAATGATCGCGATCGAAATGGCTATTCGATCAATCATGCAGATATAGACTGCAAGCACCGTCATAAAGACCAACCACCGGGAACCGGCCGGGGAAGCGTTGAGGGGGCCTGGGGTCAGCATGGAGCCTCGTCTTTCAATATTGCGGCGCCATACTCTAGTGCAACCGGCTCGCGACAACACCCTCTTTATCACCCTCTCGGGAGCGATGCGCCACGTGGCAGTAAACTCACCAAATCCGTCACACAAAAAAGGCGCCCTGAGGCGCCTTGGGTCAGCCTATGGCCGATATCAGAAGCGATAATTGAAGCCGACCCGGATCTCCCATAACGACGCATCACCGATCCGCGACTCGGCACGGCCGTCGTCAATATCATCCTGAGTGACACCGTAGGGGAAATTGGCCTTATACATCACACCCCAGTCGTCATTCAGCAGGTTGGTCAGGTTATCGATGACCACGTAGGCGCTACCGCGGTGTGAGTCAGCAAACCCCGGGAACTCCTGACTGATGCGCATATCCACCTTGCGCCACCAACTACCGTTATTGTTGTTTCGAGTGCCTGGCTCTTCAAGAACGTGCTCAAGGAAATCGAGGTACGGCGTGAAGCCATAAGCCAATACCGTGCCCTCGAAGCCGCCGATAGTCGTGCTGTAAGGGACGCCCGAACTCGCCTGCCCGTAAATCGAGAACCGTGTGCGGTACTCACCGAACCAGTTGGCGGTGTAATTGAAGACACCGGTGAAGCGATGCTCAATGTTGTAGTTGGAGGTCGACAGCACTTCTTCTTCTGGGTCGTAAAACGCTCGGTTCACATAGTTAGAAAACGCGACCGACGAGGTCATCGGGTTCACGTCCTTCGCGTCTGTCCAGGCGTAGCCCAGACGGATGTCCCAGCCGTTGTCATACGTTTTGAATAAGCTGAAGGCCAATGACTCCGACTCGTTGCCCTTGGAGCTGTTGGTCAGCACAAACGTCGGCAAGCGCGCCGAGTCATAGACCGGATAACCGAGGTCGTTGTACTCCCCGGTGAAGTCCAGATCACCATGCTTATAGATCGCCGTGTCTTTGCCACGGGTAATCAACGCGTCCGCGGTCAGCACATAACCATCGCCAAATTCCCAGGTCATACCCAGCGAGTACTTCCACTCGGTAGGTGCTTCAAAATCAGGATCAAGGTAAACAATCTCGAAGTTACTGCCATCTCCCGCCGCCACTTGGTCTGCCTGCTGAGAGGGGACACCCCAGCCCGGGCCACAGGTGGGCGCCGTTGATTCACAGTTCACCCACTCCTGGGCAAAGAGGTCAACGCCGCGGATCTGGGTTTGAACAGCGGTCGTGTTGGTATTGGAGAAGACATTGGAGTACCAGACATTCGGATTACCACCCGAGAACAGGCCGATGCCGCCACGCACGGTGATGGCATCGGTGGCATCCCAGGTAAAGCCGAATCGCGGCAGCACTAAATCGAGATTATCGAGGGAGGCGTTGTTGGGAAAGCCGTAGTCGGCAACAAAGTCCGGGTTGATATTGGGCTTATCACTGGACTCATACCAGTCATAACGCAAGCCAATGGTCAGTTCCAGTCGATCCGTGATCTGCCACTCGTCCTGAATGTAGGCGGAGTTCACTGCGTAGCCCCAGTCGACGGCAGCGTCCTCTTCAACGTTGCTGATCGCGTTACCGTAGTAAATCCGCGCGGCCTGACCCGCAGCGAAGTTATCAATGCCGTCGAAGCGAATCTCGGTATCGACATGCTGGTAGAAAAGGTTGTACATCTGCAGGTCTTCACGCTCAAAACCGCCCGTAATCGTATGGTTACCCATCGTGTACGTGCCGCGAATCACTAACTGCTCGGTCTCCGTATCGAGGGAGTTGGCCTGGCGACTGTCGTCCTGACCGAGGTAAACGTCCACCTCATCGAGCTCCACCCGGAATTCCGCGAAGTCCTTGCCCGCAACCGCTTGCTGCAAGAAGTCGACGTCACTGAAGGAGTAACGGATCTCGGTCGAGAACCGATCGTTCCAATCGGCATACCAGTTGACGTTGTAAGTGGTCAGCTCCGCGCCGCGCTTATAAAAGTGCTTATCGAACTCAAACTCGTCCAGATCGCCATCTGAAGGGGTGAAGTTGAAAGAGTCGTTGTACATGTAAGTCGCCGATACACGGTGCGCATCGTTGATGTACCAGTCTGCTTTCAACAGGTACTTTTCATCCTCGAAGTCGAAGGCCTCCGCAGCGCTGCGGCCGGGCTCAAAACCATAGACATCGCGCGAAATACGCGCGATCTCGTCAAGCTCTGCCTGGGTCACTGGCACCTCATTCACCGCGCCGCTACCGATGGCACCGCGATTGTTCAAATCGGCGCCGTCATATTTTTCGTAGGCGCCGTAGAAAAACAGTTTGTCGGGGATGATCGCACCACCCAACTCAACGCCCCAGCGAGTCTCATCGTAATCCTGGGATTCAATGCTGTCGCCTTCGAGCTTGTCGCCGCGAAGCGAATCGCTCCCGTAGTCGAAAAAGACGGAGCCGAATATTTCGTTACTTCCCGTTTTCGTCACGGCATTGATGTTACACGCCGAGAAACCGCCGTAGACCACGTCCATGGGTGCAAGCTCAACCGCCACACTCGAGATCGCATCGTAGGGAAAGGGCATGCGCTGAGTCGGGTAGCCATTACTGTTCAGCCCAAAACCGTCATTTAAGCGAACACCATCTACCGTGAGACTGTTGTAACGGGGATTCGCGCCGTTACATTGCACCGCATCGACATTACCCCGAGACTGATCCACATACAGTCGCGGATCCTGCTGAATCACGTCGTTGATATTCCGGTTGATCGCGGGTGAATCCTGCAGCGTCGCGAGGTTAAATACCGCATTGGGGCCTACGGCGGTGTCCACCGCAACGCGCGTACCCAACACGATCACTTCCTCCTCGGCATCCAGCCGATAGTTGATGACTTCGGACTGACCCACCGCGAGAGTAAGACCAGCCGTCGACGCTTTTTGCCAACCGTTAGCGTCCACCACAATGTCATACGACACGCCTGCCGGCAGGCCGCGCACCGAGTAAAAGCCACCGGCATCTGTCGTGACCGTTTTACTGACGCCCGTGGCTTTGCTGATCACAATCACGGTGGCACCAGACAGCGCTTCGCCACTGCCGGTGCTGACTGCACCACGCACCGTCGCTGAGGTTTCCTGCGCGTAAATGCCCGGTGCAGCTGTCGCCAGCCCTACCAAAGTCACGCTGGCAACGGCTCGCGACAGGAGGCGACCCGCAAAAAGAGAGGTGAGAGGGTGTTTCATAACAAATCTCCTGGGAACAAGGAATTTGCGGGCAGGAGACGCACGACAGCAACCGCCCACAAACTTAGTGTGAGGTCGACCTGTTACAGCTTGGTGACATCGAACAATATAGGCAAATTTAATCTGGCTGTCAGTCCAATGTCGCGAGTAAATCCTTGCTATAGGCCTGCAAGCCAGCAGTCTCTCCAGAGCGCACCACTTTGGGCCAATCGGGATTGGCAATCAGCGCGCGTCCCACCGCGACAAGATCAAAGTCTCCGCGATCCATCATCTCCAATAGCCGGTCGATCGAGGCAGGCTCGCTGGTCGCCCCTTCGCCCTCGCTGGGCTGGGAGACAAAATCCTGATCAAGACTGACGCTCCCCACGGTAATCGTCGGCATTCCGGTGAGCTTCTTGACCCAACCGGCAAGATTCATGTCGGAACCGTCAAACTCTGGCTCCCAGAATCGGCGCTGGCTGCAATGAAAGGCATCAACACCGGCCTCAATCAGAGGCTGAAGGAACGCCTCCAGCAACTGGGGCGTCGGGGCAAGGCGGGCGCTAAA
>Ga0315315_10003894_pt1 | contig 13768 bp, 9 predicted proteins | sample M140m3416metaG_FD_203699 | JGI IMG/M metagenome (GOLD analysis project Ga0315315, IMG submission 203699) | Ammonia-oxidizing marine archaeal communities from Monterey Bay, California, United States - M1 40m 3416 | ecosystem: Environmental > Aquatic > Marine > Intertidal zone | place: USA...
TAAATGTGTAGATAGACCCACAGAAGGCGATGGCATGCTGGCGGGACTGGAGAAGGGCGATGGCGATGGCATGCTGGCGGGACTGGAGAAGGGCGATGGCGATGGCATGCTGGCGGGACTGGAGAAAGTCGATGGCGATGGCATGCTGGCGGGACTGGAGAAGGGCGATGGCGATGGCATGCTGGCGGGACTGGAGAAAGTCGATGTTAACGAAACGTTCGATGTGAACTGACTATCGTTTAATTCAGATGTACTGTGAAATGTTTCACATTGTATATTTGATGGACAACTCCATAGTGTTACATTGTGAAAATTAAGAAGTGCAGTGCACATATTCGGATCATATAATACAAATGAAAGAATAACAAAATATATGTTAATCTTATGGTGTTTATACATTTTGCTCTCGTTTATTTTTTGTTTGTTGTGCGGCGATCTTTTTTCGGGATTTTTCTTTATCACGGGATTTTTCTTTACAACACAGTGTGATCAATAACGTAAGGAAAATCACGAACAATGTAGAGCCTGTACCGCCGACTACCACAACTTTCAAAGTTTTACTTGTTGCTCTGTGTTCTTTTCTTTTTTTACGAATAGAAGAAAGTGAGCAGGCGTTTTTTGGAAGCACGCATTTGCCACAGTGGTCCGTTATCTTATTCGAATGGTGTACACCATCACAGCCCAAACAAGATGATCCATCCCCGCCACAGACATTACACACGTCGTATTTGTTGAAGTTACAATCGCAAAACCCTTCCGGTGGATCTGTAAAGCATGGTGCGGATTCATACTGAGGACATTTTTTACCGCCGTGTTCTGCCTGTTGAGTAATAGTATATTTTAAATATTTGAGCCCATTAAATCCGCACGGAGCCGTACATTTGCTAAAATTTTGATTCAAAGTATAATTGCAATCTACAGGACATTCCTTCGTACTGTTGCATGGACGATATTCTTTAATGGGAATATTCGTACAACTTTTGCCACCGTGTAGAGCTTCGCGTATCTGTTCCCCACGGAGCCCCAATTCAAACCCGCTTCCACACAATGAAGAACATTCATACCAAGTGCGTGCGTATTCGCAATCTTGAACAATGCCGTATTGCTGACCATCAATTGTAATGCTCGAATCATGGTGGGTTGTCCCAATGTAAAATACAACGCTACTGTTGACATTTGGTACTGTAATGGCTGTCACTCCCGCTATATCTGATGTTGCGGAAACTTTATACCATTCGCCAGACTTTAAATGTCCTTGGAATGTACTGTTAATGTTTGTACAGGTGTTTGACGAACATAGTGTTTCGTTGTGTATTTTGGAAGATGGGTTGTAGTAACAATCGTCCAGGCGTTTACAGCCAAAACATCCTGTAAAGTTACAAGGCATACATACTCTGTCTGTTGTGTATATATATTCTGCGTCTTCTACAGGTGGTACGAGTTCGTATAATGGCGAATTGCATATTGTCAATGGCAGACATGAGCGATTTGAAATATAATACGAAACCCCAAGGCTGTCTTCTCTACTTGTGGGCGCTATAGATTGATATTCGCGGTTGGTACACACATTGATAAAAGCACAAGTTCTGTCACGACTGAAGTCCCCAGGATTTATTTCAAATTCGTTTTTTCCACAATTTTTTCGTTTTTGACAAACGGTATTGCTTATATTTGTTGCGGGCGCAACTTCAAACTGCCAATCAGAACAATTTTTTTTGGCAGCACATGTACGATCGGACGTAAAGTATTGTACATTGTCGAATGAGATGCTCGGAGACACAGACTCGTATTGTGAAGAATTACAGCCCAACGACAGTAAAGTACAGTTTCTGTCCGATATATAATACTCAACACCGGAACTGTCCACCGCTGTGGTAGGAGCGGTTGATTCATAATGTGTGGCGTCGCATATTACAGTCAGTAAAGCACACGTTCTGTCTGACGTGTAGTATTCCAAACCATTCGTATCAACGGCTATGGTCGGAGACACTGATTCGTACTGTGAAGAATTACAACGTGTCAAGTTGGAACATTGGTTATCAGTCACATACGTGGCGTTAGAAGTTTGCCACTGCAAATCTGAGCAGTTTGAAACTGGCGAGCAAACACGATTGTTCATAAACATGCCGTCTTTTTGTGAAGGGGTAACACTTTCGTAATGCCCTGACGTACATGTTGGCGTCATTGGAAAACAAATTCTATCAAAGTTTGACGTGTAATTCAGATATTGATATTCGTCAGCGTTGCACGTTGTTACATTCGCACATTTATGGCCAAAAAGCCAGAAATTGTCATTGCAGGATTCACACATATCGTCACCGGCATCGAATACTTCTTTTGGACATTTACGGCCCCGATGACCAATACCATTTGTACAGACACATTCGCGGGTCGCACAACATTTTTCGGACGTACATGCGTAATTATCACACGTTACATTTTCATTGCGCTCGCCCGTATACTTTAAATCTAAACAGTGTTGTTGAACGTTAAAAGTTTCGCATAGAGGCTTTTCCCAGCAGCAATTTGGCTGGTCGACGTCCACGTTACACTCGGTACCACTGCAATATCCAGTATAGCTTTCGGAATCGTAATTAAAGTTGTCAATGGGGTAATCATATATACCATCACAGGTGACACCGATGCATTCGCGACTACATTTACCGTTTACTTTTGCATTTCCAGCTGGACATGGGGCACAACAGTTCTCAAAATCTTCATCATTGCCAAATTCGCATAAATTATTCGTACATGTAGGATTATTTGGCAACACTCCATTAGCATAACCTTCTCTGTCACACAAACTCGTAATAAATTCATAATCTGAACATAACATTTTGGAACAAGTCCCAATGAAATTAATCGTGTCACCAACATACTGTTCTTCAACATTGCAAAAAAAACCAGGATCACAGACGGATTTCTGACCGCACAAACAAGATTCACTGTTTGGTGTTTTGCCATCCGTCGATTTACATGCACTCGATGGCGATGTAGAACATAAATCGAATTTAGAATTGCAGTAATTATTTTCAAAACAAATTGTATTACCACACGCACATCCTTCAGGGTCGGTTATCAATGTTTGTGCAACGCCAGTGTTTTGCCCTTCGTTTAATTCATCACAATCTTGGGTACGTTGTACCGAACATCCACATGTTCTGGTTTCGCAAAGATCACGATTCTTCGGTGGGTCAAAACAAAACTGCTCACTCGAACAAATCATTCCGGTATTGCCACATTCGCATTTATGGGTAACTTTTTTAGAACCCGCGCGATATAGACAGTTTCTATAATGACAAGTACCGTTCATGCATCTTGGGTTGCTGTTAAATTCACATAAATTTTCACCACAGTAGCAATCGACATTATTTATATCACCATCTGTATTCTGGCACGGGAGAAAATCGCAATCTGAAGAAGAGTCAGAACCAGTTTCGAGGACAAATTTTCCAATTTGACAACTTTTACATTTTGAATTGCCGACGGTATCTGAATATCTGCCAGTTTCGCACGGTTTACACACCGCGGATGCCAACGTATTTTGTTCTTGGTACTTGCCAGTCGCACAGTTCGCACAAGCAGTAGTTTTTGCTGTAAATTTCGTTCCAGCAGCACAGAATTTACACACCGCGGATGCCAAAGTGTTTTGTTCTTGGTACTTGCCAGTCGCACAGTTCGCACAAGCAGTAGTTTTTGCTGTAAATTTCGTTCCAGCAGCACAAAACTTGCAATTGTACTCTGTTGATGCTGATAGCTCTTGAAACTTACCGGTCTCACAAGCTTGACACACAGCTGTTGCGCTTGCAGTATATTGACCTGCTGCACATGTTTTACACACCGCGGATGCCAAAGTATTTTGTTCTTGATATTGACCATCAACACAATTCTCACATGCTGTTGTTTTTGCTGTAAATTTCGTTCCAGCAGCACAAAACTTGCACGATGCTGAATCAACAGTATTTTGATCTTGATATTTTCCTGTTGCACATGATCCACAAGCGGTTGATGTAGATGCCCACTCTGTACCAGCAGCACATTGTTTACACACCGCGGATGCCAAAGTATTTTGTTCTTGATATTGACCATCAACACAGTTCGCACATGCTGTTGTTTTTGCTGTAAATTTCGTTCCAGCAGCACAAAACTTGCAATTGTACTCTGTTGATGCTGATAGCTCTTGAAACTTACCGGTCTCACAAGATTGACACTCAGCTGTTACACTTGCAGTGTATTGACCTGCTGCACATGTTTTACACACCGCGGATGCCAAAGTATTTTGTTCTTGATATTGACCATCAACACAGTTCGCACATGCTGTTGTTTTTGCTGTAAATTTCGTTCCAGCAGCACAAAACTTGCAATTGTACTCTGTTGACGCTGATAGCTCTTGAAACTTACCGGTCTCACAAGCTTGACACTCAGCTGTTACACTTGCAGTGTATTGACCCGCCACACACCCACTACAGCTGCCTGTCGCGTTACTAAATCCGGGAGGACATGTCGCTTGTACCGATACAGAAATTAAAATACATATAATTATTAATATCATATTTATAAAATAAAGTGTGGTTTTATAGTTATTTATGACTAATACAATGTTTATATTTTTACACTATTTAAGTTTCGTATGTCAAACATATATGTCTTTGATCAAAAATACAACCCCGAAAGATACGACAGTCTTGACACATGGTTCGTCAGGCGAACTATATGAGCCCAAACATCCTGCGACATTTTGTAAATCAACCCAACTCATAAAAAAGAACAATTTGAATCAATTTCGACAAACAGATTTGTTTCAGCACAGTGAACAATTTTTTATATACAACCGACATTTAAGACAAGATTTTGAAGCAGCATCTCGATTAGGCAATAAAAGTGAAATTGAGTCGCTACGACGTAAAGTTGTCAGATATGAAAGAGACGGATTGTTTCAGGCTACTTATGATGAAGAAGCGTTAAAAAAAGCAAAAGAAACAATGAATATTAGTGAGATAACCCGCTTAACGGCAAAACTTGCCAAATATAGTAAGCATGGGTTATACCACTTCCCAAAACACGACATAGCAGAAAGTGTTTATACGAAAATGGTCGATTATACGGCAGGGTTGTCGACCAAAGAATTCCCTCAAGTACCCGGTTTTTTATGGGAACCAGACCAATTATCACAGCCACAACATAGGGGTGGTAAGATTGTCGGCGCCCCTATCATCTTTATTCCAATTTCACCTTTTGATTCGAATGGTAAGGGAAAGCTGAAAGCAGCCCTGGGTAAGGGAAAGAAAGCAGCCCTGGGAAAGCTGAAAGCAGCCCTGATTGAAAAATCAGCAAACGCTACAGAAAGCAACTCGGCCGATGAGATCTACGAAAAGATATCCTACACCGACGACCTTACCAAAATACTTAATAATAGAGGGAGATATTTGATGAATAAATTGCAGAATACATGGAAAAAAAAATCGCAAAAAATCTCTAAAGATGTGGATATGAATACCCGACAACTCAAATTTGGATTGTGGGCGTTTAAAAAAACCAGAATATTTCTTATCTATAACCGACATTATTTAACAGAAATAGGTATGATGAAATTTATAGGACTTTGGACGGTACCAATTGAAACAACAGATACTTATAAATTAGAGAAAATGATTTATTAAATAAAATGATTTATTAAATAAATTTTGAGCGTGGATATCTTTCTACCAATAGAAGAATAATTACGCTTGAATATATGAACTCATTTAGCCTCAGTTTAATAAAATCGCTCAATTTGATTTGATTTTCTTCTTCATCCTTATTGCTTTTTGTTCTTTCCTTCTCCTCAGCAGCAGTTAGTCTCTTCTCAGCAGCAATTAGTCTCTCCTCAGCAGCAGCGTCATCATCCACCTTCTCCTCAGCAGCAATTAGTCTCTCCTCAGCATCAGCGTCATCATCCACCTTCTCCTCAGCGTCATCCGCCACCTTCTTCTCAGCAGCAATTAGTCTCTCATTCTCCTCAGCGTCATCCGCCACCTTCTCCTCAGCAGTAGTTAGTCTCTCCTTCTTCTTTTCTTCTTCATTCTTCATCATTCTTGCCTTTTCCTCCTCCTCCTCCACTGTTTTCATCCCCGCCCCCCAGTCCACATCCTCATCATCACTAATATCCCAGACCACATCCTCATCATCATCATCATCATCATCATCATCATCATCATCATCATCATCATCTGTGTCATTGTAAATCGATTCTAACAACTTTTCGTAAGTTAAATGGCTTTTGGTAAGTTTTTCCATAAATTTTTTTAATGTTAAATTAAGCCGCCAGGACCATTCTTTCCCCTGTATCGTTTGTTGGATCTCACAAATCTCTTTCATCGCGCCGATGGTTCTACTATCACGATAGAACGTGTCGCATTCAACCTTAAAAGAATACAAACTTTCGAGTTTGTGAAAATCAACGGCACCCATAAAATACATTGGCCAGTTTTTATTGTTGCATATCCATTCAGTGTCCGACGTTTTTGTAAATACAACAACTGACATGTCCAATTCAGTCTCTTTTTGGTAATTTACCGTCGGTAAATCTTTTTGCCTCTGTGCTTGTAAATCTTTTTGCCTCTGTGCTTTTTTTATTTTCAACCAATATTCTGATCGTATTTTTATTTTTCGTTGGCGAATAAGATCTTGGTAATTTAAACGACATTCGCATTCTATCAATAACTGTTGTGTACGTGTAAATTGTTGTAGTACAACACGTATAATATATTTTAATAATATGCTCGATCTTGTCAAAATGGCGTCCGTATCATATGAAAATGTATTGTTTAGATACAAAAACCGTTTCATTTTTGTTATATATTGCAAGTCGTCTTTGTCGCCGTTTTTAATGTCGGTTATCGATAAATTGTTGAGTGTCGATGACACAGGAAACATTCTATAACCATTGCGCAAAAATTTATAACCACTTATGTCACTTTTTGTCCAGTCATTATTTGACCGTACAACATTTTCATCTATTGGCTGGACTCGAATGATTCCATCGGTGTCTTTTGCAATTTTATCGTTATCTACTAACTCATTAACATATTTTTGGTAGGTATCTACTACGTTTTTACCAAATATACCAGAAGTGGTTTGTTTTCTACACAAAAACCCCCACAGATATTTATCTATTTTATCCATATCCCTGTAAATGCCCGGGTGGATAAATGCTTCTTCGTAAGTGTAGTTGAATATGCCGCGAACAGCATTGCATATAAAAGACTTTGACTCGCCGCCATCCACGATTTTGCCGTGTTTTCGAATTGTCATGACAGGAGGCAATACTTTAAAATTAATGCGTATTTTTTCCGAGATGCGCGCATTCGCTATACCTTTAGCGAATTCCTGTAATAACTTATTGTTTTCTTCTGTATTTTTTTTCCACCGATCGCTGTCATTGGGGTCTATGAATATGGTCGTTAATTCTCTATCATTGGATTGAGACTGATCTCCATCCGTATCTACAACTATTTTTAATTTTTCGGATGGACGCCGATCTCCTTCGGGACGTTGATCTCCTTCGGATTTGTCGTCCGTGTGGACTACAACATCCTTAGCGTTTACTTGAACCCAACGACTCGTTTTATGATCTTTTGAATTTTCCCAAACGTTCCAATCAGTATCAAGAACTTTTTTGTTGAGTAGTTTATTTTTTAGGGTCGTCCACTCAGCGACCTGATCTTTTTTGAGTTTGTCGCATTTTTCGTCCGTTTGGTCGACTCCATACTCATCTGGTTTATATATATTTTGGGTGGACATATGGCGTGTATTTGTTAAATACAAATAGGTATGCCACATGATTGGCCTATCTTTCAAATTTGCCCGTTGAAAAATGTCTTCAAACATATTAACTGGTATTTGTCGTAGGCGCGTTTGTAGGTAAACGCGTTGTAATTCACACGACTCGGCGTTTTGGGGTTTTTGTGGCAGGACGAACGGTTCGGGGTAAAAATCTAAATACACATCCGAAACATCAGTAATAAATGTCTGTACGATGTTGAAATTATTTGTTCCTGTGTCGTGTTCTACTGAATTGCGGGCGCGGTCCCAATGGTTTTGTAGATTTTTTGTATCGTTGGACAATCGCGCCCTTAAATACGATGAAAATTCAGCGTGATTGAAAACATGTTGGGAAAACATATACAATCGTTTATTAAACCAAGTTTATAGGTATATTTTTTAGAAATCCAAACGTGTTGATGTGTGGAAATTTTCATCGTTTTGCTTATATTTATGTGCTCCTACCACATAAACCCCCCGCCGTCGGAATATAACATTATCGAGACTGCTCTCTTTATTAATATCTGAATCCGAATATTCGCCGTTTCTAATTTTCATTTTATTGCGACCTTCTTGTATTTGCAGGATGAAACTTTCTAAATTTCTGATTTTGTTTAAGACAAGTTTCGTTTTAAGTTTGTTTGGGTTTTCGGTAAATGCTTTGATACTGTTAAAAAACTGACGCGTTTCATGTTGGACTTCTTCAATAGTGAACTGAAGATTTTTTAACGCAAACTCATACTCAAAATTCAGACGTTCCAAAGGTTCTTTATACTCTGTTGAACTCGGCCAATAGCAAATAAAACATCTTGGAATATAACAGAGAATAGCTGTAAATATTTTCATACTGATGGACGATGTATACTGGACATAAGTGGTTGAACATCGAACGAGCAGAACAAATGAAAAGATCGAAGTCAATACAACAATTGACAAAATCGTTGTTCCATAGGCGCCCTCGAAAATACTAAAATGTGTAATATCGCCGTCAGAAGATATGATGGGGTTGAATGAGGCCCAAGCTTTCTCTTCGTCATATGTTTGAATTTTAATGTATTCTGCTAATAGGTCGTTACTGGTCATATTCATATGTGAATGGTTTTTCTTTTTAACATGCATTCCCAAGACAAACTGTAATGTAGATTGTAAAATAAACGTGATAATACTAATAAAGAACCAGAACATGATTCCATTCCATGTCGAATTTATTCCTCCTAAATTTCTCGTATTGATGGAATGTTTATTTCTACTTGACATTCCTGTTATCAATGAAGATGAAATGACATTTAATTTGATCGACAAAAATATAGATTCCAATACACACCACCCTGAAGCAAAAACTGTAAAGAGCGAAGACCACACGAATGGTAGTATAAGATATTCTACATGACGTACAGCGAGTGGGTCGACCATCATTCCAGTGATGGGGGCCATACCAAATCCGATAACAAGGGTTGCAAATAATCCAACTTGGTTTAACATTTCAATGTACGAACCAATGACTCCCAAAAATTTATCTTTGGATGCTGCGGCCACAGCATCAAGTTTTTCGATAGTATTCTGGGATTCTTCCAAACTTGATATGGCGCCACTCAGAAAATCGTCAGTCGTCAGTTTCCAATCTCTTGGTTCGCCATTCTTTGCTATTTCGTTGTCGATGATTTGTAAAGAATATCCACTCAGGTCGTCTCCAATTGGTAACGTTTGTCTCCATTTATTTTTAGAGTTCACTCGGCGGGGTATACGGCGCTCACAATGTAAATATACACGTAACTCTCTACAACACTTTGAACTTTCTTCTGTAATTTTTTTGGAACATTCGCTAAACGACATACTATACTTTATAACCCCATTGTTTATATAGTTCAAAAATCAATTGCTATTTTCAGGCTTTTCTATTTACAAATTACATTCGAAATGTTGGACCAAATCTCGGACAGTCGTCCTTAATATTAAGGAATGTTGGACAAATCTCGGTTCTGGTTTGAACTCTTAATATTAAGGAATATTGGACCAAAATCTCGGTTCTGGTTTGAACTCTTAATATTAAGGAATGTTGGACAAATCTATCCACATTTGCCCTAAATATTTAGAACTTTTTGGAAAAATTTAATCCTAATATTTAGGGCTTAATATTTGGAGATATTTAAGGATCTGAATATTAACATTATGGCATCTTTTAATCAGCACCCATTACCGTCGAGATCACCACCCGCCGCCAAACGGCGTAAATCGTCGGCAAATGTGTCGCGTAAAGAGCTGGAACGCTTTGCCATCACATTTAGTGAAGCCACTGTGCATGCTGGTGGTGTGGATGGCGATATAACCGGCGAAATGGCCCCGTGTGGTTTTTCGGTGCAAGAACTTCAGGGCATTGCAGCAGCTGTAAATGCATCTGGGGGGCGCGCCGATTATGTCCGCATGTCGGTTGATGATGTCCCTGTTGCACTGTGGCCGCCAAAAACCGCATGGAAATCCTCTCAAGGCGGTCACGAAGGTGATAGGTTCATGAAACACCTTGAAGCAGGGGTTCTTATTCTTCGCGGCGGCGCTGATTATTTGTGTGGCCCTGGTACAGCAGATCGTCTGTTCCGCGAAGAATGTTCCTATGGGTTTGACCGTTTGTATTACAACCCCCGCCAACACAAAATTATGAAAAAAAACGCCCGTTATAATATTGAATACGGACCTGTGGGCAAAGAACAATCTTTTCCGAGCATCATCGACCCCCAAACAGGCGCTCCACTCATTAAGCCCGAGATGGAATCGGACAAAGAAGCATACGAAGCAAAAATGGCTCATTATCAAGAAGTTGTCACGGCTCACAACTATGTGGATCCGATGACTAATCAACCTATCAAAATTCCAAGTAAAAAAAAAGTGACCGAATATGCAGCGTGGGTCGAAAAATACGGATCAGAAGAAAACGTCAAATATTTCAAAACGATCAAAGGCGGTGATGTAACATCAACAGTCAAAGCCTTTGCTGATTTGCCAGTGTTGGACAGTATTCGTAAGGCATTGCCGGGTGTATTGGGATACAAAGCAGAGAATTTGTTTGCTGAAGGAAATCATTACTATGGGCCGGCTTCGAATATCAATTATCATGGCGATGGTGAACGCAAAAAAGTTATTTGTCTTTGTTTGGGGAGAACAACTGTGCTTAAGTACCAATGGAGAGCCCCCATCCCCAACAATGCGGTCCAGCAGATACCTGCGGCAACTTTGCATTGTCATCACGGCGATATATATATAATGTCCGAGAAGGCCACCGGGTATGATTGGAAATTTGGTAGAAATATGTGGCCCGAACCGCGTTTGGTTCATGGTGCTGCCTTTGACGAAGCCATTCTTCAAAAATTCATGGACAAAAAGAGCGCCAAACAAAATAAAAAATAATTAACAAATAATCATATTTAAAGACTTTCTTTTTGAATAAAATGGAAAATATTGAGCAACTGTTTAGTAGGTTACATATTAATAAAAAATGCAGTACCCAAATAGTCCCAACTTTCAGCAATGTGACTCCACAGCAACCTATAGAAAAGTTTGTACGTGCTGCTGTGATAGAAATCAATACATTGCGCCATCAAAATAAACAATTATTAGGTCAGATTGACCAACTTCAAAAATTTATTTCTGAAAATCCTCCGGGTATTCCTAAAATACCATTTTGGGTTCGTTAAATTGCGTATATAAGCTGAGGTGACATAGGCTAAATGTCTGAAGATCTTGCTATAGATGTTGGTTTGGCAGTGAACACTGACGAGTACGACGTATTTGTAGCAACTGTCGATAATATACTGGAAATGGGTTGTCAATATAATCAAGACGTCACAAATGACATAGTAGACAAATGTGCTTCTTCTGAACTTGCTATTGCAAGGCGTGTTATAGACGCTTGTCAAAAAAAAACCGGGCGGTATAGGAGTCGCAAATTAAAGTGGTGGCAAACGTATAGACGCCGTGACGGGCGAGACAGGCAAGACGACAGGCAAGACGACAGGCAAGACGACAGGCGAGACCGTCGTCCGTACAATCCAAAAGGATCATTGGGAAACGCGAGTAAACAGGCGCCTAAAATGAAATTGTTTGAAAACACCCGTCGAGAAGACCGTGAAAAAAAGAGAGCACGAAATCGCGTACGAGCACCGCCAAGAACACCCCAGCGTCAAGAACGTAGAAGACATGTGGTTCCAAATAGGCGCCGAAGGAGTCCGGACCGTCGTCGAAGACCTATGTCGCCGATGTTTCGCGAGAAGAGTCCACGAGATAGAGAATATGATCGTGAAACCGATGTCCCGAGATGGCCCACAAATAACAAACGAAGAAGATACCGATGATAAATATACTGATTTATAACAAATATTCTACATTATATAACTGTTGTCGGTGCATTTGTGTGCCACTGCCTGTGCATATGAGTCTGCATTGTGTAAATGCTGCGCGTGAGAAAGTGTAATATATTTATTTTCCCAGACATAAGCATGGTCCACGGTTCCGACAGCGATATGTGAACATTCGTGAACCATCACAATGGCTTTATCAATATCTGACAGTTTGTCATAATAGATTGTTGTAAACACTGAATTTTTATCCATGTTATAGACAAATGCAACCGGTATGACAGCTGTATATGGCGTTTGACCTTTTGATAATTGATAGTGTTCCACGTTCTGCATACACGTTTGTATTTTATTCCAATATTCTGGCGTGACACTTGTAATATATTCGCGCGCACAATCCATGAGTTGGTTGGTTATTTTAGATTCCGACCTTGTTTTCCAAGGTCGGTGTGGAGATAAGTACAATATGTTAATTCGGATACTAAAAAATGTATACACAAAAAAACAAACCCCGAGCACGATACATAATAAATTTCGTTCCACCGCAGTGATGTGTTCATTGTCTATTTTATAAACGACGACCAGACACAGAAGGATAAAGAACGGGGCGATGATAAGTAACATTGATATAATAACCATTGTATTTATATCGTGGGGGGAGTCTTCATTGAATCCCATCCGAAATATATAGAAATATTGTAGTATAAATTTAATATGTAGTAAATACAATGTTTGGTTTACCAATGGAACTCCAACGTCTTATCTTCGAATTTGACCCAACTTTTCGGTGTATTCAGTGGAACAAAGTAATAGCACAAGTTAATAGAAATGGGCAGAATTACCCACATTTTTTTGCCGGGGTAAATGTCTATCGAAAAAAAAGAAAATACCACTATATCTACTCAAAATCGTACGGGTATAATATTTGGATAGATTGTGTTGGCCGTGAAGACGTCAACAGACCCATCCTTTATAGAGGGGCTTAATTTACAGCATATTTACATATGTTACAATTATGATTAAACGTATATAAATTTGAACATATTGGGTGTCAAATGCCTGACAAACTCTATGTATTCGAAACTATCTGCCAAAATGGTTTTCGTGTTACAGGTACCAGTGGTATGGAAGACCACGACATGGTCAGACTTCAGACATTTTACAAAGGGATTGTCTCTGACATTGTCCCAGCCCCTACTGTAACATCTCGTCTCAACATTAAGACACCAATCGTCAAATGTACAAAGTATTAGTTTAATAATGCTTGTATTTCGTGCCAAAATCTGTATTTTCCACACATTCCCCCGTAGTGTACGGGTATTTCATTTAAAACACGCCGTGATATTCCCATCGAAATGGCGGTGGTAACATTTACCATATAGGCGTATTTTTTTCGAGAACACGCCCGACAGCGTAAACACAAATGAACGCCAAATACAGTTGATTGTGTGTGTTTTCCACACGACTGGCACGTGTTTTGCTCCATTTCTGTGCGTGCCGCTGCTCGCCACGTCAGATTGTATCGATTATTTCGGGCGCGCCGGTGTCTTTGGCACATTCTTTTGCAAAAACGTTTCCAGGATATATTTAGAGTCTGTGGTCCTAATATTTTCATATAT
>Ga0315315_10003896_pt1 | contig 13765 bp, 11 predicted proteins | sample M140m3416metaG_FD_203699 | JGI IMG/M metagenome (GOLD analysis project Ga0315315, IMG submission 203699) | Ammonia-oxidizing marine archaeal communities from Monterey Bay, California, United States - M1 40m 3416 | ecosystem: Environmental > Aquatic > Marine > Intertidal zone | place: USA...
CTAAGATAGATCCTTTCAGCTATATAGGTGAGAATGTTGAAATAGGTGACAATTGCTGGATAGCAAATAATGTTACTCTTTACCCCGGATCAAGAATAGGTAATAATGTAAAAATTTTTCCTGGAGCAGTAATATCTTCGACACCTCAAGACTTAAAATTTGGAGGAGAAAAGACTACAGTTGAAATTGATGATGATACTACTATTAGAGAGTTTGTTACAATTAGTAGAGGAACAAATGATAGACTAAAAACATCTATAGGAAAAAACTGTTTAATAATGGCATATTCTCATGTTGCCCATGATTGTATAGTACATGACAATTGTGTTATAGTTAACAATGTTCAAATCGGAGGGCATGTAGTAATTGATAATTTTGCAATTGTTGGAGGAGGAACATTAATACATCAATTTTCAAAAATTGGAGCTCATGCTATGGTAGCTGGTGGATCTTTAGTAAGAAAAGATATACCTCCATTCTGTAAAGCTGGAAAAGAACCATTAAGCTTTAAAGGAGTAAATACAGTAGGTCTTAAAAGAAGAAATTTTAATAGTGAGAGAATTAATCAAATTCAAAATATTTATAGAATAATATACTTAGAAGGAAGGAATACCTCTCAAGCTATTGATAAAATAGAAAAAGATATAGATGATTCAAAAGATAAGGAAATGGTCCTAAACTTTATTAAAAATAGCAATAGAGGAATTATAAAAGGAATACTAGACTGATCTATTAATGGAGATAATTTTAAAGAATATATCAAAAAAATTTGGGTCAAATAAAGTAATAGAAGATTTCAGTTTTAAGTTCAAAAAAAAATCTTATGCAATTATTGGTAAAAATGGAGCTGGAAAATCTACATTATTGAAATTAATTGGAAACTTATTATCTCCAACATCAGGATCGATTAATTATAATATTAAAAATAAACTTAGTATAGCAGAAAATTTATTTTTTGCTGCACCATATCAAGAGTTAATTTCTGAGTTATCAGTAAAAGATTTTTTAAAATTTAATAATACTTTTAGAAAATCAAATTCCGATTATATGAAAAAAATAGATTCTTATAATCTAAGAGAATTTATAAATACTAAAATTGGAAATTTATCTTCAGGTTCCCTACAAAAACTTAAGCTTTTAATTGCTTTTGATTCAAATTCTAAATTTATATTACTTGATGAACCTACTACAAACTTAGATGACGAAGGTAAAAAATTGTATAAGAAATTTTTTAAAGAAAATAAAAATAAAAAAGGAATTATAGTAGCTACTAATGATTATAATGATATAATAGAAGAAATAACTGAAATAATTAAAATATAACTAATTCTTGAAAAGAAAAATCTAAAAAAAGGATTAGATACTAATAAAATTGGATTATTGCTTTATAAAATCAAATACCCAATTACCTTCTTTTAATCCTCCAACAACTGTAAAGCTTGTTCTTAGGGTTGTTTGAGTCACAGAAATACTTATTACAACATTATCATTTCTTATCAATTTACTCTTATCATTATTCTGAAATTGCCAAGAACCCGAGTTTGGCCATACACCGGAATCAATTGAGTTTGTAGTTGCATAATTACCTCCACTTTTAGTGGCACCAGATACTGTAAGTGTCAAATCTTTAAATTCAGAAATAACATTATTATCCTTTACCGCAGAAGATGCATCCTTTAAAATCCATGTGCCATTTAATAAATTAGCTTGAATATCTAATGGATCATCAGGCTCAGGTGTAGGATCGACACTATTACATGCAAACAAAATAGATAAAAAAAATGTGAAGTTTAAAAAAATATTTTTCATAGCTCAAATCTAATTTATAAAAGTTAAAAAATATAATTAGTATAAAAAAAAGGTCATCATTTAAATGATGACCTTTTCATTAAGAAATTATAATAACTAGAAATTTAATTTTAAAGAAAAGTTTAAAGTCCTTCCCCAACTTGGAAATCCTTCTCCAAGTGATCCACCACTTTCAATTCCTCTAGCCCAATAAATTTCATCTAAAATATTATAACCCTGTACTTGAGCATAAGCACCAATATTACCTAGTTTAAACCTGGCACCAACTCTTAAGTCTAGTACTCCATAGTTATCCATTTGGTAAGGTTGACTATTAGCTAAGTTTTTATCATCTCTATCAGACACATCGTAATCTGAATATAGTTTTGCATTATACAAGTACTGTCCTCCAATATCTAATACCTTATTAATTTGATATCTACCTGTAAATCCAATTTGACTTTGTGGATGATTTCCAACATATAAATTAGCAGAATAAATGTCAACAGTAATAATATCAAGGTCTCCATCACTTCTTATTTCTCCTTGAACATCATTTGCCCATCTCCAGTCTCCTAAAGAAATCATTCCACCAATATCTAATTTAGGATTGAATTTAGTATTCCATTCTAATTCGACACCTTTATGTAAAGCATTTTGATTTCTAATAGCTGATCTTGTAGCAACTCCATTAATAGTTACTCTTGGAGATAAAAGACCTTTATCCATCCACTTAGTATAATAAGCATTAATCTTAGCAGCAAATTTATTAGACTTAAATCCATAACCAAACTCTAAAGATCTAGCTTTCTCATTTTCTAAAGGATCAACAACTACATTTTGGTAGTTGGTAAATACAAATCCAAAGAAAGGTGCTCTAGAAAAAGAACCAGCATTTAAATAGATATTACTCATTTCTGAAAAGTTGAAATTAAATCCAGCTTTTACATTATGTCCAGTTATATTAACTTTTTCAGATGTTTGGTCTTTTCCTCCATTTTCTACACCTGCATAATTCATTCTATCGACTCTAACATACTGAGTTCTAGAAACTGATCCGCCTGCAAAAGCAGAAAACTTATCATCACTGTATTCTAGTTGACCATGTAAGCCAGCATATCTATGAATACCATCATTATCATAAGCAATTCTTTGATTTTCAGGAGTTTTATCAAAAAATAATGAAGTTGAATTTTCATTAACATATTTTAAATGATCTCTAATCCCACCATCTCCGTAAGAAGACTTTTCAGAATTTCTACTATAATCAACAGTATATTTATAAAGTTCAAGCCAGTGAGAACCTCCTAATAAGTTTCTTACTTCTCTGAAGTGTTCTCCAGTATAAGTTCTTGCATCTAAACCAACAGTTAAAGATAAATTATCATTAAACTCATGTTCGAGATTTGTAAGAACTCCATACCACTTATGATTATTTACAGAATTCCTTAAAATCAAAGAAGAACCCTTTGTTGTAGAAAGACCATATGAACCAGAATTGCCTTGATTTGCAACATTATCAGCTACAACAGCGTCCCAGTTTATCAAACCATCTGAAGTTCTGTCTTGATCACCATAATACCTACCATAAGAACCAAGAGGACCTGATCCTCCTCCTTTACCATAAGAAGCATACACTGAAGTATTTAGAGAAGTGTTCTCATTCATATTATAATAATGATTAAGTACTATATGTGGTTTGTGGTAATAATTATTTCTTCCACTTAATTCTTCACCATCTAGATATCCCCAATCTCTATTATACTTATGACCATACTGATCAACTTCAGCAGGAGTTAAATATTGATCTCTTTGTCCATGTTTCTGTGGAGCACCTATAGCAGTAAGTACTAATGAATTGTTTTCATTAAATTCTTTTGTGACAGAAAGAAAATAAGTGTTAGCATTTACATAAGTTCCATCAACATATCCATTACCATCAGTTCTTGAGTAAAGTAATGATACTGCCCAGTCTCTATTTAATCTTCCAGAATTATAAGAAATTGTTTCCTTAAATTGTCCGTAATCAGATACTTGTTGTAGATATGAACCACCTTTCTTAGAATCAATTGATTTTGTGATAATGTTAATAGTTCCACCAATTGAACCAATAGCTAATTTAGAAGCACCAAGACCTCTTACAACTTGCATTGCAGAAGTTACATCTCCTAGTCCATTCCAGTTAGACCAGTAAACTCTACCATTTTCCATATCATTAACAGGAACACCGTTTATCATAACAGTTATATTTTCCTGAGCAAATCCTCTGATATATACTCTTGAATCACCTACTCCTCCACCTTCTTTCGTAGTATAAACACCAGGAGTCATTTTTAAAAGTTCTGGAACTTCTTGAGTACCAGCATACTCTTCAACATATCTTGTTGAAACATTAGAGAAAGTTGTCGGTGTTTTTCTATCAATACCGTAATCAGCTGTAACTCTAACTTCATCGAGGGAAATGTTAAGAGAATTCATTTTAATCGTGCCAAGATCTCCAGAGTAATTTAATTCTAAATCATCATATCCAATATATGAGATTAGTACTATATCACTTGAAGAAGCACTAGAAGAAAATGAAAAAGATCCATCTAGACCTGTAAATGTACCATCTGTAGTTCCCTTAATAGATACATTAGCTCCAATAAGAGGCTCATTAGATGAACCATCTACAACTACACCAGAAACTAGTGATTGTGAAAAGGAGGTAAATGAAATAAGAGAAACTACAAAAAATTGTAATAAAATTTTGTAATTGTTTTTCATATGTAAAGTAAATTATAATTCAAAGGTTTGAAATTAAAATAATAATATCAAATTAGTTTTAAACCAATTTTATTAAAACCTTTTAGTATCCTAAATTGTTTTAACACATCAAATTTAATCAATTTTATATAAATTTGGATATGTCTATTAAGCTATTTAAACAGGATAAAAATTATATTTTAAAAAAAGCCCAAAGAGAATCTCAAAGCTACCTTTTAAAAAATCTTATAAAAAAATCAATTAAGAAATATGAATTGAAATCAAACCCTCTTGGTTTAATTGATTCAACAAGCATAAGTTTAAAAAAATATAAAATTTATGATGAAAGTAAATTGAATTTTTTTTACAAAAAAATATCAACAATATATAGATACAACTATGGTGAAGTTCAATTAAGTTTTTTATGGGATGGAAGTTCACATAATGAATTTTATAAAATCAGATGGATTAATTTCTTTAAAAAAGAGACTAAAAAGATGATAGAAAATCATAGTTTTTTGATACATATTCTTTCAATAACTGTTTTCTGTGATGATATAAATAATATTTCTGAAAATCAATATAAACTCTCAACCTACATAAGGAAGGAATTTAAAATTCAGGTTTTTAAAAAAAAAGGAATAGTTATTCGATAAATTAAACTTATAAAGTTGAAAACAGTATTTTTTTTATTTTTTTTATTATCGGCTTATAATTCTTATAGTCAAGCAATAGAGGTTGAAAATCTTATTTTAAGGAAAGAATATTATAGAGCTGACTCTATTCTTAAAAAAAATATTATTGATAAAAATAAAGTTTCATCTGAGTTAACATTCTTGTTTGGCAAAAACTCCTTTTTTATTAAAAAATATAAACAGTCAATTAATTGGTTAAATAAATATTTAGAGTTGAAGGGAGAAACCGGAAAATATTCAGATGAATCAATTAGATTTTTAGAGCTTTCAAATGCTAAAAACATTCTAGAATCAGAGAAAGATATAGAAAATGTTTATGTTAAATTATTTTCTTATAATTATATACAATGTAAAAATGACAAGAAAATATGCCCTATTTGTAAAGGAAGTTCGGTAATTATTATAGAAACAGAGGTATCAAAAATATATAAAACCTGCCCATTTAGTGATAATAATGGTTTTTTGACTTGTGACGAATATAATATGTTTTTAAGGGGTGAACTAATTTCTTATTAAATCATACTTTGCATAATAATTCCACAGACATATGCCGCATAAGTACCTACAGCATATCCCAAAACAGCTAAAAGTACTCCAACAGCAGCAAGAGATGGGTGAAAGGCAGAAGCAATAATAGGAGCAGATGCAGCTCCACCAACATTTGCCTGACTTCCTACCGCAACAAAAAAGAATGGAGCTTTGATAATTTTAGCTACTATTATTAAAAGAATAAAATGAAAACCAATCCAAAGAAAACCAAGTAAAAATAAACCAGGGTTATGAAAAATAGCAAATAAATCCATCTTCAACCCTATTGTTAAAACTAATATATATATAAATAATCCACCTATCTTAGAAGATCCAACTCCCTCTAATTTTCTAAGTTTAGTAAATGATAATATGACACCAAGAGAAGTAGAAATAATTACCAACCAAAAAAATTTTGAACCTAAACTATACTTCTCGAGGAAAGGATAACTATTTGAGATTAATGATGAAAGAATATCACTGAAAAAATGAGAAAAGCCTGTGATTCCAAATCCTACTGAAAGAATAAAAATTAAATCTTTAAGTTCAGGGATTTTCATTATACTTCGATTATAATTTTCTATCCTATTTTTAATTTCTTCGATAGAACTGCTATCAGCTTTTAACATTTTATCAATTGACTTACTTTTATTAACACCAACTAATAAAAAAGCTAATAAGACATTTGCACATATAATATCTACAGCTACCATTTTAGAAAATAAAATAGAATCAACGTTAAAAACTTCCATCATAGCTGCTTGGTTTGCTCCTCCTCCTATCCAACTTCCAGCAATTGTTGTCATTCCATTTGCAAGTTCTTTAATTTCAATATTTAAAATATCTGGAAAAAAAACTTTAATTAAAAGCAATGCAAAAGGGCCACCTAGCAAAATACCTAAAGTGCCAGTAAAAAACATAATTAAGGCTTTTGGCCCTAACTTAATAATTTCTTTTAAGTCTACACTTATTGTTAATAAAACTAAGGAACAAGGAAGTAGATATCTGGAAGCAACATAATATAAGTTTGAATTATCTGAATTAATTATACCTGTTGAATTAAGAAATGATGGTAAAAAATAACAGACTAAAATAACAGGAAAAAATGTATAAAAATTTTTCCAAAAAGATGATTTAGAATAATAAGTTAAAAATACTAAACCAAGTATTGATAATAATATACCAAAAATTACTGCATCATTTGTTATCATACTTTCAAATAATAACTTTAATAACTACTTTTATGAGAAACTAATATAGTTACTAATTTATATTTTTAATTCCATTCCTTCGTAGAATGGATTTTTTTATTATGAAACTGAATAAATATAGTAAGAAAATAACTCAGGATGAGACATTACCAGCTGCTCAGGCTATGTTGTATGGTATTGGGCTTACAGAGAGTGACTTAAAAAAAGCTCAAATAGGTATTGCTAGTACTGGTTTTGAAGGGAATCCTTGTAATATGCATCTTAATGATCTTGCTAAAGAAATTAAAGCTAGTGTTTTAGATGAAAATTTAGTTGGTTTAATTTTTAATACTATAGGTGTTAGTGATGGAATAACCAATGGAACAGAAGGGATGACATACTCACTTATATCTAGAGAGATAATTGCAGATTCTATAGAAACTATTGTAAATGGTCAATTTTATGATGGACTAATATCTGTAGTGGGTTGTGATAAAAATATGCCTGGAGCAATGATGGCAATTGGAAGATTGAATAGACCTTCAATTCTCGTTTACGGTGGAACTATAAAGTCTGGAAAATACAAAAATAAAAGTTTAAATATAGTTTCAGCTTTTGAAGCATATGGGGGAAAAATAAAAGGAGATATATCAGATGATGAATACAAAGGAATTATTAAAAATAGCATTCCTGGCCCTGGAGCATGTGGTGGAATGTATACTGCTAACACAATGTCCTCAGCCATTGAAAGTTTGGGCATGAGTTTACCATATAGCTCATCCAACCCAGCAGAAAGTAATAATAAAATAGATGAAACTCAAAACATCGGAAAAGCAATTTATAATTTACTGAAAGAAGATATAAGGCCAAAAGATATCATGACAAGAAAAGCATTTGAAAATGCTTTATCCATTATAATGATTTTAGGTGGTTCTACCAATGCTGTTATTCATTTAATTGCTATGGCAAAATCAGTTAATGTTGAGCTTTCTATTGATGATTTTCAAAAATTTAGTGATAAGACACCATTTTTAGCAAATCTAAAACCTAGTGGTAAATTTTTAATGGAAGATCTTCATAAAAGTGGTGGAACTCCAGCAGTAATGAAATATATGCTTGAAAATGGTTACTTGCATGGAGACTGCATTACGGTTACAGGAAAGACTATAGAAGAAAATTTAAAAAAAATATCTCCAATAATTGATAAGGAAATAATAAAACCATTTAATATACCAATTAAAAAGAACGGACATATTCAAATTCTTTATGGAAATATTGCACCAGAAGGAGCAGTAGCAAAAATTACAGGAAAAGAAGGTGAATTTTTTGAGGGTCAGGCTATAGTCTTTGAAAATGAATTTGAGGCCATTAAAGGGATTGAATCAAAAGTAAAAAAAGGAGATGTAATAGTTATTAGAAATTCGGGACCAAAAGGGGGTCCAGGAATGCCCGAAATGTTAAAACCAACAAGTGCTGTTATTGGGGCTGGACTTGGAAAAGAGGTAGCTCTCATTACTGATGGAAGATTTTCAGGTGGATCTCATGGGTTTGTTGTTGGACATATCTCACCTGAATCTTTTGAAGGTGGGCCAATTGGAATAATAGAAAATGGAGATTCAATTATTATTGATGCTATATCTAATAAAATTGATTTAAAAATTGATGATAGAGAGTTTGAAAAAAGAATTAAAAAAACAAAATTACGTCATCACAAAAAATATAAAGGTGTTGTTAAAAAATATATTAATACTGTATCCTCTGCTTCAGAAGGATGTATTACCGATTAAGTTATGAAAAATATTCAAGGTTCAGAAGCATTAATTAAATGTTTAGTAGAAGAAGGAGTTGATACCATATTTGGATATCCAGGTGGGGCAATAATGCCTATTTATGATTCTCTTTATTCTTATATGGATAACCTAAATCATATATTATCAAGACATGAACAAGGTGCTATTCATGCAGCTCAAGGATATTCCAGAGCGAGTGGTAAAGTAGGAGTTTGTTTTGCTACATCAGGTCCAGGTGCTACAAATTTAATTACAGGATTGGCAGATGCTCAAATTGATTCAACCCCTCTTGTATGTATAACAGGACAAGTACCATCTCAACTTCTTGGAACAGATGCATTTCAAGAATCTGATGTAATTGGAATATCCATGCCAGTTACGAAATGGAACTACCAAATTACAAATTCTGAAGAAATTCAGAGTGTCATAGCAAAAGCATTTTATATAGCAAAATCTGGAAGACCTGGTCCTGTACTTATTGATATTACTAAAGATGCTCAGTTTTCAGAAGTAAAATTTAACTATAAAAAATGTGAAAAAATCAGAAGTTATCATCCTTACCCCATAATAGATAATAAAAAAATAAATGAAGCTGTAAAATTAATTAACTATTCAAAAAAACCACTTATTCTAGTAGGTCAAGGTGTTTTATTATCTAATGCAGAAGAAGACCTTTTAAAATTTTCTGAAAAAACAGGAATTCCTGTTGCTTCAACACTCTTAGGTCTATCTGCTATTAGCAGTGACCATAAAAATTATGTAGGATATTTAGGGATGCATGGGAATTATGGACCAAATATTAAAACTAATGAAGCAGATCTCATAATTGCTATAGGAATGAGATTTGATGATAGAGTAACAGGAGATACAACAAAATATGCTATCAATGCTAAAATAATTCATATTGAAATTGATCCATCAGAAATTAACAAAATAATTAAAACAGATATAGCAATTAATGCTGATGCTAAAGAAGCTTTAATACATTTAACATCTTTAGTTGATGAGATGAATTTTAATGAATGGATATCAGAATTTAGAATTTGCGATGATATAGAATATGAAAAAGTAATAAAAAAAGAAATAAAGGGAGGTAATAGTAAATTATCAATGGCAGAAGTTATCCATAAACTATCAGAATTAACAGAAGGCAAATCTATAATTGTAACTGATGTTGGTCAACATCAAATGGTAGCTTCAAGGTATTATAAGTTTAAAAAACCAAATAGCAATATAACTTCAGGGGGATTAGGAACAATGGGTTTTGCTTTACCGGCATCAATGGGAGCAAAGATAGGAAATGAGAATAGAGAAGTTATAGCAATAATAGGTGATGGAGGAATTCAAATGACTATTCAAGAATTAGCTACTATATCCCAATATAAAATTGGTGTTAAAATCTTAATCTTAAATAATAATTTTCTAGGAATGGTCAGACAATGGCAAGAATTATTTTTTGATAATAGATACTCTTTCACAGAAATGGTTAATCCAGATTTCAATAAAATAAGTGAAGGATATGGCATTAAAAATAAAAAACTGGAAAAAAAAGAAAATTTAAACAATGTATTAGAAGAGTTTATAAATTTTGATGGCCCTTACTTATTAAATGTTATTGTGGAAAAAGAAGGAAATGTATTTCCAATGGTGCCATCTGGGGAATCTGTTTCAAATATAAGATTAGAATGAAAAAGAAAGGATTATATCAATTAAAAGACACAGAAAAAAATATAAAAGAATATACCCTGTCTGTTCTTACAGAAGACAAGGCTGGACTTCTTAATCACATAACTATTATTTTTAATAGAAGAAAAATGAATATAGATAGTTTGAATGTCTCTACAACTGAAGTAAAGGGTGTAAGTAGATTCACAATTGTAGTTAATTCAAGTAAAGAAAAAATTATAAAAGTTGTTAATCATATAAATAAACTTATTGATGTGTTGGCAGCATTTCTTTATGAGGAAGATGAAATATACTATCAAGAAATAGCTTTGTATAAATTATCTACTAAAATGTTTTTAAAAGGCGATCTTGTTGAAAAAATTATTATTAGAAAATATGGAGCAAAAATTTTAAAAATAGAAGAAGACCATATTATTATTCAAAAAACAGGCACAAAAGTAGGAACCCAAAAACTCTATGATGAACTTAAAAAATTTGGTGAAATTTTAGAATTTGCTAGGTCTGGAAGAGTAGCACTATCAAAAAAGAAAAGAAAAACAATAAACTTTATTAAAAAACTAGAAAAAACTAAATCAAATAAATTAAACATTTAAATAAATAATTATGGCAAAGATAAATTTTGGAGGAACAATTGAAGAGGTTGTTACTAGAGAAGAATATCCACTTTCACAAGCAGTCGAATACTTAAAAAATGATATAATAGCGATAATTGGATATGGTGTTCAAGGCCCTGGTCAGTCTCTTAATCTAAGAGATAATGGGTTTAATGTAATAATTGGACAAAGAAAAAATTCGAAATCATGGGATAAAGCTCTATCTGACGGTTGGGTAGAAGGTGTTAATTTATTTGAAATAGAAGAAGCATGTAAAAAAGGTACAATTATTCAATATTTATTATCTGATGCAGGTCAAATTCAGATGTGGCCAACTGTAAAAAAACACTTAACTAAAGGAAAAACATTATATTTTTCTCATGGATTTGGAATTACATATAAAGATCAAACTAATATAATTCCCCCAAATGATATTGATGTTATATTAGTAGCCCCTAAAGGATCTGGAACTAGTTTAAGGAGACTTTTTGTAGAAGGAAATGGATTGAATTCAAGTTTTGCAATTCATCAGAATTATAGTGGTGAGGCTAGAAATAAAGTTATTTCACTTGGAATAGGTGTAGGATCTGGGTATTTGTTTGAGACAACATTTAGGAAAGAAGTTTTTAGTGATTTGACAGGAGAAAGAGGTACACTAATGGGCGCAATTCAAGGTTTATTTGCTGCCCAGTATGCAATTTTAAGAAAAAAAGGACACTCTCCTTCAGAAGCTTTTAATGAAACTGTTGAAGAAGCAACTCAATCTTTATATCCACTTGTCGCTGAAAATGGAATGGATTGGATGTATGCTAATTGTTCGACAACTGCTCAAAGAGGTGCTTTAGATTGGTGGAAAAAATTCAGAGATGCTGTTTATCCAGTATTTGAAGAACTCTATGAGTCTGTTGAAACCGGAGAAGAAGCTAAAATTACTATTGAGGCTAATAAAAAAAATAATTATAGAGAGGGATTAGATAAAGAACTGTCTGAATTAAAGGATTCAGAATTATGGAAAACGGGAAGCGAAGTTAGAAAACTTAGGCCCTAGAAGTAATACTTGTACCAGTGGATAAAATGAACCTTGAGGATTATAGTTATTTACTTCAAAAAAAAAATATTGCATTATATCCATCCAAAAAAAGAGAAAACTCAAAATTACTTGTTTACAAATCAAAAAAAATAACCGATACTCTTTTTAATAAAATTATTAATTATATACCAAGGGGATCTACTATATTTTTTAATGACACAAAAGTTATTAAGAGTAGATTTTTATTTAATAAAAGTCAGAATATTATAGTTGAAATTTTAGTTATAAATTTTGTTATTTTAAGTAAAAACAGTGTTGAAATAAATGGGTTAATTGGTAATAATAAAAAGTGGAAAGAAAATGAAAATTTAATTTCTATAAAAAACTCTTTAAAGTTAAAAGCTGTAAAAAAAAACAATAAGATTATCTTATCTTGGAATAAAATAAAGGAGTGGACAGAAATCATAAATATATTTGGGACTTTACCCTTACCTCCTTATATTAAAAGAGATGTTGAAGAAAGTGATTTAAAGGATTACCAAACTGTTTATTCAAAAAAAGAAGGGTCTATTGCTTCTCCTACAGCAGGCTTACATTTTTCAAATGAAATAATTGAAAAATTAAAATTAAAAAATAAAACTGATTATCTAACTCTTCACGTTGGCATTGGAACCTTTAAACCAATAAAAGAAGAGAATATAGTTGATCATAATATGCACTCCGAAGAAATTATTATTTCAAAAAGAAATATCTCTAACTTAAAAAAATCAAAAAATATTGTTGCTGTAGGCACAACAAGCTTAAGGACATTAGAGTCATTATACTTTTTAGGAATAAAATTATTAAATAATGATGTAGATATTAATATTGAACAATATCCTTATATCAAAAATTATAAAACATATAATAAAAATCAAATATGTAATATTATTTTGAGTTATATGAACTCAAAAAATTTAAACTCCATAAGATTTAGGTCTTCCTTATTTATTCTTCCTGGTTATGACTTTAAATTCTGTAATCAATTAATCACAAACTTTCATTACCCTAAATCAACTCTTATACTATTAATTGCAGCTTTTGTAGGAAAAGACTGGAAAAAAATTTATAAGTTCGCATCAAAAAATAAGTTTAGATTTTTAAGTTATGGTGATTCTTCTTTATTATTTAAAAAATGATTAAATCAGGAAAAAATATTGATTATGCTTCTAATATATTAAAAGATGATGGTTTAGTAGTAATCCCAACAGAAACAGTCTATGGCCTAGGAGGTAATGCAATAAATATAAATTCAGTCAATAAAATTTATTCACTAAAAAAAAGACCAAAAAGCGATCCATTGATCTGTCACACAGACTGTTTAGATAAAATATTAAAATATGTAAATGAAATACCTGAAACTGCTTACGAATTAGCTGAAAAATTTTGGCCAGGTCCTATGACTATTATCTTTGAAAAAAATAATATTATTCCAAATCTAACAACATCAAACCTAAACACAGTTGCATTCAGAATTCCAAGTAAAAAAATAACACTCGAATTACTCAAAAATTTAGATTTTCCCATTGCTGCTCCTAGTGCAAACATATTTGGGTACATATCTCCAACTTCAATTGAACATGTTCACAAAAACTTTTCTAGTGGAGTAGATTATATTTTAGACGGTGGTAGTTGTGAATTAGGAATAGAATCAACAATTATAGGATTAAAGAAAAACAAA
>Ga0315315_10003898_pt1 | contig 13759 bp, 23 predicted proteins | sample M140m3416metaG_FD_203699 | JGI IMG/M metagenome (GOLD analysis project Ga0315315, IMG submission 203699) | Ammonia-oxidizing marine archaeal communities from Monterey Bay, California, United States - M1 40m 3416 | ecosystem: Environmental > Aquatic > Marine > Intertidal zone | place: USA...
CCGTCAGGATCACAGCCATCGCTGTCAGAAAATCCCATCATATACTCTAACTTTCCCTTGTCTCGCTTACGAACTGCTTCAGCTAATTCCTTAGCTTGTTCATGTGGCATTGGACCAGCAGTTTCTACTAACTCTCCTGCTGTGTACCACCAACCGCCCTCTTCTGGGCCTCCGTAGTGTTGGCTTACTTCATAGATATTAACAAATTTCATTTGGTACTCTCCTTAAGTTATGATATTATTATACAGGTTCTGAGGAATTTTGTCAAGAAATATTTTAGAAGGGGCAAAAAAATGCCCTCACAAGGAGGGCAAATCTTTAAGGAAAATGGATGAAAGAGAGACCACCTCGCTCTACAATCGTTGCTTCGGCTCACCGTTAGAAGCACCTCGACTCATGATTTTTGTGACAGGATACAACAGAGTCTACAACACACAAACCTCCCTTTGTTCGGTACAAAGATCCAAAAACCCAACACACCATACGCTTTAGACAGCCCTGTGAAGTAGGCTGTGCCAGTAACTTCGCGAGATCAAACGGACTGCAAGGTCTGTTACATCACTCAAGCATTGTTACTGGACTTCGAAAAGACAACTGTATCAAAGATACCTGATGCTTTCCTCACTTTTGAAACATTATTATACTAACATTTAACCAAATCGTCAAGAACTATTTTTTGATTGGTTAACCAAACACTGCAATCAGTGCTGGCCAGAGGAATAGTACGGCTACAAACCATACTAAACCACTGTACTTCTCATACCTACTCATAGTACTGCTACTAGGAGTCGTTCTAGGTCAGCTTTAGAAGCCTTCTCAAGAGTAAGCAACTCTACACCGAGTGCGTCTTGGATTTGAGCAACGATCTCGGACTTTCGTACCACTGGAGCACCAGTTTTAGTTACTCGAGGAGCTGCAACATATACGCCTTCTCGTACTAGCTTAGCAACGATAGATCGCGTGCTTTTGTTGAACTCAGAAGCTAACTTCTCAACTGTGTCTTTGGTAGGGTTGTCTTGATAGTCTGCTACCATAGCGTTGACCATCTCGTCTGTGTAGTTAGGGGTTCGTGTTACTTCAGTCATATTTTTTCTCCCGAAAAATTTGGTTAATTGCGATTTAATAAAGTTATTATACGTGGTTATCAGCATCTTGTCAACAACTATTTGGAAAAGTCTGGGACTTGATCAAAGAAAAGTTCTTCACCGCACTGGCACTCAACTATCTCGTCTTCGTCCATATCTTCAGCAAATTCATAGCCGTCATTGAGCAACATTTCACGCCACTGCTCTATACGCATCTTCCACTGTCGTTCGGTGAAAAACTCGAATGCACCGTCTGCTATGTCAAATGTTACAATCATGTTTAACTCCTAATTTGGTTGTTTTCTTAATTTATGAAAGTATTATACGCCCACTTCACCATGTTGTCAACAACTTTTTGGGAATTTTCGTCCACCAAACGCAATTTAATTCCGGGGGGCCGCACACGACCTCTGCGTGTCAAGAACTATTTGCACAAATTGTCCCAAATTTTCGTAAATTATATCGCACCCGCCCAGGTTTGTCAAGACTAAACTAAATTTGCTCAAATTTGCGGCAATTTGCAAATAGTACTTGACAGCGTAGCTGGAGTACTGTATAATCGGCGCCGGCGGAGACTGTTATTTTAAACTATTTTCACCATTCGTGCAAATAAGACTTGACACGCCAGGTTTCGCACTGTATAATCGGCGCGGAGCATACCATTCGTAACTTCGTTACTCTACTACTGGCGCCGCCGCGCCAAAAAAGACTACATGATTTGGTCCAATTGCTGAAAAACGTTTTTGAGTAACGCTCGAAAAAATACTTGACTTTCGCACTGGCGCCCGCGCGCCAAAATTTTCGGAAAGTCAAGCTTTTTTTGCATTTTTTTCGCAGGAGAGTGTTCCACGTGGAACATCCTGGATGCGAATGGTTCTCATTTGCAAGTAAAAAAGTTGGCATGATTTTTGCCTCCAAAATAAAATGCCCCGACCCCTTGACAGGGTCGAGGCAATTTGCTAGTAAATGTGGATGATAATAAAAAGTTGAATTAAAATCATCATCATTGGGCAAACGGTTCTGATAACTTCCATTTGCATTTTAAGGCGGATTAATTCCGCCTCGTCTTTTGGTATCAAGCTCATTTTCCTAGCTCCACAAGTTTAGATCGGGTTAAGTCACGCAAAAGAGCATACAAGATCATAGCCTCATAATCTCGCGCATCCTCTAGCGCAGTGTGTGGCTCATCAACAAGCGACCCTTCATAATTGGTGTCGTCGATGAATTTTGCCATTGCATCAGCGGTCATTCGCGGCTTGCCTTTAGGTGTAACCAATCCGCGAGATTCGCAGAAATCAACATAATCAGCGCGAATGCCGATCACACGTTTGGCGGCTTTCATCAAGCAGAAGCGTTGAGAGAAAATGCCGAGGTCAATGCCAGTGTTTGCACATTTTCCAAAGTCAAACGAGAGATTATAAGCAGTCAAAACCGGATTGTATTGCCCCAATACCCTAGCGAGCCAGAGATTAACCAGAGAAGCAGAGCAAAGCGACCGTTGACCGTTGGCCAGTAATTGGTCGTAGTGCTTGCGCCTACGGTGGAGCATTTGAGTTGAGAAAAACGCCTCAGCCGGAGCGCGGTGGTCGCTGAAGAGTGGCAGAGTTCCAAAGTGCCCATCGATCAGCACCCCGAATTGCTCATGGATTACGCCTTGACGGTCAACGATTACCGCGCCAAAATCGGCCACAGTGTTTTGTGCTGTGGTCTCAGTGTCCACAATTAGGTAGTAGTGTTTCATTGTTTACGCTCCCATGCGTTGGTTTAGTTGGATAGCATCACGAGTCATAATCCCTAGTGATTTAGCCATTTTTAATACGCTTTGATTATCATCAAAAAATACCGATTGTCTGGCCCATCGTGCCACAGGCTGGCCGCGAAAGTGTGACAGTAGAGCGCGATATTTTAGAAGCGCGTCCCCTGTATTGTCACCCTCAGCGCGAGACAGTAGCGCATGATATCGAAGCCCGTTATCTGCTAGATATTGCAGATCATAAGCACCAATGACTCGAGCAGTGCAGATGATCACGTTGTGCCCCTTTGCATACGCGAGGCGCATGGATCGCGCCAGAGGTAGCAGTGAATCACGAGCGATCATCTTAGCTGTGCAGTTAGTGCGCCACGCGTCCAGATCAAGTGACCCATCCGATCGGGTCAGCTGTCTGTGGCTTGAGTCGATCACAGTGTGATCTAAATCGAATATAAAGTTCATGATTTTTTCCTTATCAGTGAGAGTGAGAACCCGATTATACTTGAAAGATTAAGCACAATCAAGTTATAGGTCTCATTGTCATACGCTTGAACGGTCAACAGTGACAGGCCAACAAGCGCCATCTTTAAGCCGAGAGGCTTGTGCATATTAAAAGAAGCGGCGACCATAACGGCCGCCCCTATCCAACCCAGTGCCGCGATCATGATATGTTTACCAATAACGTGGAGAGGGCGAGGCCGGTGGCCTTTTCTAAACCGGCCAGATCCTCGGGTCGAAGATCCACCGCTTTAGCTATACCGCCAACAAGATCAGCCTTGCTAGGTGCTGATTTCTTTCTAGCAGGTGCAGGTTTGGATATGTATTCGATACCCTCACGCTTGCATTTTGCGATGATAGATCGCACCCCGCGATCAAGTTGAGGAGCTAAGGTCTGCGCTTTCGCGTAGTCGATTGGAGCGTTTTGCTTTAGTATTGCAACCATCTCAGGTGTATAATTTACAGTTGATTCAGTCATAATTTTTTCCTTAAAGAATGTTGTATTTTAGTTTTAGTTGTGATACCAGATTTTGCTGGTTGTAGATTGAGGACAGTACCTCGGTCAGTGTGTATCGCTTTACGGCATTCGCGTGCGCCCATGATCTCGCATGGGGGGTCGATGCTTACCGCCTCGGTCATCACAACCTCAACCCTATGTACACATATTACCAGAATGGGCGAGAGAGTCAACACCTAATTCAAATTCTTTTTAGAATAAAAAAGCATAAGGGGGTGGGCGGTTAGACGACCTGGTTATAAGGCGACCGCTCAGGCTCCCCCACACGTACAACTTTAAGAAAAACGAGAAACCAATATCGGAGACTTGCACAACTCAAGATGCCCCATCACCAACTTGAAAAAAATTCTTGACAATTTTTGATAACTGTTGTATAATTGCCAGTATGTTCATAAAACCTAATCGGAGGTACTACATGCGAAAGAAATACTCAATCGGGCCTTCTCCTAAGAAGGGCTTAATTTTTGACGTCTGGGTATAATTATGAAAATACTAATATTTGCGCTCGAAAATACCTATGAGTATATAGTTCCTTTATTAGAACAGGAGGGCCACGAAGTGCACTTATTTAGCAAGTGCAATGGTATTCCGTTACTATTCGGAACTTCAGAGGGCAAAGCGTACGTTCAACAACAAATTACAGACTCTACTCCTGATTTAGTAATAAACGCAGTTCCTTCTATAGTACTTCCCACCTCGTCAGAATACACTTATCTAGGAAATAATTGGATAAGTGCAAGACTTGAAACTCATAAATGGGAGACTAGAGAGAAAGCAGCCCAATTAGGTTGGAAGTTACCTACTGTTTTAGAAGAATGCACTATGAATACAATGTCTACTTATGATAAAACAGTCTATTTAAAACCAAAAGGACTAAATCTGTGGAACCAAGCGTGGCAAATAGCTCCAGGTACTACTTACAACGATCAATTTTCTTCTGGAATACCTGCTTACGTAGAGGATATAGTAGATTACGCAGTAGAAGCTTTTTGTTTTTTCACTATTTCTAACGGATCCTACGGAATTACAAGAATGTTAGGATGTAGTGGATATGGACATGATAAAACTATGTCAAGTGATAGTGATTGGAAAGTAGGCAAAGGAGATTTGACTCATTTTGAATTAACAGACGCACAACAAGCAGTGTGGTTACCAAAATGTACAGCATGGCTTGATTACATAGTTACACTTGGAGGATCTTACGAAGGATCTATAGGAGGTCTGATAGACAGTAATAATCAAGTTTACTGGATGGAACAAAATAGCAGACCTTTTACTTATAACAATGGATCTATTCCTGGCTCAATACAAGATTGGATTGACAGCTTAACTACAGACCCTAGTAAGTCTACCAACCCTAATCATTATATTACACTTTAGAGACCTTATATGGCAAATTACAACGTAACACTAAACGTATCGGGCGGCAAAGGTTCATACGCTACTTTTTCTGCTACGAACGGAGATGGTCTCGCTTACAATGACCCTCTCGATGTTAATGTAGGAGATACCGTAACTTTTGTAAGAGGCTCTAGCTCTGGTGGAACCGCTAAATTTCAAGACTTATCGATATTTACAAATAATGCCAATATTGAGATTGCAGCTGGAGGAGCTAATGTAGTTAGAACTGTAGCAAGTGGCGGTACAACCCTAGACCCTATTACTGGAAAAAATGGTGGAGAAACTCAAAGTGACAGCTTTTTCTTTGAAAGACAAGCCTCCAGTGTGGATACAACACCCAATGCTTTTGACTTTACAAACCAGACTGGAGTAACTCGAAGTAGTACAAGAACTTCCGCAAATACAGTAACTATTGGAGGTATGTCATCAGGAGCCTCAGCAACCGTAGTAATAACCGGAGGAACCTATAGTAAAAACGGAGGTTCATATACGAGTTCAAATACAACCGCAAGCAATGGCACTACTTTTACAGTAAGACATACTTCTTCCAGTAGCTATTCTACAAACACCACCACCACTCTCACAGTGGGAGGAGTGTCAGGAGGTTTTACAAGTACAACGGAAGCAGCTCCAACAGCAGATACAACACCTAATGCGTTTAATTTACCGGACGTAGGGCCGGTAGCTCCAGGAACTGTAGCAACGTCTCAGGCTCAGCAAATTACTGGAATGGATGCAAATACTGCTTGTTCCGTAACGGGTCAGGGGTCTCCTCAATTATTTGTAGGAAGCGCAGGTCCTTGGACTACAAGTTCTACAATTAGTCCAAACTTTTACATTAATGTGAGACTAACAGCGCCCACATCCTACTCAAGCACGCATACTGCGACCCTTACCATAGGAACTGTAAGTGATACTATCACTGTAACATCTTCAGCAGCTCCCACAGGGTCTGGTGGTAGTGGAATTACTGGGGGAACAGGTGCTTATGGTATTAAAATATTTGATACAAACGGAACTACAAGCGTGCTCTCTCCAAGTACTCGATATATGACAAGGTTGACAGACCCTACAACTATTAGTCTGTCTGCAACAACAGGTAGTAACACACTACTTAGTTGTGACATGACAGGGCTGAGTGCCTCTAATTCGGATGTAGTTTTTGAACAGTTTGCAAATTCTGACGCCGTTCCAGTTACAAGAGAAAGTAACGGTTTTAGGGTAACAAATAATACAGGTGCGGTTTTTAATAACATCGTATATGTAGTGAGGTTTTAATATGGGTTACGGAATATCTTTTGAAACGGCTAATGGAAATGTGCAGATTGACTCTGACACTACAAACACGGGCATAATTGTAATAGATAGCGCAGCCAGCGCTACATCAGTTACTTTTAATCCAGCTGAAGTACTTCTTTTTGCAAAACCTGCGTCTACAAGCTATAGTAATATAAAAGTAGGTCTTCGAACTCCTTCGGGGTATGGTTATAATTCTCCAGGTACTTATACCTTTGAAGACCCTTCGGGCAACTCGGTAGCTATGGAATATGTGGTGGCAAAATGGAGCAATGAGCAAACAGCCAGCAGTTCAGATTATGGTGTACAGGTATATAACAGTGATGGGGATTTGGCATTTGACTCGGGTCTTTACACGGGAGACGGAGGTATAGGTATAATATCGTTTTCTGGACAACAAGATTTAAGTGGTCAAGGAAGTAGTAGTACAACCAGTCGCATGACGACAGATGTAAGTAAATACGCTGTTTTCAACGGTAGTTTTGCAACAGGTAATAGTAATAGTTTTTTTGGTATAGAGTATAATAATAGCTCTAGTACAGGTCAGGGGGTTGGAATTTATTGGCTCTCGTATATAACATTTGTTGGAGGATTTTTTGGTGGAGGCATGGGTACTCACTACGTTCCAAATTTCACTCCAAGATTCATAGCAGAAGGAGGCTCAGTATGATACATTATTTGATGTATGTAGATAGTGAAGGTGATATATCACAAATTAGAATAGCAAAAGGAGTAAATCCCACAGATAGAGCAGTAGATCCTCAGGTAGGACAGTACTGTATTCATCATAACGAGGTTTTAAACGATGTAGGAGCTTTTCACATGTTAAAGGCGTGGAACTTCACAACAGAACAATGGGATACTAGAACTGAAAGACCAAATAGGCATGCAGTTTGGGAAAACGGAGCATGGACTTGGAATGTTCATAAACTCTTAGAAGACATTAGATTAGAAAGAAATCGACTTCTATTTTCGTGCGACTGGGCAGTAGTAAGTGACTCACCTTTAACTGACACACAAAAAACAGAGGCTCAAACATATAGAACAGCATTAAGAAACTTACCCTCTTCGATAACTATAGCCGATATAGATAGTGTTGAAAATACTCCGTGGCCAGAGGTACCCAGCTTCTTAAGCTAGAAAAAATAGTTCTTGACAAAATTTGCCACCTCGGGTATAATGAAAAAATAATTAGGAACTATATAACTTACATCAATAGGCTTTACATGAAAAGATTTTTTATTATGTTTGCGCTTCTTTGGAGTTCGTCCTTGTACGCTCAGGATGAAGTACCTACAGAAGACGTAATAGTAACAGACTCGACAACAACTAGTGACATAACGTCAAAAACTGAAACAACGTTAAAGTCACCACCGCCTTCGGCAATTACTCCGACGATGAATATTTCTAACTCGGATCTCTGTACAGTAGGAGTTGCGGGTGCAGTGCAAACACAAATTCTTGGTATTTCAATGGGTACTACCCAAAGAGACATGAATTGTGAGAAGCTCAAGAATGCGAAAACTCTCTATGATATGGGAATGAAGGTAGCAGCAGTTTCAGTGATGTGTCAAGATAAACGAGTGTTCGATGCCATGATGATGGCAGGTACTCCTTGCCCTTATGACGGACTGATCGGTCCAGAGGCAAAAGCAGGATGGGAAAGCCATACCGAAGTTCAACCAATAGAGGAAGAAGATGAAGGTAAAATGGACGAAACAACGAAAGCTACAGGCTGGGCTCTTGGCGGTGTTGCTAGCCTACTCCTCCTACTCTTGCTCTGAGATAGTTTACGGAGAAAGTGGGACCACAGCCTATAACTGGGTTATGCAAAACATTCTTCCACAGCAAGCTGGTCTTACTGTGGGGAATGTTATTTATCGTTATACGGCAGTAAAAAATATTGAAGATGATATGCTCGTTCATGTACAGAACGAAGATGCACTAGGGAATGGCTATATCTTTCGAGAAACGGATGATTGGTCAGGTCTTGAAGGCAATAAAATTTACAAAATAATTCCAGTTGGTGCAATACCTCTGGAAAGATGGGGCGATGGTTCAATCGAAGTAGAAGGCACCGGAAGTGTAGAAGATCCTTCCGTAATTTATACTTATCAGTATGATCCGTGCTTTGATCCTCAAAGTGATCCAACCTGTCCGGGATATAAAATTCCCTATGACCCAGACCTTATTCCCGTAGTAGAATTTAACGATCCCCTGCAAGATGAACTTGTACTAGCAGAAATGGAACGCCAAGCAGAACTTGACGAAGAGGAAGAGTACGAGCGCAAGATGCGTATTAAAAAAGTTAAAGTAGATCTCGAAAAAATGCTCGGAGGTCTTAATCGTGGAGCAATGGATGGACAGGCTGCAGCCCAAGAAGCAGCTTTATTCGCAATGAACTATATACCGGTATCTTATACTAGTTCATTAAACGGAGGCACTTATACAGATATGCCCATGATCCCTGATAGTCAGATACCTAAAAATAAAAAAGGAAGGAGGCTAGGGTTAGCTCAACAAAAGTTACATGAAGAGATGGTAACAAAACAGTACGATAAATAATTATCGAAGGGTGCATCTGCACTAGGAACTCAAAAACCTATGAAAATGAAAAAACTATTATTAATTCCTGCATTAGCAGCTGCGACAAGCACAGTAAGTGCTGATATTCCAATTACCGGATTTATTGAATCTAAGTGTGTAATTCAATCGGACACTCCAGGTAGGTTTGGTAACCCAACAGTCGATAAGCTAAGTACTAAAGCAGCAGATGGAGGCGTAATGCCAATTATCCGTTACGACATTATTACTGCTTCAAAGTACAAAGCGGTAATTACAACTCCCACCAACTTCTCAGCTTCTCCAAATTTATCGGATAGTGTAGATTGGACGAGCACAACTATTGCGGGCCAGATGTCTGATGCAGCAATGTCTGTATTCAATACAAACAAAGCCATATACAATAACGGACACACTACAGAATTTGACCTAGTGAAAGCAGGTAGTGTATGGTTTAATGTAACTTCTGAGGCAGAGTATGGTGTTGGAAAGTCATTTCCTTCGGGAAACTACACTGCACTTATTGTAGCGGAGTGTATTGCTAAATAATGAGACTTATCGTACTGTTTTTACTTTTAACTGGTGGGTATGCAAAGGCCCACCAGTTTACTCCTACTTATCCAGAGCTAGAAATGTCGCATATAGCAGGAGTATACAAAGCAGAAATGGTTCTTTTCAATACTAGAGAAGATATAAGGTACTACGAAGTCAACGTATTTGACGAAGACTGGGATCCTGTACGGTTTGCAGTTGAAAGCAGGGTAGTCCCGATGGACTATCAAGAAACAAAGTATATAACAGTATACATTAGTAAAAAGGAAAGTGATAAAGCTAAGTATATTTGTTCTAAATCGAAGATACTACTAACTGTGAAGGAACCTTCTATAGTATCTTCCCGAATATGTTCAAAATTAAAGTGAGACATTGTGAAGTTTTTAATAATTATAGTACTGTTGTTCTTATGTTCAACAGCTTGGGGCGATTCAAGTTCTCTTAATCTGAACTTGCCAGCTTCTCCACAAAGTTATGCATCCGATAGGATAAGATCAGGCCAGCTAGAGTGCCAGAATGCTATCGGCTCTTCTACGAATGTGGAATTCGGAGTTGTAGGGTTCATAGATAATGGATATGACAGTCCTTACATAGTAGATCAGACAATGCCTCAAGTAAGAACAAACGACGTAGGTGTTTATGCTCGTATTAATATACCAATAGGAGCCCCGAAAGAGAGACTTAACTGTAATACTTTGTATCAGTTAGAGCTCGAAAAGAAAAGAATGGAGGTATTCAGGTTAAAGCAGGAGATTGCAAACTTAAGAAACTTGCAGTTTGTTGACGATATACCTGCAGTACAAGTCCCTATGGCTGAAAGTATTTTAGCAACGGGGGAAGGAAATGACTAAATGGCAGAGTTTGAATTTGGAGGAATGACATTTAAAGGCGGCAAAATGGCCGTAGTACTTACAGCGCTTTCCACACTGGGAGGAGCTTCCTGGGCAACCTTTGAGTTTTACAAAGACTATATGGATATGAAAGAGATTGTTCAAAATATCGATGTAGATGCAATTGCAGCACGAAACGATGTAATGGAAACAAAACTCGATGACGCAATCGAGTATACTCGAGACATTAAGTCAGGTTTGAGAGACGACATACTCCGAATAGAAAAGCAAGCAGATAGAGCAGAAGACAAGGTACGCGCATCAGAAGAAAAAGTGCGTGAAATGATTGATAGTGCAAGCGAACGCTTTGAAAATAAAAGAGATGCACTTAGTTCCGACACTTCTCGAGAGATGAAAGAGCTAGAAGATAGACTAACTAAAAAATTGCAAAGAGCGCTCGATAATCCACTAGCAGAATAATGGACGTCTACGAAAAGAGAAGCTTTTCACGAGACTTCATTTTGATATGCTCTTTAGGATTAAATATAGGCTTTATCATAGGACTTATTTTTTTCCTATAATATGAATACCTAAGAAAAAAACTTCTTGACAAAACAACCCTAACTGAGTATAATTTGAACCATGGCAAAAGAATTAACCACAATTTCTCCTGAGGGACTGGAGATAGCGAATAGTTATCTGCAATACGGCAATATTCGCGGTGTATGTGAATACCTGCAGGTACCCGAACAACAAGTAGTTGAAGTCCTAAATAAACGTGAAGTAAAGAAGTACATCGACACAGTGTACTTAGACATGGGCTACCGAAATAAGAATAATATCGGTTCCTTATTGGATGAAATGATAGCGTCCAAACTAGAAGAAGCCCAGGAGTCTGGAGTCTATTCTAGTAAAGACTTAGCAGATTTACTACAGATGGCTCACAAAATGCGCATTGACGAGATTAAAGCTCAGACCGATCTCGCTAAAGCCGAAAGCAGCAATATCAAAAACCAGACTAATGTGCAGATTAATGAATCAGTGCCTTTCGGTCAAGGTAATTATGGTAAGCTGATGGATAAATTACTCAATGGAACAGACTGAAATTACCGAAAGGTTCTTAAAAACAGCCGATCAGGTTGATGAACTTGAAAAGAAACAAGCGATGCACGAAGTACAATGCGAAGAGCGTTGGAAAACGTGCTTTCAACGTTTAGAAGATGTTGAAAAAGGACTTACACGAATTGAATCCCGTATGATGGGAATTGGTGGAACAGTTATTTTGTTCCTAGCCGGTGTGCTAGTAACTCTAGCCACTAAGATGTAGGAGAGCATTATGCCAGCAGGAAAAGGAACTTACGGTAAAAAACGCGGTCGTCCGGCCAAGAAAGGCAAGGGCAAAAAGAAGCGAGGTAAATAGTATGCAAATTTTTGAAAAGCGGGGTAAATGGTGCTTTCTTGAAATCATTGAAGACCAAGGGATAAGAAAGCTACACAAATTCGGCACAAAAGAAGAAGCTAGAGTAGCCTTAGGGGTTAGCTGTATAGATTGCGACTGTGATCCTTGTGAGTGCACCCCCTATAAGGATGCTAGGGAGGAATTAGTAGATGGCAGTGAGAAAAAAGAGGAAAACAGCAAAGAAGAAGCCAGTACCGACAAACAAGCGTCTGTACTCAGCAGTAAAGGCCCAAGTAAAAAGAAAGTTTAAAGTCTACCCTTCGGCATATGCAAACGCGTTCTTAGTAAAAGAATACAAACGCAGAGGCGGTAAGTACCGCATGGGAGTCAGAAAGTGAATAAACAAGAGGTAGCTCGTCGAGACAGAATAGTTTCAGACTTTACTACTAGTTGGGAGTATAGACTAGATAGTTCACAATATGGAATGGCAGATGCTTGGAAAATTATTTATTCAAAAGATGAGAAAGGTAAATATGTAGGAGACTGCGAGGATTACGCTTTGTCTATTTTGTATAGATTATGTGGCGAAAGTCATTTAAAAATGTGGTGGATGCTTCTCACTCATCAAGCAGGCATCTGTTTAGTTGGGCCTAGTAATAGAAAAATATCTCATGCAGTGTTACGCTATAAAGGTGACTACGTAGATAACTGGACTCGTAAGTTTGGAGGTAAAGAACAAATTCAAAAAAATCATCAGTTTCACTGGTGGTTTGGGCATGGTTGGGCTTATATGACCGCTATAAAAATGCTTATTAGCAAAATAGTGAGAATATTTAAATGAGTCTAACTAAATGGTTCAAGGAAGACTGGGTAGATATCTCTCGTCCTAAGAAAGGAGGTGGTTACGCCAAGTGCGGGAGAAGCAAAGCAAAAAGTAGTAAGTACCCTAAATGCGTTCCAAAAGCTAAAGCAGCTCGTATGTCCGCAGCTCAAAAGAAGTCTGCAATAAGTAGAAAAAGAAAAGCAGGCAATCCAGGAGGCAAACCTACTATGGTTAAGACTTTCGTAAAAAGAAAGCGTAAAGCTACTATGAAGCGGAAGAAGAGATAAACTATGCCAGCAAAAAGAAAAGCAAGGAAAAAAGATTCAAGACTAAAACGCGCGGGTGTATCAGGTTTTAACAAGCCTAAGCGTACACCTGGCCACGCTAAAAAATCACATATCGTAGTAGCTAAAGTTGGCAGTAAGATAAAAACAATTCGTTTCGGCCAGCAGGGAGCTAGAACGGCAGGGAAGCCGAAGGCCGGTGAGTCTACGGCAATGAAAAAGAAAAGGGCGTCATTTAAAGCAAGACACGCCAAGAATATTGCTAAAGGCAAAATGTCAGCAGCATATTGGGCGGATAAAGTAAAATGGTAGACGAAAAAACTGGGTTTCATCCCGCAGACACAAATGGTGACGGAAAAGTATCCGACATTGAAACAGAAATGTACCTTGAGTTTCGAAGAAAAGAATTAGAAGATCAAGATGCACAGCGTGATGCAATGAGAAAGATGACATGGTTTTCCTTATGGGGAATGTTGTTTTATCCTTTCGGCATTTTTTGCACATCATTATTTGGTCTGGATAGCGCCGCAAAAATAATTGGTGATATTGCTCCCACTTACTTTGTAGCTATCGCGGCTTTGGTTTCCGCATTCTTTGGGGCCAATGCATATGCAGGGAAAAAATAATGGAAATGTTACTTGATTTAGCAATGACTTTTTGGCAGTGGACAGTATTCGGAGCACTAGTAGTAGTTGGTTTTATCTTTACTAAGTTTGATGGACAAGGAGACTATCGTGTAGGATTTGAGTATTCTGAAATGCC
>Ga0315315_10003902_pt1 | contig 13755 bp, 8 predicted proteins | sample M140m3416metaG_FD_203699 | JGI IMG/M metagenome (GOLD analysis project Ga0315315, IMG submission 203699) | Ammonia-oxidizing marine archaeal communities from Monterey Bay, California, United States - M1 40m 3416 | ecosystem: Environmental > Aquatic > Marine > Intertidal zone | place: USA...
CTCGGTGACGCTGGTGGTGTGGAGATGCGCTACTTCGCAGCTGTCCGCGTCTTACCCTTTCTGAATGTGGTCACTGATGGTGGTCAGGGCTTTACGTCGAGCAGTCATCGGACTGGCTCTGGGGTGGGCTTAGAGGTGGCACTCGGTGGTCTGAGTGTGGGCGGCTCCGGATCGGTGACGCTCGAGCGCTGGCGCTACCCATGTGGTGGTCGATATGCTGCCGTTCACCTCGGTGGAAACATTCATGGTCGCTATACCTTGGACATCACAAGGCGCTTCTTTGTCGCGGCCATGGCGCGCGCTGGTGGTAACGGTGACGGCATAGAGGCGACCTTTGGTCTCGGCGGCGGGGTGTCGCTGTGATTCGCTTGTTCTCCATCTTGATGTTCGTGTCCGGCTGTAGCTTTGTGCTCATCGATGAGCCCTGCGATACAGCGGCGCCAGCCCCATCGGATGACACAGGAGAGACGACTGTTCCTCTGTTTGTTGCTCTCGGTACTGGTGCTGTACATAGCTGCGGAATTCGCGACGACGGATCGCTGCAGTGCTGGGGTGGTGGTGAAGATGGCCAGCTTGACGTGCCCGAGGGACTCTTTACGGACCTCGCCGTTGGTCATGCGCATTCATGCGCGCTGGACCTCGATGGAGGTGTCCAGTGCTGGGGTCGGAATACGGATGGACAGACAGATCTGTCCGGTGAGTTTATTGCCCTGAGTCTGGGCGCAGAGCACAGCTGTGGTCTCGATGCCTCAGGGGTCGCCACCTGTGTCGGAAGAAACGACAGCGGTCAGACTGATGTACCAGAGCACACCTTCTCGTCTATTGCGGCTGGTGCGACCCACACCTGTGGAATCATAGAGAGCCGGAAGGGCAGCCAGAGCACCTGCTGGGGTAGCCTCAGCAAGGAGCCCGTGGAGGATGAAGACCACAAGATGGTCATCTCCGGTACCGGTTGGTCGTGTCTGACTAACGATCTGCTGGATACCGATCGGGTGCCTGAATGTCTGGGTGACAACAGCTCGGGGCAGCTCGAGGTTCCGGGCACATCCGTCACGATGTCCTGGACTGCGGGTGCACGCCATGGCTGTGGCTTGAGTGATGGAGGGCTTCTTGCCTGCTGGGGTGCGAACGATGCCGCCCAAGTCGAGGTACCCGATGGTGAGTTCAGTGCAGTTTCAGCAGGACCCACGGCGCTGCATACCTGCGCTATTGCTGCTGTGGATGACAGTGGAGTCGGCCCAGCAGTGTGCTGGGGGCTGGATGCAGAAAATCAGCTCGAGCCCTGAAACTTCTCGCTGAGGCCATCCTTTATGGGTTGTGGGTGAGCATGGTGCTGCCCTGAGGACCCAGTCATGAATGTACATGCCACACAGCCTGATATGGTGCGAACCATCGACAGACTTGGTTACTGGGTCAGCATGGATTCAATCGATACAATGCCTGGGTTAGTTCGCTCCTTCGTCGAGGGCGGCAGTGATGGTTCGGAGCTGCTCCGGGAGTTCATGCGCCACGTTGCACGTGTCGCCAGACCATACCCGGACGCTTACTTTGTCCTCGCGGCCAAGAACGATGAGGCCGTCGATGACCTCGGTAACCGCGCCTTCAGTATCTGCTCTGCCGTAGAGAAGGGCCGCTTTCCCTTCTCAGGACGTCCGCCCTTTGGTGCCTACGTCGAGGAGCAGTTTGACGGTCGCACGATTCGATACCACAGCTTCTACGCCAAGCTTGCCATCACCCGAGAGTTGCTCCGGGATGACTATGCCTTCAACCTGCGTCGGAATCCCGTGCTCCGCTGGCGGGCCGAGCTCTACGCAGACATTGGCGACATCCTGAAGGCAGACTGTGAGGCCATTCCCCAAGGTCGCGGTGTTCCACCCAAGTGGAAGCGGGACGGTGCTGGCTTGCGGATGCTACAGCCACCCGAGGTGGTGATAGCAAAGCTCTCAAAGCTTCTCGAGCCTACCCTCGAGAAGCTGGTTCATGCAGCCCTCGCATCGGGCGGTCCTCAGACCCAGTCCAAGCTCACACACATGCTCGAGGCGGTGCTCGGCACACCGAGTACTGATGAGCCAGAGGCGGGCTACACAGAAGATCACACTGCCGACAGGATGAACGTCCGTGAGGCTGTCTCTGACGCCTGGACTGATCTGGAGGACGTCGACAAGGCGCTGGTCATCGCACTGGCGCGTGGTGCCTCCTACGAAGAAATGATTGAAGCTCATCCTGGACTCAACAACAAGGTTGCTGTGAGTCGGGCGGTGGGCAGAGTGGGTAATAAATTCCTTGCTCGAGTGATCGAGGCTGTAGGCGGTGAGGCTTCTCCCGATGCCACCCCTCGCACACTGCTCGAGCCCATCATGGCCATGCTGGCCGAGCTCTTTCCCCGCGACTTCGCCTGAGGTTCCCCATGTCTACAGAACTGTACAACTCACTCTTCGATAAGACCGCTTCACACTCAGGTCCTGAAGCCCTCGTTGCAGCCTTTGCTCAGCTCGGTCGCGTGCACCGTGCCGCCGCTGACTTGGCTGCTGATGAGATGGCAGAGGGGATGTGGGTTCACGAGGAGGAGGCGCCGGCAGAGCGGATGCGCTTTGCTGCCGATGACCGTGACGAGCTCCGAGCGAGCTACTCTGGTGGAGCCTATGTGCTCGAGGTCTCCCTCAGCGAGGGTGGCTGGACGGCTGTGCAGACGGCAGGTCCTGCGGGGGCGAGCCTCAAGATTGCTGGAGAGTGGGTCGTTCTCACTCCTGGAGAGGTCGCGAATCTTCCCATTGATGGTCTTGTAGAGACTCTGACTCTTGTAGACCTGGTGGGAACTGAGATTCAGCTCAGTCGATAGCGATAATCTCCACTTCGATGACTCGGCCTCCGATCTCGACCTCGAGCGAATCGCCGGCCTCCGAGTCTCGGAGCTGTGCCGCGAGGGGTGAGCTGGTGCTCAGCACGGTGACAGTGCCGGACACGAGCTTGAGCTGGGTTGCATCACCGCCAGGTAAGAGCGCGATGGTCTTGGCTGGCTGCTCATCCATGCTCAGGGTCAGGACTGCGCCGATGACCACCTCTGAGCGGGGCGCACTGCCCATGTCTTCGAGTGCCTCCAGATAATCTTGAAGCTCAATGGTCCGGGCACCAAAGGCATGTGCGAGGTATCCCTGTGTGGTGACTGCGGCGCGCTCGCCGCGATTTGATGGCCTGTGTTCGCCGTCGACCCGAGTGCCTGACCGTGCGGCCAGCTTGCTCGACTCATGGACGGCGAGACGGTCCCTCAAGATCTCTCGCCAAGCCGAGACGATGGAGGACTTGTCCAGCATCAGGGCGTAGCATAGGGCGGGTAGAGGCTGTCCACGCGTATCGCTCTGTAGACGAGCCACCCGGTCTCGTCAGTGTTGTCGGGGTTTCCTACCTCGAGCTCCCACACGATCTGAGGGTCTTCAGTTCCCTTAATTTCTCGAATTCGACCACTGAAGTGCGGGCGAATCACATCCTCTGTATAGATGGTGCCGGCGTAGATTGCCCCGTCAGTGATGAGGTGATTGCCGTTCTCGAGGGTGTCGACATCTCCGACGATGGGGCAGTAGGTCCTCGGTAGACCTCCATCCCAGGACCACAACTCAGTCGCGACTCCGGTCTCATGATTGAGCTCATACTCGACAACTCTGCTGAATGGCTGCTCCCCCGGCTCGCGATCCGCGCGGTCGTTCCCGTTGTCGTACATCAGGATGCTTCCTCCTGGCTGCACTGCGGGTGCGTGCTGCCGGCTGAACCATCGACTGCCTTCGGCCAGCTCGAAGTCACCGCCTGGACCAAAGATCCAGTCGACCTGGTCGTTGTCTGGGTTGACTTGGATGAGCCAGTCGAGGTTTCGAAATGAGCCGAGCCAGCTGCCACCATTGGGCACCATGGCGTTGCCGTGAGACCAGTCCTTGGGAGCGGTCAGGTCGTCGTAGGGTGGCATCATCCAGAAGGTCATGTGGAGATCGTTTGTGTGGTGCTCGAGGGGGTCGAAGTGGTCGAGCAGCGACCAGGACCAGGTCATGTGGCCCATGGCATCAAAGGTCGCGAAGATGTCGCCGATGACCTCAAAGGTGAGGCTCCAGCCTGTAGGCCCGTCATTCCAGCCAGCAATGGGTCTCATCTCTGTAGTGAGCGTCGCCAGTCCACCATCGGGCAGAGGCCGGATTTCGTGGTGAGTGCTCTCAATACCCAGATCCTCTACGTTCCACTCAGTGACAGTTTGTCCATAGGGATCGACTCGGATGGCTTGCAGAGCTGTTTGAGTCGTGTAGATGCGGCGATGCTCATCCACGTACAGGCCGAGGTTGAGGCCGTGAAGTCGGTGATACCAGACAACCTCTCCGTCGCCATCTACTGCGACCAAGAAATTGCTGTGCATGGTGCTGGTTCCAGTCCATTCGACGACTGTCATGAGGGTCACACCCGGCTGTGATTCATCCAGTTCGGCAGCTGTGAGATTGATGGGCGGAAAGTCTGACGGGAGAGCGGCCGTTGTGATCGTCATGACTTCAGACTGCACGGAGGGGGTGTCGACTCGCTGTGCCTTGATCTCGTAGGTCGTCTCTGCGTGGAGCTCCAGTACAGGGACAGTGTCCTCGAGGTTGGCATCGAATGTGACCCAGGGGGCGAGGGAGCTTCCTTGCTCTCCAGCGTAGATGGTGACGAGTCCGGTTTCTTCTTGTGCGATGTGCGCTGTCACACACATCGCACAGTCCGGATCCAGTGACAGGATGAGCTCGATATCGACCGGGTCCGGCTCGGGGGCTTGTCCTGTATCTGTACCTTCGGTGGCGGCGGTATCCTCATCAGCCCCTGGACTGTCGGCAGGTCCTTGGGGTGAGGTCGTGTCTGAGCCACTCTTGCTCTCTGTCTGCGATTGGCCCGAGGAACATGCCGTTAGTAGAGACAAGGTGATGAGACGAGTCAGATTCATGACGAGGTTCTATACCGCTATGGGTTTTCTTGCTCAATTCTCAACACGCGATCTGTAGGTCACCCTTTAGATGCGGTCATGCCCAGACCTCCCCCAGTGTAGATGCTCGGGGGAGGTTGCTGTGCTTGAGTGGTGGTGACGCTGTCTATTCGACCGCGTAGACACCATCGGTGCTGTCACCCAACTCAACTGTCTCAGCGTCAGCTGACGAGGTTGCATTTCCACCAACAGCGACACTGTAGTTGCCGTCAGCTCCGATACCAGTTCCGCCGACTGTGACGGCGTAGGTTCCACTGGATGCTGCGTCGAAGCCACCGAAGACGGACGCGTAGGAGGAGTCAGTCTCAGAGTCCTTACCGCCGACGATGACCGCGTAGCTACCCACGGAGTCATTAAGTTCTCCACCCAGTGTTGCGCCGCCTTGGCCGCTGACTGAGATGTCTTTACCACCAACAGCAACGGCGCTGGTGCCCTCCACAGTATTGGAAGACCCGCCGAAGACTGCTGCTCTTTCTTTCGCCGCCTCGTTGTTGTCACCACCAGCGACGAGACTGTAGGTAGAGTCAGCGGTGTTGAGTTGTCCGCCCAAGATTACTGAGTACTGGCCCGAAGCCTCACCGGACAGGCCGCCGATGAGTCCTGAATACGTGCCAGAAGCAGTGTGGCTCTTTCCTGCAGTGGTGGCAGCGTAGGAGCCGGAGACCGTATTCAGTTGTCCACCAACAGTGGCTCCACCCTTTCCAGAGACGGTGTTTTGGTCTCCGCCGAGGATGGCTCCATGATCGTCAGTGATTGAGTTCTGCTTTCCACCCACTGCAGCAGCAAAGTCGCCGTGGATGTCGTTTTCAGTGCCGACTGCTATCGACGCGTAGCCGCTGTATGAGTGCTTGTCGCCGACAATGAGGTTGTGCGACCCAGAAGCCAAGTCGGAGGAGTCTTGAGCGTTGTATCCGACGAACAGGTTGCCCAGGCCGTTGACTGCTCCGCCGGTAGAGCCTGAACCGTTCTGAATCAGAACGTTTGCTCCAGTGAATACCACCTCGTCCTCACCTGTGTCGACCTCGACGTAGGTCATGAACTCACTGACGCCGTCGATGTCCGTACTGATCGATGAAATCGATGCAGTATTGGTTTCGATGTCGGTCACATTGTCGCTGACTTCGCCCTGCAGAGTTGCAATATCGGTAGAGTTGTCACCGATGGAGCTGAGGTTTGTTGTGATCAGCGAGCTGTTGTTTGTGATGCTCGATGCGTTTGTGGTGATGTCGTCATCATTTGAGCCGATGTCGGTCTCGTTAGCGGAGATATCCGTCTCGTTGTCTTCGATGTCATCTGCATTGTTGGAGATCGCTGAGCCATTTGACGTGATGTCATCTGCATTGTCTGCGATGGCATCCGTGTTGTCCTCGATCAGGTCGCCGTTGGCCTCATAGGCCGCAGCGTTGTCAGAGATGAGCGAGGTATTGCTCTCCGTAACCGCCGTGTTGGCTGTGATGAGCGCTGCATTGTCCTCCGTCAGCGCTGTAATGCCAGCGGCCAGGGCGGAGTTTGCATCGATGTCTGTCGCGTTGGTCGCGATGTCAGACTCATTGGCCGAGATGGCCGTGATGTTCGTTGCGATGTTTGTGGCATTGGTCGTGATGTCAGAGCCGTTAGCGCTGATATCAGTTGCGTTATCGGCGATAGATGACGTGTTGCCGTCGATGAGGTCGCCGTTGGTCGCGATATCATCAGCATTGTTTGTCACGCTCGATGACATGCTGTCGAGGTTGTCGGACACCGTGGCCAGGTCATCGTCGATCGCTGTGTAGCTGCTGTCGAGCGTTGAGATGTTGGTGGCGTTGGTCGCGATATTATCGATGTTGGTCTCAATATCGGCATAGTTCGCGGTGATGAGCGTCCCATTAGCGGAGATGTCAGACGTGTTCGCCGAGATGTAGGTTGAGTTGTTGCCAATATCCGTGACGTTTGTCGCGATGTTGACCATGTTCTCGGAGATCCCGGATGTGTTCACAGCGATGTCAGTCGTGTTCGATGACACACCTGATGTGTTCGCAGCGATGTCAGTCGTGTTCGACGAGACGCCTGATGTGTTGGCAGCTATCGCAGTCGTGTTCGAGCCGATATCAGTTGTGTTGGTCGCGATATCGGTAGTGTTGGTCGTACTTGCTGCAGTGTTCTCACCGACTGTAACAGCGAGGGTCGCTGCAGCTGTGTCGAGGTCCGCGATAGCAGTAGCGTTGGTCTCACTGGCAGTGGTGTTGCCTGTGACAAGGGCAGTCAGGTCGGTGATGGTGGTGTCCACCAGTGCGATGGCCTCTGCCATGACTGTGTCTGTGACGTAGCCTGCATCCTCGAGGGTGCTCAGACGGTCCACAATCTCGGTCAGGCTCATGTCGCCTTCTGTACCGGTCAGCGCAGCCAGTGTGGCATCAAGCAGGCTCACACCGGAGGTGTTGGTGCTGATGTCTGTGGCGTTGGTGGCGATGGCTGTGGCGTTGGTGGCGATGGAGGTTGAGTTGGCCTCGATCAGGGCCACACTCTCTGCGAGGTCAGACTCGGTGGCGTAGTCGGCAGTGATGAGGTCGATCTCGGTGATGTAGTCGAGCCCCTCCATGTACGCGATGCGGTCCTCATGCTCAGCAATGGAGTCTGTATTCGTAGCGATCTGACCGACGTTGGTCTCGAGTGCCTCGATGAGGCTACTGAGATCGCTGAGGTCGGCAGCATTGGCGTCCGCAGTGATCTCGACGTCGTCGAGTTGCTCATCCATGGTTGCTATCAGCGCAGCATGGTCGCCCTTTACTTGGGCAAGCTCTGCGGTTGTCGCGGTGAGCTCGTCCTCGAGGAGCAGGATGCGCTCTTCGAGAGACTTCGAGAAGCCGATGCTGGTTTTTCCATCAATGTCGTCGCCGTAGTCTTTAGCGCAGCCGATTGTCGCTGCGCAGAGCAGCAGGCTCAGTCTTTTAGTCATGGGTTCCTCCCTTTGGATTCCCTTGAGGGACACAGCATACGACGGATTTCATACTTCTTGCACACTTTGTGTGTTGGTCTGACTGGCGCCTGCTATGGTCGGGCAAGGAGGAGACGATGCGGCAGTGGCTCTTTGTGCTTGTTTTGGTGGCTTGTGGCGGTAAGACGGACTCAGATGATCTGGGGTCCGATCAAGTGGTTTCTGGTGATGACACTGGACAATCGAGTGGTGGTGACTCTGGTGCACCGGCCGGTGGACCCATCGAGGTGACGGTTGATAAGGACTGTGAGCCGCTGGCTGAGGGTGCGTGCATTTTGCCCTGGCCCTCTGACCGATATCTAAAGTCGGCCAGCACAGAGACCGGGCATCGCATCAATTATATTCAGGATGTGATGTGGGCGAATGTCGATGGTGATCGGGTTGATATTTCTCCCTTTCAGCGTCTCGATGGTTTCAGTCCGAGCAGCCAGATTCTGACGATATTCGAAGAGCCTGCGGACACGGATGGTACGGCATTCTGGGACAGCATCGAGCTGTCTCTGGATGAGGACCACCCCACGGTGCTCGTGGACCTCGAGACTGGCGAGCGGCTCCCGCACTGGGTCGAGAACGACTCACGGGCCACCTCTCCAGATGAGTCAGTCTTCTTTGTCCGACCAATCGATCGGCTCAAGCCAGACCACCGCTACGGCGTGGCGATTCGAGGACTCAAGGGGGTGAGTGGAGACCTGCTCTCATCATCACCCGCCTTCATCGGTCTCCGAGATGACCGTGAGTTCGAGCCGGCGCAGCCTAAGCTGGAGGCAAGACGCGCGAGCTACGAGGTGCTCTTTGATGCCCTGGGTGACGCGGGAGTTGAGCGCAGCACTCTGCAGCAGGCGTGGTGGTTTCACACGGCCTCGGATGAGTCGACTCGTGGACCATTCCTGTCTATGAGAGCGGATGCGCAGGAGTGGCTCGGTGACGATGGTCTTGGGTGTACCGTTGATAGTGCTGAGGAGGCGGGCCCAGGTGGACGCCTAATCAAGGGCACCGTGACTGTGCCCTGGTACCTGGACGAGGCGCTGCCGCCTGCGAGCCTGGTCCGGGACTCAAGGGGCAATCCGGTCTACCAAGGCACCGAACAGATCCCATTCTCGGCCTACATTCCCAATGTTCTGCTCACCAACCCAGAGGGGGGTGAGCTGCTGCTGTGGGGTCATGGATTGTTCGGAAGCGGACCTCCGCTTGTCGAGGACTCTGGACTGCAGCTGCTGTCGGAGTCGCTGGCGATGCCCATGGCTGCGACGGACTGGCACGGCATGAGCACTAAGGACCTCGCATTCTTGATGGGTGCGCTGTGGGATGTCTCTGACTTCTACATGGTGGGAGAGAACCTCCAGCAGGGCATGGTGATTCAGAATGCGCTGACACGATCGCTGATGGGGGTCTGTGGTCTGGATCCAGCGTTTCAGAGAAATGATGGTGGTGCGGCGATTCTTGATCGTGACCCCCGCTTTATCGGAATCTCTCAGGGCTCAGTGCTCGGTGGCACCTTCCTCACGCAGTCGCCAGACATTGAGCGCGGCGCACTGCTTGTGGGTGGGGCGACCTTCAGCTTCATGATCGAGCGGAGCATCCACTTCAACACCTACGAGACCTTCCTGATGCCGGCCTATGGCGAGCGTCTGGTGACGGCTCAGCTGATGGCCTTCTCACAGCATGTCTGGGACTCCGCTGAGTCCGCAGCCTATATCGGTGCAGCAAAGGAAGGCCTCGAGGGTGTGGGTCCAAAGCGGTATCTGTACTTGGTGGCTCACAACGACAGTCAGGTCCCGAACCTCTCGAGCGACATCGCAGTCCGCATCACAGGTATGCCTGTGCTGGAGGACTCGAGCTATCACCCGTGGGGTGCTGAGGTGATCGAGGGCCCCACAACAGAGTCTGCCTTTGTGAGCTTTCACATGGGTGACCGAGAGAACCCACGAGGCAATGAGTCGCCCTCACAGGATGATGGCGGGCACAACAATGCTCCCACAGCAGACGAGAGCGTCGACATGATCTTGAACTTCTTCGAGACGGGTGTCATCGAGAGCGTGTGTGATGGGCCGTGCGTGTTCTTCTAAGGCTGAGGGGCCCAAGACTGGGCGCTGAGCCCTCGGTCCAGTAGACTCCCGGCATGGCCAGTCCGCTCCAGCGACGCGCGATCTATGCTGCTGTGGTGACGGCGGTGTTCTTCTGTGCGGCCGAGCTTGCTGCCCGGCAGGTGAACCCGATCTTGCCCGAGTGGGGTGCTGCAGACAATCCAACGGTGGTGATGACCGGTCACCCCACGCGGCTGTGGGGCCTGGCACCAGGTGAGCGCAAGAATGTGGATACCGTTGCAACGGTCAATGCGCTCGGTCTGCGTGGTGACATGCTGGAGCTTCCACGCCCAGAGAGCGAGGAGCGCATCGCGGTCTTGGGCGACTCTTCATTCTTTGGCTTTGGCCTGGCCGATGATGACACTCTGGCGGCACGCTTGGCTGTCCGCATGCGTGATGTGACCACCATCAATGCTGGAATTCCTGGCTACTCCACTGAGCAGTCACTGCGGCTTCTCGACGATGTTGTCTGGGACCAAGAGCCCACACTGTTGGTGCTGGCCAGCTTCTGGAGCGACACCAACTACGAGCCGTATCGTGACAAGGACCTGCTCCAGAGTGTGGACCTTCGCCAGAACACCCTGCTGAGTGGATCATCCCTTGTCCGCTGGCTGGCGCCGTGGGTGAGTCGGCTTCGTCCAACGGATCGCGGCCATGTGGTGACCTGGGTGCGCGGCAGTGAATTGCCGGCGGCTGAGCACCGACGTGTCGGGCTGACTGACTATGCGGCGAACCTCGACCAGATAGTGCGAGAGGCTGCCCAACGCGGCATCGGTGTGATTCTGCTCACACCTCCATCACCTGTGGAGATTGAGGCGAAGGTCAGTCCGCCGCATCAGTGGGAGCCTTACCGCGCGGCTCAGGAGGCTGTGGCGCAGCACCATGGCTTACCTCATCTCGACATGACCCCTGCATTCGCGGCTGCATACCGGTTTGATGATTCCCCAGACATCAGCAAGTTCTTCTTGGATGATCTGCACCCAACAGCCCTCGGCCAGACGCTGATGGCGCAGCTCGTGGAGCGTGTGCTCAGACAGAGGGGCTGGCCCGAGTCTCGCTTGATTGGCCGTGCAGACGTGGCCTTTGATGCAGCTGACTTGAGAGACACGACGCCCAAGTCTCGCGCGGGCAGACCAGCGGATGACAGTTCACCGATTGCGAATCTCTTTGTTGCTGGTCAGTCAGCAAACAGGCCGGCGCCAGGAGGGCGTGCAGAGGCGCTGCCGTCTTCACTGCGAGCGGAGATCTCGGGTGGTGTCGGCCCTTATCGGCTGACGGCAGAGCAGGCTGGACGGGCGCTCGCGAGTGCCGTGGTTCAGAAGCCGAGATCAGTCCAGCTCAAGCTGCCTGGGGCGGCCGGCCCGGTGACGGTGATCTGTACAGATGCTGAGGGTTCTGAGGTGACGGCCGAGGCAGTCTTCAGGGATGGCGGAGAGCAGTCCGTGCAGTTGTCTTTCTCGCCGTAGGGTCGCCTTGATTATGCGATCTTGAGGGCGATCTCGAGGGGCTCGCCTCCGGCCTTGACCTCAGTGTGTTCACCATCGAGGCTCACCATCTCGGTCGCCAGGACTTCTGCGGCGATGAGTCCGGAGTGTGCGGCGATGGCGTCGTTGAGATCAGCCGCGCTCGACCTCAGGCTGAGGCTGATGCGATCTTCGACCTGAAGTCCAGCGTCCTTGCGGGCTGACTGAACCTTGGAGATTATCTCTCTCGCCAGGCCCTCGAGCTTGAGCTCGTGGGTGATGGTGGTGTCGAGCTCAACGGTGATTTCACCGCTTGAGGCCACTGCGCCCTCGCCGCGGCTCTCTTGGACGATGAGCACATGGTCGAGCGAGATGGACTCGCCTTCTATTGTGAGGGTCTCTCCGGCCTGGAGTGCGCCGATGGCTGCGGTGTCGAGCTGTCCGATGGCGTTGGCGACCGGCTTCATCTTGGGCCCGAGCATGCGCCCGAGGACCTTGAAGTTGGCCTTCACGGTGAGGTTGACCAGCTCAGCGGGGTCAGCGATCCATGTGACCGTCTTCACGTTGAGCTCTTCCTGGGCCACATCAGTGAGGTCCTCGCGGAGTGCTGGGCTGCCACCGGATGCGGCGACCTTGATGCCGGGGAGGGGCTGCTTGACTGGGATGCGGTTCTGCTCGCGGAGGTTTCGGCCCAGCGTGACGACCTCTCGCATGACGGCCATTGCGGCTTCCAGATCGGCATCAACCAGGGACTCGTCGGCCACAGGGAAGGCCTCGAGGTGGACGGAGTCTTCGGCGCCTGAGCGCTTACCGGCCTCGAGACGCTGGTAGAGGATCTCGGCCATGAAGGGCAAGATGGGGGCGAGCAGTCGGCTGAACAGGCACAGCACCTCGTAAAGAGTCTCGAAGGCGTGCTGCTTGTCTGCTGAGTTCTCGTTGTGCCAGAAGCGTCGACGACTGCGCCTGATGTACCAATTCGTGAGGTGGTCGATGAAGCCCAGCACCCGCGGGATGACGTTGTACAGGCGGTAGGCCTCCATCTCGATGTTCACATCGCGGACGAGGCTCTGAGCCATGGAGATGATCCACTTGTCCATGAGCGAGCGCTCAGAGATGGGTGTGCTGTTCTCAGGTGGGGTCCATTTGTCAACGGCGGCGTAGGTGGCGAAGAAGCTGTAGGCATTCCAGAGCGGTAAGACGACGGATCGGACCACGTCTTTGACGCCGCTCTCGGAGAAGCGCATGGGCTCAGCGCGCACCAGCGGGGAGTTGATCAGGTAGGCCCGGAGTGCATCGGCACCGTGCTCGTTGATCACATCGTTGGGGTCTGGGTAGTTCTTGAGCGACTTGGACATCTTCCGGCCGTCCTCGGCCAGAATGAGTCCGTTGACGATGACGTTCTTGAAGGCGGGTCGGTCAAACAGAGCTGTGGAGAGAACCAGGAGGGTGTAGAACCAGCCGCGAGTCTGGTCGAGGCCCTCGGCGATGAAGTCGGCCGGCAGGTTGTTCTCGACGAGGTCCTTATTCTCGAATGGGTAGTGGTTCTGGGCATAGGGCATTGCACCCGACTCGAACCAGCAGTCGAGGACCTCAGGCACACGATGCATGGTCCCGGCACATGCAGCGCATGACCAGGTGTGGTTGTCGACGAAGTGCTTGTGGAGATCGTCCACGGTCTCGCCGCACTTGGCCTCGAGGTCGGCGATGTTGCCAATGACCTCGGTGGTGTCGCATTCATTGCAGCGCCAGATGGGCAAGGGTGTGCCCCAGAAGCGGTTTCGGCTGATGGCCCAGTCGCGGGCATCGCCCAGCCAGTTGTGGAAGCGTCGCTCGCCCACGTAGTCAGGGACCCAGTTGGTCTGTTCGTTGTTGGCCACCATCTGCTCACGAATCTTGGTGACGTTCACAAACCAAGTCGAGATGGCCTTGTAGATGAGCGGGGTTCCTGAGCGCCAGCAGAATGGGTAGTCGTGGTCGATGGTGGCTTGCTTGAAGAGTCTGCCGCTTTCCTTGAGGTTGCGGATGATGGTCTTGTCGGCGTCCTTGACGAACTGGCCTTCGACCAAGGGAAAGGCATCGGTGAACCGGCCCTCCATGTCGGTGGCGTCCCGCATGGGGATGCCTTCGCGTTGGCAGACACGGGCGTCGTCTTCACCGAATGCCGGTGCCTGGTGCACGATTCCGGTTCCGGAGTCGGTGCTCACGTAGTCGTCAGAGACCACCCGGAAGGCGCCCTCGCTCTTGGCG
>Ga0315315_10003904_pt1 | contig 13750 bp, 15 predicted proteins | sample M140m3416metaG_FD_203699 | JGI IMG/M metagenome (GOLD analysis project Ga0315315, IMG submission 203699) | Ammonia-oxidizing marine archaeal communities from Monterey Bay, California, United States - M1 40m 3416 | ecosystem: Environmental > Aquatic > Marine > Intertidal zone | place: USA...
TAAGATTTCACCACCTAAAATAAAAATTGAGAATAATGCTAATAAAGTTGTTACAGATGTAATAATTGTACGAGCAAGAGTTTCATTTATAGATAAATTTGCAATATCACTAATGTTTAATTTATGGTACTTTCCAAGATTTTCTCTAATTCTATCGTATATAACTACAGTATCATTCATTGAATAACCTACAATAGTAAGAACTGCAGCAATGATTGAAAGATTAATTTCTAAAGATAGAAGTGAAAAAATACCTAGCGTTATAATTACATCGTGGAACAATGCAATAATCGAACCAATGCTAAATTGCCACTCAAATCTTACCCAAATATAAAAAAGCATTGCTGCTAAAGATAAAGAAATAGCTATTATACCTGATTGTAAAAGTTCAGCACTTATTTTAGGACCGACGTTTTCTACTCGTCTAAAATTAATATCAGAGTTCAAGCTGTCAGATAAATTTTTTTTGATGTTTGGAATTAATTCATTGCTGCCATCCTTTTGCTCAATTTTAATTAAAAAATCTCCTTCTTTTCCAAATTTTTTTACATTTACGTCACCTAAATCCATATTTTTGAGTACGTCCCTTATCGCATAAACTTCGGTATTGCTTGATCTAAGTTCAATAAGAGTACCGCCTTTAAAATCAATCCCGTAGTTTAATCCTTTAAATGAAATAAGAATAATGCTTAACAAAAAAACAATAATTGAAAAAATGTTTGCATGTCTGAACTTTGATGAAAAATTATAATTAGTCATTAAATCTTAATTTCTTTGTTTTTTGTATTTAAGACAACCATTGAAGTTAGATGTCTTGCTAAAAAGTATGCAGTAAAAAGAGTTGTGACAATTCCAATCCCTAATGTTATTGCAAAACCTTTAACTGGACCTGAGCCAAAAGCAAATAGTATAACTGCAGCAATTAAAGTTGTTATGTTTGCGTCTAAAACTGTAATTTTTGCTCTTGTGTAACCGGTGTCAAAAGCGTGTATAATTGATTTTTCTGTTTTTAATTCCTCTTTTATTCTCTCAAAAATTAAAACATTAGCGTCTACCGCCATGCCGACTGTTAAAATTATGCCAGCAATACCTGGTAAAGTTAACGTAGCTTCTAAAATAGTTAGCACCCCTATCAACATCAATAAATTTGCAATAAGTGCTGTGTTAGCAATTAATCCAAATATTTTATACTTGTAAATCATAAATAAAATGACCAGAATAAAACCAACTATTAAAGAGGTTATTCCTGATTTAATTGAGTCTTCACCTAAATCTGGGCCAACTGTTCTTTCTTCAACGACAGTTAATGGTGTCGGTAATGCTCCAGATCTTAATAATAAAGCTAAATCAGTAGCTTCCTGAAAAGTAAAATTTCCTGAAATCATACCATTCCCAGAAGTAATAGGTTCATTAATATTTGGTGCACTAACTATTTCTCCGTCGAGAACTATGGCCAATCTTTTTCCAACATTGTCTGTTGTTGCTCTTCCGAATTTTTGCGCTCCTAATCTGTCTAAAGTAAATGATACGGTCGGTTCGTTATTTTGGTTTTGAATACTAGGCTGAGCGTCGATTAAATTTTCACCACTCATTACTATTCTTTTGCTTATATTTAGCTTCTCGCCATTTTCAGAAATAAGCTCATCTGAACCAAATTCGTTATTATCAGAAACAAGTCTAAAATTTAATTGTGCAGTTTTTCCTAGTAGAGCTTTGATTCTTTCTGGATCTTTTAATCCAGGAAGCTCTACAAGTATTCTTTTCTCACCTCTTTGAAGTATTGTAGGCTCTTTTGTCCCAACATCATCAATTCTTCTTCTTACAATTTCAATAGATTGTTTTAAGGCAGAATTGTTTATAGTTAATAAGCCATACTTTGAAAAAAATATTTTAATTTTATTATTATCAACTTTTTTATATTCCAATTCATATGATCTATAATTATCTAAGTAAGGATTTACAGAATTATCTTTTCTTGAATTAAATAATATGTCAAATTTATCAATATTATCTACAGATAAAGATAAATTTTTTTCATTAATTTTAAAATTATTATATTTTATTTCATTGTCTTTTAGTAATTTTTTTAATGGTATTACCTTTGATTGAATTTTTTCCTTTACTAAACTGTCTGAATTGATTTCCAATAATAAATATGAGCCACCTTGGAGATCTAGACCTAAGTTTATTTTTTTTTTAATAAATTGATTATTTTCATTTTGAAAATTTAGGGTTGAAAATATAGAAACAGCTAAAAATAAAAGATAAATTATTAAAACGTTTATTTTAGAGAAATTTAGCACGAAAAAGAATTATTTTTTTACTTCTTCTTTTTTTAGTAAACTTGTAACTGTCGATCTTATTATTTGGACTTTTGTATTTTCGCCAATAATTACTTCGATACGGTCATCTTCCATGACTCTGTCAACTATGCCGATTATTCCACCCGAAGTAATGACCTCATCACCTCTTTTCAATGCCTCAACCATCATCTTATGATCTTTAACTCTTTTTTGTTGAGGTCTAATAAGAAAGAAATAAAAAATTATAAAGATTAATATTAATGGTATAAATTGTGCTATTCCTTGTCCACTCATGAAAGAACAATTATATTAAAAACTTTAAATTAACAAGCAAATTATATTCAGATTTTTTCAAGATTATTCATGTATTTTTTTAATACATAAGGAATATTAATTGAACCATCTTCATTTTGATTATTTTCTATTAAAGCTACCAATAGTCTGCCAACAGCTAACCCGGATCCGTTTAAAGTTCCTACAAATTCATTTCCATTTTCAGATTTATACTTTGCACCCATTCTTCTTGCTTGAAAAGAGCCGCATGAAGAACAGCTTGATATTTCTCTATATTTATTTTCAGAAGGAATCCATGTCTCAATATCATAAGTTTTTTCAGCACTAAAGCCCATATCTCCTGAAGAAAGTAAAATTACTTGATATGGAATTTCTAACTTCTTTAAAATACTTTCTGCACATTTCAACATTCTTTCTAGTTCCTCTAAACAATTCTTTGGTTCTACTATGCTTACAAGTTCAACTTTATAGAATTGATGTTGTCTAATCATTCCTTTAGTATCTTTTCCGTAGCTTCCTGCCTCTTTGCGAAAACAAGGTGTTGAGGCAACAAATCTTTTGGGTAATTGTTTTTTTTCAATAATTGATTTTCTGACCAAGTTTGTTAGGACAACCTCAGCGGTAGGTATCAGAAATTTTCTTTGACCTGAGTTATCAAATTTTATTTCAAATTGATCATCCTCGAATTTTGGTAGTTGTCCTGTGCCAAACATAACTTCTTCATTTACAATTAATGGAGGAGAAATTTCTTGATATTTAAATTCATTCACATGAGTATCTAACATAAAATTTATTAAAGCTCTTTCGAGAAGAGCAAATTTATCTTTCAGTACTACAAATCTAGAACCAGATAATTTTATTGATGAGTCGAAGTCAATGTTTCCATTTATTGAACCTATTTCAACGTGAGATTTGATTTTAAAAGAAAATTTTTTAATACTTCCTTCTTTTTTAATTAATTTATTTGATTTTTCATCTTTTCCAATTGGCACATCTCCGTGAGCAAGATTTGGTAGAGAGAAAATTATCTTGTCTAAATCCTCTTGGCTATTTGATTGGCTTTTTGTTAATTCTAAAATTTCTTTTGAAATTTTTTTTGACTTTTCAAAATTTGATTTATCTTTTGATTTAGATAAAGATTTTTTTTCTTGTTCTAATTTCTCTTTTTTTCCAATTAAATCTCTATTTAAGTCGTCTTTTTTTTTAAATTTATCTATATCAAAATCGTGATTTCTGTCTTTAATTTTTTTTCTATAATCTTCTAAATTTTTTCTTAAATCTTTTAAATTATGCATCTTCTAAATTTTCTTTTTTATTTTTTTTTTCAGTGAATCGTACAGTTATTATAGATAATTCATAAAGTAATAGTAGAGGTATTGCCAGTCCTACTTGCGTTATCGGATCAGGTGGAGTTAGAATTGCTGCTAATGTAAAAATAATAACAATTACATATCTTCTAGTTTTTTTTAAATATTCTGCATTTACTACTCCGATTCTTGCTAATAGATTTAGTAAAATTGGTAATTGAAAACTAATTCCAAATGCAAATATTAATCTCATTACTAATGATAGATATTCATTTACTTTGGCTTCTAATTGTATTGGCAAGCTTGTACTTGATCCCATTGTTTCAAATGACAAAAAAAACTTTATGGCTAATGGCATCACCAGGTAGTAGACAAGCATCGCTCCAAATAAAAAAAGTATAGGAGTTAAAATTAAATAAGGTAACAAAGCTTTTTTTTCATTTTTATATAAACCTGGTGCGATAAATTTATAAATTTGTATTAATAGAACTGGACTACCCAAAAAAATTGCAGCGAAAAAAGCTACTTTTAAATAAGTTATGAAAGTTTCATGTAAAGCTGTAAAAATTAAACGTCTTGATCCAATATCATCTTTAACTGCTTCTGCATAAGGATTTACAAGAAAAGAATAAATATTTTCAGCAAAAGTATATGACAAGACAAATGTAATGAAAATAAATATTAGAGATTTTAATAATCTAGAACGTAATTCTACAAAGTGACTAGTAAAAGAATTATTATCACTCATTGCTTATTGTTATTTTCTTTTTTTATATCTCTTTGATCTGAAGGATCTTTTTCAATGTCAATTTCATCAGTTACATTGTTAACTTCTCTCTGAAAATTACTTAAGGTGTTTTTTAATTTACCAAAATAAGAACCTATTTTTTTTAAAGCTATTGGAAATTCTTTAGGACCTAGTACCAATATTGCAATAATTACTATTGCAAGAATCTCTAACCATCCTATTTGAGGCATACAATCTTACTTATTTTCAGAATTTGTGTTGTCTGAATTATTATCGGTATTATCGTTACCTTGGGAGCTATCATCAGACATACCTTTTTTAAAACTTTTAATGCCTTTTGCAAGATCACCCATAATACTAGAAATTTTTCCTTTTCCAAAAAGTATTACTACCAAGATTGCAATAATGATTATACCTGTCCAACCTATATTTCCCATATACAAATTATATACAATAAATTAACTTAAATAAATACGTTTATTTCTCTTCCTCTGGAGCTTTTTTTATAGCTTCATCAATTTCTTCGTAAATATTATTTTTTTTTTCACTAATAGACTGTTCTTTAAAAAATTTTCCAGTTCCAAAAATTGATTTATCAATTGTTGTTGTATCAATTAAACCAGCAGATCCGAGTTCATCAATGGTAGGTAAATCAGATAATTTCTGTATATTGAAATGGTTTAAAAAGTTCTCAGTAGTTGCATACTGAATTGGTTTTCCAGGAACATCTTTTCTCCCTGCTGGTCTTACCCAATCCAATTCTAGTAAAATCTCAAGTGTATTAGATGCAAAAGATACGCCTCTAATTTCCTCTATTTCAGATCTTGTAACTGGTTGATGATAAACAATAATTGATAGAGTTTCTAAAGTAGCTTTAGATAATTTTTTTTGAGTAGATTTTTGAAGAGACATTAATTTGGATAAATCTTCCGCAGTTCTAAAAGACCATTTATTCTTAATACAAACTAAATTTATTCCCCTGTTTTTATAAATATTTTTTATGTTTTCTAATATTTTTTTTATGTTAGTGCTTGTTTGAACTCGTTTTTCAATTGTTTCAATATCTAAAGGTTCAGAAGCAGCAAATAATATTGCTTCGACCTGTCTTTCTAATTTAGATGGCGCTGATGGAAATTTTATAACATTATTTTTTTTATTTGGCATTTTAGATTTTTTTAATCATTATTTTATCGAACATTTTTTTTTGAGAAATTTCAACTATTCTTTCTTTTGTCAATTCTAGACTTGCTGCAAAAATACCAGCAAAACCTGTTTTTTCCATTTTATTTTTTAGATAAAAATTTGGAACTAATTTTATAATATGTTCCCAGTTTTTTATCATATCTAAATTATTTTTTATTTGTTTAATGCCTTCTTCGGTTGTTAAAACAGGAAGTTTAGGAATGGTAATGTTCTGAAAAGTTTTAAACATTTGAATATCTGCATAACTTTTTAATAATTCATACAACGAGACATCATATACAGGTGTGTTTATAGATCTAATGCCTCCTTTCATACCTCTAGTAAAAATATGAACACCTAATCTCTTTTTTTGCAGCATTTGATCTGATAAAATTCTTATCAACTCAAGTTTTTTTAATTGAAGCTTAAGTTTTTCTGCTACTTCAAGAGCTTTAAAGTCATCTTCTTCATCCTCTGGCAGAAGAAGTTTAGACTTTAAATAAGCTAACCATGTTGCCATTAGTAAATATTCAGAAGCAGATTCTAGATCGAGGTTTTCACTCTCTTTGATGAATTGTAAAAACTGATCAGCTAGTTTAGTTATTGAAATCTCAGCTAAGTCTACCTTTTGGGATTTTGCTAAATCTAATAAAACTTCTAATGGTCCGCTATAATTTGGTATATCAATTGAAATTTGATTTTTGCTATTTGATTCCATTAATAATTTTACCTCAAAATCTTATAAATTTCTGATGTTTTTTTTGAAGTAAATTTATCAATGTATGGAACAGATTTAATCAATTTAAAGTTGTCTTTAATATTTCCTGCGCAATATAAAACTAAATTACAGCCAGCAGAAAGTGATTTTTTTGCGTTTCCAACTAAGTCATATTTTAGAGCTTTCATTGAAATATCATCAGACATTAAAATACCTTTATAACCTATTTTTTTTCGTATTATATTTTTAATTATTTTTTTGGAAAAAGTTGCTACATTTTTAGAGTCAATCTTTGAATATAAAATATGTGCGGTCATTGCTAATTTAGCTGATGATGATTTAAAAGGGTGAAAGTCAATTTTATTTAAGGATTGTGTATCTAGATTTACTACTGGTAGAGTTAAATGACTATCTTTTGTAGAACATCCGTGTCCTGGAATATGTTTAATTACATTTATAATTTTTTGAGAACGACATTCTTTTATTGTTAATTCACCCAGTTTTTTTACAATCCTTTTTTCTTTTGAAAAGCTTCTATTTCCAATAATTGAATGTGTATTTTTTCTTAAAACATCGAGAACAGGAATAGTATTAACATTAATTCCAATTGTTCTTAAATTTTTACATAAAATTTTTAAATAAGTTTTATATAAAGAAATAGCAATTTTTTCATCGATTCTAAAAAGATTTCCAAAAAAATTTGCATTAATATTATGATTAAAAAATTTACTTAATCTTGATACTTTTAAGCCCTCTTCATCTATCAATATGGGAAATTTTTTATCGCCTGTGTATTTTTTTATATCTTTAACTAAATTTTGAATTTGTTTGAATGATTTTATATTTCTTTTAAATATAATTAAACCCCAAGGGTTTTCTTTTGATAGTAGAGCTTTCTCTTTACTAGTTAATACTGGACCTTGTATGCTTACTATTAGAGCTTTTTTTTTCATTCAGATTTAAGTAAATCCCAAAAACTTCTAGTTTTATTAGTTTTAATTTCATTTGAAAAACCATCATTGAATTCAATCACATTATCCGTGTCATTTTTTAAAACTGGTAAATTTGAAATCTTTGTGCTGATTATTTCATCTATATTATTTCTATTAAAATCTTTCACATTAATATTTTTATTAGAAGAATAGTATTTATACGTAATTGAAAAAAAGACCAGAACAGTCAAAATATAAAAGATATTAATTAACTTTGTCATTACATTTTTTGTGGTAGTGATACACCTAATATCCCCATTCCATTTTCTATCACTAGAGAAACAAGATGTATTACTGATAAAATCTCTTTTCTTTTTATTTTTTCATTTTCTATAAATTTGTAATTTTTATCTTCATTTCCCTTGCTCCAATAAGCGTGAAATAATGTTGATAATTCATATAAATAGAAGGGAATTTTATGTAAATCAAATTGTTTTGAGGCGGACTCTATAATTTTAGGCCATTCAAAAACTTTTTTAATTATTCTCTCTTCCATTTTATTAAAGTTAAATTCATTTTTATCTAAGTCAATTTTTTTACTTAATTTTAAATTTAATGTTCTTAGAAGTGAGTTTATTCTTGCGTAAGCATATTGAACATAAAATACCGGGTTGTCTTTTGTTTTTTCCTTTACTTTGTCAAAATCAAAATCTAACTCGACATCATTGCTCCTATTAAGCATCATAAATCTAATCTGGTCTTTTTTTACTTCATTAAGAAGATCTTTTGCTGAGATAAATTCTCCAGCCCTTTTTGACATTTTATAAGGCTCACCATTTTTATAAAGTTTTACTAATTGACAAACTTTACAATTAAGTTTGATTTTATTTTCAGATAAAGCTGAAACTGCAGCTGTTATTCTTTTAATATAACCAGTATGATCTGCTCCTAAAATATTTATTAAATTTTCATAGTTCCTATCAACTTTATTCATATGATAAGCTATATCGTTTGCAAAATATGTCCATGACCCATCATTTTTTTGAAGAGCTCTGTCTGTGTCATCACCAAAAAGAGTCGATTTAAAAATGAGTCTTTTAATTTTTTTCCAATCAGCATTGGTATCTCCTTTGGGAGGTTGAAGAAAACCTTCATTAACAAACTTTTTATCCTTAAGTTTTTTTACTGCTTTATTAACTAAATCTCTATCAACTATTTCTGTTTCAGAAAAAAAATTATCATGTGAAATTCCTAATAGTTCTAAATCTTTTTTTATTAACTCCATCGATGCTTTTATGGATTCTTTTTTTAAAAAATCAAAATTTGTTTCATAATCATCAAAATTTTGACCACTATTCTCTTTTATTATTTTTTCAGCTATATCTTTAACATAAAGACCTGGGTATAAATTTTCTTTGTTAGGAAATTTTTTTTTATATTTAATTTCTGAAATTCTTAGATAAACAGATTCAACAAAATTTTTAATTTGGCTCCCGTAGTCGTTAATGTAATATTCTTTCGTTACTTTATTTCCATTAAATTTCAATAAATTAGCTAAGACATCTCCATAAATAGCACCTCTACAATGACCTACATGCATTGGACCCGTAGGATTGGCTGAAACAAACTCAATATTGTAGCTACCGCTGTTTTTTGTTGAACCATAAATTTTGCTATCTTTTAAAATTGAATTTATATTATTAAATAAAGCAGATTTTGAAAGTTTGATATTTAAAAAACCTGGACCAGCAATTTCTATTTCCGAAAAATTATTAATTTTTTTAATAAAAATTTCTTTTAATTTTAATGCAAGTATATTTGGGTTTATTTTATTTTTTTTACCTAAAACCATTGCTATATTGCAGGATAAATCAAAATTAAATTTCTCAGGTGGCACCTCTAAATTAACGCCATTCAAATTATCAACATGGTCTAATTTTAAAATTTCTTTTTCAGTTAAAATTACTGTCTTTATCTCAGCTAAATGATGTTCGAAGATATTCATTTTATTTGATTATATAGATTTATTGCATATCTATCAGTCATTCCAGCAATATAATCACAGATAACACGTTCTGTGTTAGAATTATTGTACTTTTTTATATTTATATATCGTTTAGGATTTTTTTTTATCTTTGAAAATAATTTTATTATTACTTTTCTGCCATAATTAGTTTTAGAATTTACCATTCTGTGGAAATACATTCTTTTTCTCAAAAAATTTTTTATTTGTTTATCAAACTCTTTCATTTTGACTGAAAAAGATACTAACTGATTTTTGGTCTTATAAATATCATTTAAATTTTTAATTTTATAAATTTTAATATTTTTTTTAGTTGTTTTAATTACATCACTTACCATTTCATTAATAATTTCTCTTATGACTTGCCTTATAACTAAATCGATTGAGAATTTTTTCAATTTTTTTATATGCGTAATTATAATTTTATTGAGTATCGGAATATTCTTTAAATGTTCTAAACTAAACAAATTAGATTTAAGACCATCTTCAAGATCATGACTGTTGTATGCTATATCATCAGATATTGAAGCTATCTGTGCTTCTAGCGACGAGTTAAGAGAAAAATTAATTTTTTTTTTAAAGAAATTATTTCCTAGAATTTTATTTAAATTTGTTAGATTCTTTAGAGGACCATTATGCTTAATCAAACCATCTAAAGTTTCAATAGAAAGATTTAGTCCTTTAAAATTATAATATCTATTCTCCAAAATAGTAATAATTCTTAGTGTCTGTATATTATGATCAAAGCCTCCATAATTTTTCATACATTTATTTAGGGCTTCTTCTCCAGCATGTCCAAATGGAGTATGACCTAAATCGTGCGCTAAACTTAAAGTCTCACATAAATCTTCATTTAAATTAAAATATTTTGATAACGTCCTCGCTATTTGTGATACTTCGAGAGAATGAGTAATTCTTGTTCTAAAATGATCTCCTGCAGTGTTTACAAAAACTTGAGTTTTATGTTTAAGCCTTCTGAAGGCTGTAGAATGAATTATTCTATCCCTGTCTCTTTGAAAATCATTTCTTAAATCAGTTTTTTTTTCCTTAAAAAATCTACCCTTTGATAGTTGTGGTACGGCTAATTTAGATAATTTGTTATTTAATTTTTTTTGCATGATAACAAATTAGATTATATACTAGTTATACAACGTTTATGGAAAAAAAATTAAACTTTACTAACCAAGCTTTAATTCAAATAAATAAAATTACGGTTGGAAAAGATAAAAAATATTTCAGAATCACCGTGCAAGGCGGCGGATGTTCGGGATTTAAATATAGCTTTGGTTTTGACTCAAAATCAAATAATGATGATGTAATTTTTGATAAAATAGTAATTGATAAATCATCACTAGAAATTATCTCCGGTTCAATTGTCGATTTTAAAAAAGAAATGATTGGTGAGTCTTTTGTTATCAATAATCCTAAAGCTACTTCCTCTTGTGGTTGTGGATTATCTTTTTCTATTTAATGAAAATAATATCTTGGAACGTCAATTCTGTAAGAGCTAGAATTGAAAATATAAAAGATTATATAAAGGATTCATCTCCAGATATTTTGTTACTACAAGAAATTAAAACTCAAAATGAGAATTTTCCCATCAGTGAATTTGATGAATTGGGTTATAAATCTTACGTTTTTGGTCAAAAAAGCTATAACGGTGTTGCTATAATTTCTAAACAAGAACTTAAAAATATAAACACTAATTTTATAAAAGATGACTTAAAACAATCTCGTATTATTACTGGTGAGCTAAGTATAAATAAAAAAAAAATAGAATTAATAAATATTTATGTACCCAATGGAAATCCAGTTGACACTGATAAATATGAATACAAAAAAACTTGGCTCAAGAAGTTTATTAATAATATAAAGAAAAAAATTCTTCAAAATCCAAATTTATTGATTGCAGGTGATTTTAACATTATACCCGAAGAAATAGATGTTCACGATTTTAAGAGATACGAAAATGATGCGTTGGGAAGATTAGAAATAAGAAAAAAATATAGAGAGCTAATTAATCTGGGATTTAAAGACTTATACCGTTTAATTAATAAAAAAAAACAGGAGTACACCTTTTGGGATTACTTTGCAGGCTCATGGCAAAAAAATAATGGAATGAGGATAGATCATTTTTTGTTATCAAATAATCTCATTAATAATGTTGTGTCTGTAAACATTAACAAAAAACCGAGATCTAAATTAAAACCCTCGGACCATACACCAATAGAATTAGTAATTAGCTAACTCTTCCATATATATCTTGATATCGAACTATATCAGTTTCTTTTAAAATAGATCCGACTTGTGCCTCGATTATTTTAACTGTTTTTTTACCAGGATTCTCAATTCGATGTTTGGCCCCCAAAGGTATAAATATATTTTCACCTGGATTTAAGAAAAAATTTTTATTATTAAGCGTAATTCTTGGTTTCCCTTGTGTTACAACCCAATGTTCTGACCGATGAAAATGTTTTTGTAAACTTAATATACCTTTAGATTTAACATTTAATTCTTTAATTAAAAATTTTTTACCAGTAAATAAATTTGTATATTTTCCCCACGGTCGATAAAAAACATTTTTTTTCTTAATATAATTTTTTTTTAATTTACCGTAAATTTTACATATTTCCTTCCAGCTTCCAAGATCAGACCACGGAATATTTAACTTAATTCCATTAATATTGTTCGTTTTTTCTAGAATTGCATAGTCAAATGATATTGATTTACTTTTGTTAAATGATTTTTTATTTAAATGATAAACATTATTTTTGTATTTGGATTTAGAAACAGCTTCAAAACAATTTTTAAAAGTGTTAGTTTGATATCTTTTAAAATTTTTGATAATTGAATCTTTTCTTAAAAAAAACATTCCTGAGTTCCAATAAGCATTTTGATTGATAATTTTTTTTGCTTTAGAAATGTTTGGTTTCTCTATAAATTTTGTAACTTTATTAATTTTTTTTAAATTTTTTCGCGTTAAGAAATATCCAAATTCGCTAGAGGGCATAGTAGGTTTTATCCCAAAAATGAAAATATTTGTATCATCTAAATATTTTTTATACGCTTTAATCGATCGATTAAACTGGCTATTTTTTTCAATTAAGTGATCAGATGACAAAAAAACTAATGATTGGTTGTCGGGTATATCTTTTATTAATGAAGCGCACAACATAGCTGGAGCAGTATTTTTTTTTACTGGTTCTAAAATAATTTTAAAGTTTTTAATTTTTTTTTTTCTTAAATGTTTTTTAACTTCTTTTAGATAATTCTTATTTGTACTTATTATGGGGCTATCAAATAGTGGGTTTTTAATTCTATCTAATGTTTTTCCAAATAATGTCCAATTTCCAAAATCAATAAATTGCTTGGCTTGATGTTTTTTTTCATTTGGCCAAAGCCTAGTGCCGGATCCTCCACAAAGAATTACTGGTCTTATTTTCATTAAATTTTTGAGTATTCTTTTACTTCTTTTTTCTTACCTGGATGCGTAGGTGCTCCTAAGTAAGCCGGACCAACAGTTTGTGCATATTTCCATAATGTTCCTGATCCAAAACTAGATTTTTTTTCTTTCCATTTTTTTCTTCTGGATTTTAATTGTGCATTAGTTAGTCTGACATTTATCGTTCCTTTTTTAGCATCTATATCGATAATGTCTCCATTTTTTAAAAGAGCTATAGGACCTCCCAGAGCTGCTTCGGGTCCAACGTGTCCAACACAAAAACCTCTAGTGGCGCCTGAAAACCTTCCATCAGTTATTAGTGCAACCTTTTCGCCCTTTCCTTGTCCATAAATGGCACCTGTTGTTGAGAGCATTTCTCTCATTCCAGGACCTCCTCTTGGCCCCTCATATCTTATAATTATGACATCGCCATCATTATATTTTTTTGTTTGAACTGCTCTCATTGCGGCTTCTTCATTATCGAAACATCGTGCTTTACCTGAAAATTGCAATTTTTTTAATCCTGCTACCTTAACTATTGCACCATCTGGAGCTAAATTGCCTTTTAATCCAACTACTCCTCCGTCTGGAGAAAGAGGATTGTTGTATTCTCTTAAAACTTTTTGTTTAGTGTCAAATATTATGTCTTTTAAATTATCTTTCATTGTTTTTCCAGTTACTGTCATGCATTCTCCATGAATATAACCACCATCAAATAATGTCTTTAATAACATTGGGACGCCACCTGCTTCCCACATGTCTTTTGCAACATATTTTCCTCCGGGTTTTAAGTCTGCAAGA
>Ga0315315_10003905_pt1 | contig 13748 bp, 7 predicted proteins | sample M140m3416metaG_FD_203699 | JGI IMG/M metagenome (GOLD analysis project Ga0315315, IMG submission 203699) | Ammonia-oxidizing marine archaeal communities from Monterey Bay, California, United States - M1 40m 3416 | ecosystem: Environmental > Aquatic > Marine > Intertidal zone | place: USA...
GTCACATTTCTTCTTTCGATCTGGCCGTCCTGGCGAATCCAGCACAAGTAGCCGTCTGTTGATTCGACGATCGCAGCCACAGGGACTTTGAGAACATCGGTGTAGCTTGCAAGCACTATGTCCACGACCGCGCTCATGCCCGGTTTCAGTCCGGGCTGGGGATCCAAGCGAATCATTGTGTCGTACTTCACCATGTTGCCTGTCCACCAACCTGCCGGGCGGGTCACTTCGGCAATCTCGTCAACCTTGCCTGTCAATTCGAGGTCCTGCAAGGCAACCTTGGCAGTCATTCCAATTCGAAGACGACTCACTTTCGATTCGTGAACGCCAACCTTCACCTGCATCTTGCTTGTGTCTGGAATCATGAGAAGAGTTTGTTGCTCTCGTACACGAGCACCTTCTTCGATATCGGGCGTCTCTTTCCACTCGGCGGCAGATGGGAAAATTACCATGCCCTCAGCGGGGGCTGTAATGATGCAGTTGGTCAGTTGTTCCTTGTCACGGTCCAGCCTGTCTCTTTCAAGTTTTAGGGATGCTTTTTCTGCAGCCAGTCTCGCCTGTGCAGCGTTCAGTGCGCTCTGTAGCTGTTGAAGCGTCTTTTTCTTTTTGTAACGGTCAAGGGTCTCGAGTTTGCTCTTCTGTAATTCGAGATCTTTGCGAGCTGAGTCGACTGCATATTGCTCACTCTCCATCTGAAGTGAACCGAACATGCCCTTGGATGCAAGTCGCAAGGAAGACTCAAATGCCAACTGCCGTTTTTTGACCATTTCCTCGGAGTCGAAAATTGATTTTTCAATCGAATTCCGCTCTTCCAGGTAGGTCCCGTTGAGATACTCCTCAATATTTGTTTTTGCGACGTCGACTTCGCTTTGTGAAATGATCTCGTTGGCGACTGCACGTTCATAGGTGATTTGTTGCTGCGTGATGTTGTCTTCGATTAATGATGTGTCCATGCGAACCAGTTCTTCGCCTGTTTCGACAATCGTTCCCGTCTCAATCACCCAAAGCACAGTGCTGCCACCTTTGACCATGCATTTGATCTCTTCGTTGTTGGAACTTTCCAACATCCCGTTTTCAGTGACGGTCACACTGAGGTCACCACGGCTGACTTTGTAGGTCATCAGTGATTTGTCAACGACATTTCCATCTCGCTGCCGCAAAAATGGAATGGCTCCTGCCCCAATTGCCGCAATTGCTGTGATGCCGATTGCTGTTTTGATCCACATGGTCGTTTGCCTTCTTCAGAAGGTTGTATGAGTGAATTTGCCTGCCGTGGAGATGACTCACCGGCAATTGTAATTACCATATGCAATTCATCAGTTTAACTTGGGTCACGAATCCATATCGAAAGAACTCGTGCTGCGTTGAGCAGTGCTGCGGTCGCCGCCGGTGAAGTGGTTGGCGCAACGCGAAAACGGATTTCTTGGATTCATCTAGCACGATCAGGACAGACTTTCCTGATGGGTCTCTAATATCGCAGCCAATTGCTTCCGGAAATATGGCTTTCCGGTATCTTTTTGTAACTGAGCGTTGAGTGACCCCTCATGGCTTACCTAATCGTTGGGAAGCTCCTCTTGAAATCGTGTGCTGACGCTCATGACGGGGCTGATTCTTTTGCGTCCACTGATGTTCACTAGGTGGTCAGTGGCAGGCCAAGTCGCCATGCATGGGAAAATACTCAAATCAGCCAGAGTGTCCAAAGCGGGGGTTCGGGACGTGGATTCGTTGAGGAGATGTGCTCCTGACTCGATCTGCTACCAAATACCGCGTTGTTCTAGCAGTCTGATGTTTGAGCAATGATCCTGAAGCGGGCCTCGATTTCGCAGTTCTGCTCGCTTGAATTAGTGGTTCTACCCGCCTGTTTCAATTTTTTAGTCATTCTTTTACCCTCGGGCAGCAAGGTGTTTTTATCTCTGCCACAATGGGAGGCACTTACGAGGTCTCATTTTGCCTGAAGGAATTCCGAATGCCCCACTTTCTTCGTTTTGCTCTTTTCGTGCCGTTAGTCATCGTGTTTTTAGAGAATGCACCGCCTGTTCACGCTCAGGAGGTTGGGGAGAAAACAAGTGATCCTGTGTTCTCTGGTCCGCAGGTGGGGGAGGCATTGCCTGGTTTTAAAGTCACTTCGCTTGTCGGGGACGTGGAAGGGAAGGTTTTGAATCCTGTCGCTGATGCCAAAGGCCAGCCCATCGTACTTATCTTCATTCATGAGTTGACCAGACCGGGGTTCGGATTGATGAGGGCCGTGACAAAATTTTCAGCAGAGCGGAAAGACAAAGGGATGAATGTTGCAGTTGTGTTTTTAACAGATGATGCAACAGCAACAGCCAAGTGGTCAAAGAATGTCCAACGCCTGTTCAGTGACAACGTGGAATACGGCATGTTCATGGACGGCAAGGAGGGGCCCGGTTCTTATGGTCTGAACAGAAATGTGATTGTGACAGTTCTGGTTGGTAACGAGGGAAAGGTCACCGGGAATTTTGCACTTGTTCAACCACAATTGCAGGTAGATGGGCCTGCGATTCTTGAGTCAATTGCAGCTGTTTCGGGTGGGGGTAAGGTGCCATCAATGGATGAATTGGAATCGAGGTATTCAGGTCGTTCGCGGATGACCCGTGGTAAGCAGAACGCTGGTACCGAGAATGCTCCCAGAAATGGGCGGGGAGACACACAACGCGATCCGAAACTTGCAACACTGTTGCGTGGTGTCCTTAATAAACAGGCCACCAACGAAGAAGTACGACGTGCCGCGAGTCAAGTCGAGGCGTATGTTGCAAAAAATGAGAAGGCGAAAGCCGAATTAGCCCGCATCGCAGCAACGGTTGTGAATTCTGGCCGATTGAAAAATTATGGAAGTTCAGAAGCCCAGGAAGTGCTACGGGGTTGGTGTCAGAAATATAAAACTGAAAGTCGTGGCAACCGCGAGCCAACCAATGCCGCGCCAGAGTCGTCGTCAAATAAGGAGTGAGCGGTGTTCATCTGGTGGATGCTTTTTGTTGCTGTACTGCCCGTAGAGTCGGACGCAGATATCGACTTTGACCATGATGTCATTCCAGTCTTGACCAAGGCCGGATGCAATGCCGGTGCGTGTCATGGTGCGGCCATCGGTCGTGGTGGATTGAAGTTGTCGTTGTACGGCAGCGATCCAGTTGCTGACTATCAAGCCATTGCTCTGGAGCTCAAAGGACGTAGGGTCAATCTGCTTGAACCGGAACAAAGTTTGGTTTTGATGAAGCCGACTGAGGCGATGGAACATGGGGGTGGGTTTAGGATCGATCCCGAATCAGAGGCTGCAGCACGTTTGAAGCAATGGATTCGAGCTGGTGCAAAACGCAACGATTTGAAGGTGAGGACAAAGTTTTCACGCTTGGAAGTGTCACCCTCGTCAGTCGTAATACGTGATCCGGATCAGCGACTGAACTTGAAAGCCGTCGCCCACTTTTCGGATGGCTCTGCTCGGGATGTCACTCGCGAAACAGTTTTCACCCCAGAAGACCCGGCTGCAGTGGAAATCGGTGCCAAGACGGCCAAGGCTCGGGTGCTCAGAAACGGACGGCACATTGTCATCGCCCGTTATCTCAGTCAGGTCAAGCCAGTCGAAATTATATTGCCCTTTCATGGCTCGTCTGTGAATGACGATACTCATGCACAGAAACAAGTCCGTCATCAAAAACAGTTCATTGACGAGGCGGTTAATGAGTTGCTTGTCACGCTTGGCGTACCTCTGTCCGGCGATGCCGGAGATGATGTGTTTCTGCGGCGTGTTACCTTGAATTTGACGGGAAGACTACCAGATGCCGAAACCATGCAGATTTTTTTGGCTGATGATGAATCCAAGCGTCGGATTCATTTGATCGACCGTCTGTTGAAGTCAGATGAATTCACGGAATATTGGACTTTGCAGTTGGCCAAGTTGCTCAGGATCCATGCTCAACCGGGGAATGAAATCGGGGCCCAACGATACCATGAATGGTTGCAAAGACAGATTGCTGGAAATGTTGGTTACGACGTCATTGCAAGAGAAATTTTAACGGCCAAAGGGGATACTCATCAGTTTGGCCCCGCGAATTTCTATCGTACGGTTGGTGGGCCACGAGAGCAGGCTGAATTTGCCAGCGAGTTGTTCATGGGCACTCGGTTGCGTTGTGCCAATTGCCACGACCATCCTTTGGATCAGTGGACTCAAGATGATTACCACGGATTGGCCGCAGTCTTTGCCAAAATTCGTTCGGGGCAGATTGTTAAGGTTGCGGACAATGGGCAGGTCATTCATCCGAAGACGGGGAAGAATGCTGTCCCGCGGATTCCCGGTACGAAGTTTGTTGACGATAGTGAAGAGCCACTGAATACATTTGCCGATTGGTTGGTCGCTGACCAAAATCCCTACTTTGCGAGAGCGATTGTGAATCGTTTGTGGAAATCATTGATGGGGCGTGGGTTAGTGGAACCAGCTGATGATTTAAGGGCCACCAATCCTGCGACACATCCAAGGTTGCTAAAGAAGCTTGCGGATGATTTTGTTGAACATGAATTCGATCTCCGGCACACGTTGCGATTGATTGCTGCCAGCCATGCCTATGCACGGAGCAGTCATTCAATTAGCGGTAACGAGAGTGATGTTCGCTATTACTCTCACCGTATTGGCCAGAGGATGGAACCAGAGGTTTGGGCAGATGCTATTTCTGATGTCTTAGGAATGCCAGAACTCTATGGTGAGAAGCCGTTGGGAACACGAGCTGTGACGCTGGCGAATCCACAAATCGAGTCTGAGACACTCGATGCGCTTGGCAGATGTGCACGTGAGGATAGTTGCGAGGTCCCCGTGTCGTTGGCAGGTGCCGGAGGGCTGACACTGAAACTGCATCTTTTCAATGGCCCAATTCTGAATCAACGTATCGCTGGCACTAGCGGGCGACTCTCACGCCTTATCGCTGCAGGTAAGACCAACGAGGCGATTGTCGAAGAGTTCTATCGTGTGGCGCTGTCGAGGCCGGTGACTGAGATTGAACAGCAATTCTGGAGCCGACAATTGAAAGAGACTCATGGCGAAAGACGAAATCTGCTCGAGGATTTTGTCTGGAGCCTTTTGACTTGCAAAGAGTTTGTGACCAATCATTGAAATACGGCATGGTGACAGTCAAGTATTTTCCGCATGTTGCATGTGGTTTTCAGCAAAGCAATCTCCAGGGATGCCCGTCGTGATTCTTCAGCAAAGGGTAGTCGTGATTTCTCAGCAAAGGGTAACTGATCATGAGTAAAGCATCTGTGAGTCACGAAGCGACATGTAATGGAGTCCGGCGTCGAGAACTCATCAGGGTGGGTGGTTTGACCGCGTTGGGATTGGGGATGGGCGACTATCTGCGACATCAGCGACTTTGGGCAGCTGAAGGCAATACTGCCAAGAAGGCCAAGTCTTGTATCCTTATATGGCTCGATGGTGGCCCCAGCCACCTTGAGACATTTGATCCTAAACCTGAGGCACCCTTGGAGGTGCGTGGACCACTGGGAACGATTCCCACCACGATTTCCGGAATACGGTTCAGTGAGTGTTTGCCTAAGACAGCAGCAGCCATGAATCAGATTGCGATTGTCCGATCAATGACGTCGCCCTTGGGGGAGCACAACTTTGGAACGCATTATCTGATGACGGGGTACAAACCCACACCGGTGCTGGAATATCCAGCCTACGGAGCAGTCGTTTCTCAGTTGCATCGTGGGTCAGGCGTCTTGCCTTCCAATATCGCTGTTCCGAGTTTCAACGTGGGTGGTAGTCGATTGACGGGCAGTGGGTACTTGCCAGCAGCGACTCGTCCATTTTCCATTGGTGGTGATCCGTCGAAAGCCGACTTTGCTGTTCGTGATCTCGATTTCTTTCAGGGCTTGGATTTAACCCGGTTGGATCGTCGAAGGCAATTTGTAACGGCATTGAATGCGTTTGAGCAAGGTAAAGCTGAGGATCAAAATCATTCCTCTGACCCGGATTTGGAGAGAGCTTATCAACTGATTGCGTCGGAAGATGCCAAGCGTGCGTTCCGCCTCAGGGAGGAACCAGCAGCTGTTCGTCAAAATTATGGTGGTAAGACGATTGGTCAGAGTTGTCTTCTTGCACGTCGCTTGGTGGAAAGAGGGGTGCCGTTTGTAACCGTCAATGATCGCGGTTGGGATACTCACGAAAAATTGCAGGTTCGCCTGAAGGATGGATTTGCGGGGGCGAAGGTAGATGTTGGGCTGGTCCCTTCACTTGATCTTGCGTTGTCTGCACTGATTCGGGATTTGGAGCAGCGGGGAATGCTGGATGAAACTTTGGTCGTGGTGATGGGAGAGTTTGGGAGAACTCCAAAACTAAATACCCGTGGTGGTCGAGACCATTGGCCACGGGTTTTCAGTGTGTTGATGGCAGGTGGTGGCGTTGCCGGAGGTCAGGTGATTGGCAGCAGCGATGCTGTTGGCGAATCACCCCTAGATCGACCTGTCACACCATCAGATTTGGCGGCTACCATTTACACCCTGCTGGGAATCGATCCTAAAAAAGAATTTCACACCGACGATGGCCGGCCCGTGCGGATTGCGCCGTATGAAGCCAAGCCTGTATCAGAGCTAATCGCATGAGTGACGCTGATCGCATGAGTGACGCTGATCGCATGAGTAACCTTAGCCGCCATTCGCCAGGTTTTCTGGGCGTGACTGATTCAACTGTGCGGTTGGTTTTGCCTGCTGCACACATGGTTCGCTTCCGGCAGTCGATCCCTCGCTGTTTTTACTTGCTGTGTCTTGCGCTAGCGAACAGCGTGATTGCTGCAGAGCCACCCATCACGTCGCTGGCTTTTGTTCCAGGTGGGAATTCGATCGTCGCGGCAGCACAGTCCTACATGACAGTGCATGAGTGGCCAAGCCTGAAGGTAAACCGAAGAGTACCGAGTTCATTGGTTCTGATTCAATCTTTGGCATTTTCCCCCGATGGCCAGAAGTTGGCAGTCGCCGGTGGAACGCCAGCGGAGGCGGGTATGGTTGAGATTCGGTCTTGGCCTCAGGGAGACTTGCTTGCCCTTCATGTAGGGCACGAGGACACCGTTCAGTCGGTCGCTTGGATTGATGACAAAACTTTTGTGACAGGCAGTCTTGATCACGAAATAGGCGTCTGGAGTGTTGGGCTGCAAAAGCCAATTCGACGTCTCAAAGGGCATTCCAAAGGAATCACAACGATACAGGTAATAGCTGGTGGTAGCCTGATTGTCAGTGGTGCTCTTGATCAGAATATCAGGGTTTGGAAAGTCGGAACGGGCGAGTTGCTCAGGACTCTGAATAATCACACTCGCGCAGTGAATGAACTGAAAACAAAGCCTCTGGTTCAGGGGCAAGATTCTGGAGCCCTCAGGTTGCCAAGCATGGCATCAGTCAGTAACGATCGCACCGTCAGGTTGTGGCAGCCGACCATTGGTAGGTTGGTCCGGTTTTGCCGAATCGATGCTGTACCTCTTGCACTGACATGGGGTCCGCAGGGTGAGTGGTTGGCAGTCGCCTGTGATGACGGAAACGTGCTTGTCATCAATCCTGATACAATGGAAGTGACAGCAAATATCAGTGTCAATGATTCATGGCTGTACGCCATTGAAAGCCATCCCATCGACGGAAGTTTGGCTGTAGGTAGTCGTCAGCAGAGACTGCAGCGTTTGACTGAAGATGAGTTGGTTAACAAGTAATGATTTTCAAAGTTGGCTCAACGTCCAAAATGCGACGCAGAGCCAATGCTCACTAAATAGGTTTGGATCGATGGACCCGGTTGCGAATGATACTTTGAACGCGTCTTGGTTGAATGCAGTTGCAGCAAAACGTGGACGACGCTACCAGTTTGGAACCAGAATAGGGTTCCGTCCCGTGGTGCTGTGTGCTGTGGTGCTGTGTGTCTGGGCTAGTGCTTTTGGTTTCCACTGCTCTGTTGCTAATGCGGAAAATGAAGAGGCTGGATTGAATCTTTTTATTCTCTCGGGTCAATCGAACATGGCGGGCATGAAACCAGAGGAGTCTTTTACACCAGCGGTTGAAAAAGCATTCGGGAAAGACCGAGTGTTAGTGGTGAAAGATGCCCATGGTGGTCAACCCATCCGCAGATGGCACAAGGAGTGGAAAGCTGCCGATGGCACTCGTCCGGACAAGACAGGCGATCTTTATGATCGCCTGATGCAAAAAGTCAGAGAGGCAATCAAAAGTACCAATCAGAGTATTAAGACTGTGACTTTTGTATGGATGCAGGGAGAGCGAGATGCAAAAGAGCGGCATGGCGAAATCTATGGAGCCAGCTTGAATGGTCTGTTTGGACAACTCGCTGCTGACCTTGGGCGTGATGACTTGAATTTCGTAGTGGGACGCTTGAGCGACTTTGATATGTCAAATCAGCGTTATCCACACTGGACGATGGTGCGAAAACAGCAGGTGATGCTGGCTGAGAAAAAAGCGAATTGTGTTTGGGTAGATACGGATGACCTTAACGATGGCAAGAATCGACGCGGAAAAACAATCAAGAATGATTTGCATTACTCCGCCGATGGTTATGTGACTCTCGGACAACGGTTTGCTGATCAGGCTGTTCAGTTGATCAAGTCACGAAATGACGCCAGTGCTGGTAAAGTGGCCAAGCCTTGAATCGGTCACTCACGGTGGCTCATCGTTTTTTTAAATTGTGATGAAAGGTTCCGATGGCAGAACAGATGACAAACGATGCCAAACCATGGTTGTTGGCAGAGTGCAACTATGAGCACGTCAAGGATGCTGATATTCAGGTCGCTGTGATTCCATTGGGAGCCACAGAGCCTCACAACCTGCATTTGCCATATGGGACCGATGTTTACGAGGCGACCATCATCGGTGAACGCATTTGCCAAGAGGCGTTTCAGAAGGGAGCAGCTGTTACCTTACTGCCGACTGTTCCTTTCGGTGTGCAAACGAATATGCGTAAGTTGCCGCTGGCGATCAATGTAAATCCGGCGACACTGGATCTGCTTCTTGCTGACCTCGTTGACTCTCTGGTTAATTCTGGAATCAAAAAAATAGTACTTTTGAATAGCCATGGTGGTAATGATTTCAAGCCATTGTTGAGGACTTTGGCTGGAAAGGATCTGACGATTTTTCTGTGTGACTGGTTCAAAATGGTTCAGGATGTCTATTCATCAATTTTTGAGCATCCCGAGGATCATGCTGGGGAAATGGAGACCTCTATCGCGTTGGCCTATTTTCCTCATTTGGTGGCTACCGGACCTGATGGTTCGTTGCTGGCAGACGATGGCGACACTCGGGAAAATCGCTTTCATGCGGTGAATCAAGGTTGGGTGCAGATCACGAGAAGGTGGGATTTGTTGACTTCGAATTGCGGATCGGGGTTTCCACATGCTGCTACGGCAGAAAAGGGAGAGCGTTTGATGGCCTTGATTTGTGACCGAATGGGCCAATTTCTTCTCGATTTGTCAGAGTCCGAGCTGGACAGTGATTTCCCCTTTGTGGAATCCACGGACTAATAGCCCGCGCGAAGGCAGACCTTTGGTGGTTGGCAATCCAGGGGTTGGCCGTATCTGCCCCATTTAACACTCGTGACAGATTTGCGGGCGATAGGATTTGGCGTGTTGGACAGTCAGGTTGGATCGACGGTGCCTTTCTTGATTCAGACCCTTTTCATCCGCTGGACCTCAGTTTTTTGTAGCTCAATGGTTATTTGAGTCTAGGCTTACACAAAGGGCGGTCGTGTACGGGGCGACCATCCGATTGTTCCAATACAGTTTTGGTCATCGAGATCTGATTGATGAATCGATATGGGCTCGCATTATCCGGTGGTGGATTTCGTGCCTCGCTATACCATCTTGGTGTAGTTCGGTACTTGCGTGACGCCGGACTTCTCCAGGACATCAAGCAAATTACCTCCGTCTCGGGAGGGAGTGTTGTTGCTGCGCATATGGTTCTGAACTGGGACCGATACTGCGGAAGCGATGAAGATTTTGATCAGGTCTCAGGAGAATTGATTCGCTTCCTGCAGATGGATGTACGCAATCGTATCGTCCGCCGTTTTCCACTCGCTTCGATGGTGAATTGGGGGCGACGTACCGTTCGCCTTCCCGCGTGGCGGCAATACACCCGAGCTGGGTTGCTTGAGCAGCATTACCAAAAATATCTCTACGGCGATGTGGGTTTGTTCAGTCTTCCTGATACTCCTCGGCTTTACATTCTTTCAACGGACCTCAGTGAAGGCTCTCTCTGTGCGTTTCATCGTGAGGGGCTTTTGTTGCATCGGCGGACCGCCAGCGGTCACGATGAGTTCGAAAAATTGCAGATCGGACTGGCCACGGTTGCCATGGCTGTCGCCGCATCATCTGCCTTTCCCGGTTTCTTTCCTCCACTGGAGTTGCGTGGTAGTGATGTGGGAGCACTGGAAGGTGAATTCTCCCGGCATGCGTTTACGGACGGAGGTATCTATGACAACCTTGGCCTGCGGATGTTTCGACATTTGCAAAGTTCATCGTTGCGGGAGGTCTCCGATTTTGATGAGCGTGATATTCTCAATCGCGATGCGATTCTAGGAGCACTGAGGAACGCAGCGGGGCAGTCTGAGGAGACTCCTTCCGGAAAGTTGTGGGAACTCCTAAGCAGCAATCGTGAAACACCTGCGAGTAGCACGCCATCAGAAGAAACACTGGTGGCTGCCCTTGGTAATATCGGTGCGGTGTTGAGAACGAAAGAAATGCATCGGGATCCTGTTTTTCAAAAGGTAAAACTGCTGGACGAAAGTGCTCAGGCACTGCTGAACGAATACAGCGATTCACCAGATCCAATGCAGGGCACGGATGCGGTTTGGCTAAATCGTCAACTCGTAAGCCAGATTCTGCAACAAGAAGCCGGACAGCCATGCTTGCGGAAGAGCACGGACAGGATTGACAGTATCCTCGTCAGCAACGCAGGAGCTTCGTTTAAAGTGCGTGCGGATGGTCGAGCTGGCGGGTTGATGTCCACTGCCATGAGAGCGACTGATATTCTGATGGATCGTGTCTATCAACTTGAAATGAATTCTTTCGAGAGAAGTTCTGGTTCGCTTTTCATTCCAATCACACAGATCGTTTCACAGGGACAGGATCCGTACGCTCCTCATCCAGAGATTCAGAGACAAGCGGCGCTGATTCGGACTGACATGGATCGTTTCACTGATCTCGAAGTTTCGACACTGGTGCAGCATGGATATTGCGTTGCAAGGCAACGCTGCTGTAATGTCAAGGGTCTGGTTTCCACGCCAGAATCCACAGGTAAGCCATGGAATCCAGTGGAGGTCACAGCCAAAGGCTCGAGTCGCCAAACCAGTGAAACTATTTCGCTGAATGATGAAAACGCAGCGTTGGAAACAGCTCAGTGGCTCAAGAAATCTGCCTCGCGACACGTTTTCAGTACTTTGTTAGCTGTCAAAGATTGGCCAACGTATATCTGGGCACCACTATTTCTTGTGGTTGTATTTACTCTGCCGTACATGCTTTATCGATCCCAAAGGATTGCGTCTCAGCAAGGCTATGTGCTAGAGGCCGTATCCAATACGAGCCCGCTGTACAAAAAAATTCTGGAGTTGTTGGACTCGAAACCCATCCACGAGATTGAGCAGGTTGATTTTGAAGAAGTTGAGACATTGCCGGAGATTTCGATATCTGGCATTGAAGTCATTTCTGATAATCGTATTTTTGACCTGAGAGATTGGGGGGCGACGACGGAGGGTGCGGAATGGCGACCGTACTCGTACAGCCGCATAAGAATGCGACGGAAGGCCGATTCGGAAGAGAGCGCCCAACTGGGACTTCATTTGGCGACGGTTGACGAGAACTTGCAGTATCGATGCCGTACGCCTTCTTTGGTGCCAAAATTCTCTCGCTCTAAATCCAATGCAGGTAAGTATCACTGGGATGTTCGTTTTGATATGTCCGCTATCGCACTGAATGACGAAACGATCGGCGTGTTTGAAACGATGCTTCCTCGAGATATGGCAGAAGTGATCGAGAATCAGGGGCGATTCCGATTCACAATCGCCAACGACACCGGATTGGCGCAAATTTGGATCCTAATGCCAGTTGGTAGGCCTTACGAACAGTTTCAGATTTGGTCTCACCCCAGCGGGCAGCCTGAACTGAGTGAAATGGTGGTGCCAGCAACAACCGTCGATTTGCCGATTGCCTCGATCGCAACCTTCCAGTTGATCAATCCGAAGAGTAACCGGCAGTATGAATGCCGCTGGGTATGGACGGACGTGCCAGTCGGTGGATAGCTTGCTGATGGCAGTGGTCAGCGGTTGGAGTGCCCTTGCTATTGTTCGCTTATAACAGGTTCAATGCCAAAAGTTTCGGACAGTTCCAGTAGCAGTCGTTCTGCAGGATTCAAGGTTGATCTTTCAGCAAGCACACGCCGTGCTAGATCAGGCTTGTCCGTGATTAACCCGTCCACGCCGATCCCGATCATCCGCGACATTGTTACCGCGTCGTTGATCGTCCATACGTAGACCTCTTTCCCGCTCGCGTGGGCACGTTGGATGAATGATCGGTTCACAAACATCGCATTGACGGCAAGAAAATCTGCGTTGGTGTCTTGGATTTTAGTACCCAAGACCGACATTAGCAGACCGGCACGGCAATCAGGATCCAATTCTTTCATCTTGTTTACTGCGTCTATATTCAATGACATGTACATCACATCAGACGACATCTCATGTCCATTGACGATGTTCAGTACACGCTGCTCAAGGTCTTTGTTGTGCCCGTAGTACTTGAGTTCGATCACGACCTTTGTTTTGCCTTTGCAGACAGTGAGTAATTCAGCCAGTGTCGGAACACGTTCGGCGTGGAATACTGGATCTTTGTGACTTCCAATATCAATCGACTCAAGGTCCGACATGGTCGCATCCCAGATTTTGAGATTAACGTTAGCTAACTTCATGAAGTCACTGTCATGGAAAACAACGACTTGGTCATCGCTCGTTTCCTGTACATCGATCTCTACCCAGTCGGTGGCATAGTCGATGGCTTGACGCATTGCAGCCAAAGTATTTTCGGGGGCGTCAGCCGAGGCACCACGGTGGGCAATGATCTCGACATCATCATCCAAGCGGATGCTCTCTAATGTCCAGATTCCAATCATCGCCGCAGCGGCCAAGCCAATCAGACTGCCTGCGATCAATCCCTTTGCGGTCAAACGGATGCCGCCCTTCACATCAGACGAGACCGAAGGATGACTATTGGTAAAGATATACTTTTCATCATTGCAACCAATTTTCAGGTACAAATTGAACCACAGGGCCGCAAAAAGACCGCTACTAAGCATCTGGATGAATAGATTGCTGAGCGTCCAAATCAGCAGAACGATTCCCAGGTTGATAACCAACAGGCTGAGAGAAGTCACGGTATCTGGGATGATCAATCGGCCAAGCCAAATCACAAGCGATGTCATGGCGGCTGAGGCTCCCAGTCCAGCGAGCAGCCAAATGAAAAACATGCCGACGATGCGGGGTCGAGACCCCTTTGTTCGCAGGGCGCTGTCTTTTAACGCGTGTGAGGCCGGGACTGTTTCAAAAAGTACCAGAGGTAGAGCAAAGATCCAGCTCGAAAGAAATCTTAATGACAACATCGTGAAGCTGATGACCAGAACAGCACCAATCAAGACAGCAACGATGAACTCGGGTGGTTTTTCCTGAAGATAAAAATTGATGTCGAATTTACTCAGGAACAGAGCGTAGGTTGCGG
>Ga0315315_10003907_pt1 | contig 13740 bp, 6 predicted proteins | sample M140m3416metaG_FD_203699 | JGI IMG/M metagenome (GOLD analysis project Ga0315315, IMG submission 203699) | Ammonia-oxidizing marine archaeal communities from Monterey Bay, California, United States - M1 40m 3416 | ecosystem: Environmental > Aquatic > Marine > Intertidal zone | place: USA...
GAAAAAAGATATTGTTTATAAAGTTAGGGGCAATTGGTGATGTTATTAGGACCACCCCTTTGTTAGAGAGATATAGAAAAGAATATGGTGATTGTCATTTTAGTTGGCTTACATATACACCTCAGGTAGTGCCAAAGGACCAAGTAGATTTAATATATAAGTGGAATGAATTTTCTGTTACTTCACTAGCAAATCAAGAATTTGATATTGCTATTAATTTAGATAAGGATAAAGAAGCTTGTATGTTGCTTACTTGTCTGAAAGCGGAAGAAAAATATGGTTTCTTGTGGGAGGATGGTCATATCAATATCGCTACTGAAAATGCAGAGCATAAACTAATCACAGGTTTTTTTGATCATATTTCTAAGAAAAACACTAAAAACTATTTAGAGGAAATCTTTGAAATATGTCATTTTGATTTTCAGCTTGAAGAGTATAAGATAAATCTTAATCAATCATTAAGCGATTTATGGCAAACTCGATTAAAAGAATTAGCTGGAGATAGAATCATTATTGGATTAAATACAGGTTGTGGTTTAAGGTGGAAAACTAGGCTTTGGCCAAGTGCATATTGGGTTTCCTTAATAAATAAACTCGAGAATATGGGCTATTTTTGTTTGCTGATGGGAGGTCCTGATGAGGATGAGATGAATCGTTATTATCAATCTCAGACAACAGCAGAATATTTAGGAACTTTTAGCCTTGAAGAATTTATAGCTATTACAGATAATACGGATATTATTGTAACACCAGTTAGTATGATGATGCATATTGCTTTGGCTCTTAAAAAACAATTAATGCTTTTTCATAATATTTTTAATATTCATGAATTTGAACTATATGGGAGAGGTATGATTATTGAACCTACTAGTGGTTGTGACTGTTATTTTGGCAACTCTTGTGGTCGTGAAAAAAGTTGCATGAACGATATCTCAGTTCAAGATGTTTTATCTAATATTGTACTTCTAAATAAGAACTTATAAAAAATTATAAAATGAACTATGATGTTATTGTATTAGGCAGTGGTCCAGGAGGTTATGTAGCAGCTATCCGTGCCTCTCAATTAGGATTGAAAGTGGCAGTTGTTGAAAAAGAAAGTTTAGGTGGAGTATGTTTAAATTGGGGATGTATCCCAACGAAGGCACTTTTAAAATCAGCACAGGTATTTGAATATATTAATAATGCTCAGGAATATGGAATTTCTGTGAAAGATGCAAATGCTGATTTTCCTTCTATTATTAAACGAAGTCGTGATGTGGCAGATGGAATGAGTAATGGGATTTCTTATTTGATGAAAAAGAATAAGATAGATGTTATTAATGGATTTGGAAAAGTGAAGAAAGGCAATAAGATTAGTGTTACAAGTAGCGGAAAAACATCAGATTATAGCGCTAAACATATTATTATAGCTACTGGCGCTCGATCTAGAGAGCTTCCTAATCTCTCACAAGATGGAAAAAAGATAGTTGGCTATCGTGAAGCATTGGTTTTACCTTCTGCTCCTAAAAAGATGGTAATTGTTGGGTCAGGGGCAATTGGAGTAGAATTTGCTTATTTCTATAATTCTATGGGTTCTGACGTTACTATTGTTGAATTTATGCCTAACATTGTTCCGGTTGAAGATATTGATGTGTCTAAACAATTACAAAGGTCTTTTAAAAAATCAGGTATTAAGGTGATGACTAATTCATCAGTAGAAAAAATTGATACAAAAGGGAATGGATGTAAAGTTTCTATAAAAACCAAAACAGGAGAGGAGGTGATTGATTGTGATATAGTCCTTTCTGCTGTTGGTATTGTAGCTAATATTGAAGATATCGGATTAGAAGAAGTAGGCATTAAGACAGATAAAGGAAAGATAATAGTAGATGAATATTATACAACAAATGTAAATGGTTATTATGCTATTGGTGATGTTTTGCCAAATCAAGCTCTAGCACACGTAGCTTCTGCTGAAGGGATTGTTTGTGTAGAGAAAATTGCAGGTCATAATCCTGACCCTATTGACTATGGGAATATTCCAGGTTGTACGTATGCAAGCCCAGAGATTGCCTCAGTTGGGATGACAGAGGTTGCTGCAAAAGAAGCTGGTTATGATATAAGAGTAGGTAAATTTCCTTTTACCGCATCAGGTAAAGCATCTGCTGCAGGTCATAAAGATGGTTTTGTCAAAGTTGTTTTTGATGCTAAGTATGGCGAGTGGTTAGGTTGTCATATGATAGGAAGTAATGTCACCGAGATGATTGCTGAGGCAGTTGTTGCACGTAAGTTAGAAACTACTGGAAATGAGATATTGAAATCTGTGCATCCCCACCCAACTATGAGTGAAGCTGTTATGGAGGCAGTTGCTGATGCTTATGATGAAGTAATTCACATTTAAAGAATCTACGGGGCGTATAATAGAGTTTTATTTTTATTGAACAATTATTTTGATTTGCTCAGTCTTCTTGCCATTTCTTAGTTTTACAAAATAAATTCCTTTTGCATGATTTGCTAGATTAATTTGTTGTAATCCATTTCTAATTATTATGGTTTCTAGGGTTTCACCCATTAGATTTATGATTTCTACTTCTAGTTCATTAGCATCAGTTCTGATATTAAAAATTCCTTGAGTTGGGTTAGGGAAGACTGAAGCATGGAAATTAGTGTTATTATTATCAAGTCCAAGGATAATATTTTGGCCATCGATATTTATATTATCTAAATAAAAATGGTTTCCATAGTCATTAATTGCAACAAAACGAACCATAATTGTATCACCATTTAGTCCCCAATTGGTCAGGTCAATACTATCACTTGCCCAACTGCCGCAAGTAGGGGACCAAGCATTTCCTTCGTAAGGAACTGTTTGTAAATCAGTACCAATCGCCCCATATATAGAATCCCAAGTACTTCCGCAATCAGTTGAAATATCAATTCTTAATCCATCATCATAACCACTTGCATATCCTGAATAAGCATAGTCGTAAGTTAGCCAGTTTTGAGCACCTGATCCATCTCCTAAGGCTACCTTGTTGCTAATTAAATATGCTTCTTCACCAGGGTATTGAATCCAGTAATGATTAACATATGCCGTAGTTGTTGGAAAGCAATCTATTCCAGAATCAACAACAGTAGATAGCCAACTAAAAGATGGCGATTCTAGTTCCCAAGCTGTAGGAGGGAAGTTGCTATTTTCAAAATCTTGAGTAAAGATTATTGAATTTGTTATTAATGATATTGAATCAGCATAAGTAATAAAATCAGCATAAGATTGTGAACTTGTTCCAAATGCATCAGTGACGGTTAAACTTACATCATAAGTTCCAGGTTGAGAATAAACTACAACTGGATCTTCTTGAGTAGATGAAGAAGGAGTCCCTCCAGGAAAAGACCATTGCCATGTTGCACTAGATAATCTTACAGCTGAATGATCAACAAACTTTACAGTATCATTCATGCAATTAATTTCTAGTCTATCTGCTGCTATTTGCGCTGATGGAGGTGTATTTTCATAAAAATCAATTTCATAAGCGCTTCTATTGGTTCCATTTCTTAAAAGTCCTTCACGGTAATAAGGGATTAACTGTGTTGAATATGTGCTTTTAGGTAAATTAGAATCATAAATATCCCAATCAGTCATAGAATTATTTCTATAGTAAACAGACTCCCTTGTTCCTATGTATACTCCATTTCCTCCTCTTTGATGTTCAATATTAGTAACATTAATATTATCAAGAGTTGGTGTACTCCAATTTATCCAACTCTGCCCTCCATCTACAGATTTAAACACCTCATATCCTTGAGCATCTTGTACTGTTCCATACATACTGCATCTTGCAATCCAAAGCGTATTTTCGTCAAAACTACTTACTGTTATATCATAAGGAATCCATGCTTGACCGTTTATGTTTGTTGGTGTTATTTCACTAAAACTAAACCCAGCATCAATTGATTTAAATATTTTTTTCATACCTGCCCAGCTCTCCCAAGTGGCAACATAAATTACATCTGGATTACTCCAGGCTACTTCAACTGAAGTAACTTTATCATCAAAGTGATATAAAGGATTATAACTACTTCCATTATCTTTTGAAAGCCAAAGAGTTGTGTCTTCTCCAATATAGTTCCAGTTATAACATCTTGGATCAAACTCTATCTGTGATGATTCTGCTGTCCATGGTGATGCATTTGATTTTTTTGCTAATGAAAAACTTGCAATATCTGTATTCCGATCTCCACTTAATATTTTCCCACCGTAATCGCTATATGCAATTCTAGGGTTTCCGAAATTTACATAACCTCTAATGTTATCACCTCCATCAGTACATATCCAATCATTTAAATATGTATTACCGTCTTTTAGTAGAGTACCATTATGATAAGTTCCACCAAGCATTATTTCTCCGTCTTTAAATCCAGCTCCAAAACCCCAAAAATCAGTACCTGCAATACCGTATTGTTTTTTGTAAATACTATCTCCTTCATTATCAGAATAGAACACACCTCCATCACAAGCAAACCAAAGATCATTTCCAAAATAATTTATATCATGAATGTCAGCATGAATATACCCTTTTTTATGAGGTTCGCTCCATTTGGCAGGGCAAGTAAAGCTGATTCCTCCATCTGTAGAAATCCAGTGGTTTACACCTCCGACATGAATAATGTCGGCATTTGTTGGGTTTACTGCTAAGGCTAAATCATAATAATATTGTCCACCATCATCTGATCCATCTGGTTGCCAGCCCATCATATTTATATTTACCGAATCTGGGGGGCCAGCCGGTTGCGTTCCGCAACATTGAAAAGTCCAATTTTCTCCTTTATCATCACTTATATAAATACCATATAGCCCGCTTCCTCCATTTGCAGAACCTGTTGCGAGGGCAATAATCTTGTCAGGCGCTGCAGGGCTTACGGCTATTTCTGTCCTTTTTTGCTCACCGCCAATACTATTAGGGTTTGGCCATCCATTTGTAAAGCTTGTAAGTGTATTTCCCCCATCATCTGATCTGTAAAAAATAGTACTATCTCCAGCCTGTTTTACAAAATACATTGTATTTTGATTGTTAGGATGGAATTCAATCTCTAAGAACCTCCCACTCATTATTTGTGTAAAATTATTTCCTCCATCTATTGATTTAAAAAGACCTTCATCAGAGGCTACAAAAAGCTCCAAATTATCTGAAGGCTTTAGCTTTAAGTCTGAAATGTCAGGTGAAAGGCTGATAAAAGCTGCATCTCCAATAACAGTCCAATTTACTCCTCCATCATATGATTTATAAATTCCTCCATTCCCACTTATGTAGATAATTTCTGGGTTAGTAAAATCTATTTCAATGGCATATACTCCATTTAGAGATAAATCCTGAGTAATTAAATCCCAGTTATCACCCTTATCATTAGTTCTCCAAGCTCCCGCAGTAGCTGAACCGGCATATAATATATTTGGATTACTTACACTTTGCTCTACTGTATATACATGAGCAGCGCCTGGGGCATAACTTCTACTAATCGCATCTTTATCAAAATCCCAAGGTCCTACACATTCCCATTGATTAGTGCTTTTTGAAGTTTGAAAAGTTGGTTTTGAATCAGAATACCTACTAATACCCCTTAACCATCTTTTGTAGTATTGAGTGTATTTATTTTTTACTAATTTATTCTTTTTATAATAATCGGTATAGGCATTAACTACTTCTCCTTCATCCGGATTATCAGCATACATTAGTTGAACCCATTTTGGTAGGTTTTCTGCATTAGCATCGTATTTCATCTCTACTTGAGAAAAAAGAGACAAGCTGAGAGTCATTAATATAATGGAAAGAATTTTATTCATAATTTACAAAAAAAAAGGCCGCATAATTGCGACCTTAAAGCTAATATATTTTAGTCTATAAACCAAAAGCAGATTTTACGTTCTCTTGGCAATCTAATTTTTCCCAAGTAAAAGTTTCTACTTGAAAATCTTTCTTTTCACCTTGCACCTTAAAAGTAACTGTCTTATTTTCTGACTCTCTTCCCATATGCCCGTAAGCAGCTGTTTCAGAATAAATAGGGTTCTTTAATTTTAATCGTTTAATAATGGCTGCTGGTTTTAGATTGAAACAGCTCATATTCTCAACTGTTGCAGCAATCTCTCCATCTGTCATTTTTACTTTTGAAGTGCCATAGGTGTCAACAAAGATTCCCATTGGCTCAGCAACACCAATTGCATAACTTACTTGTACTAGGATTCTTTCAGCAACTCCTGCAGCTACTAAGTTTTTAGCAATGTGCCTTGTGGCATAAGCAGCTGATCTATCCACTTTTGATGGGTCTTTGCCAGAAAATGCTCCACCACCATGAGCCCCTTTTCCACCATAAGTATCAACAATAATTTTTCTACCAGTGAGTCCAGTATCTCCATGTGGCCCTCCAATCACAAATTTCCCTGTTGGATTTACATGGTATTTTTCTGTTCCAAAAAGAGCTTTATTATCTTCTGATAATTGAGTTTTAACTCTTGGGATTAACAATTCCCTTACATCTTTTTCTATTTTTTGTTGCATTTTTTTTTCATCCGCAAAATCATCATGCTGAGTAGAAACCACAATATCTGTAATTCTTTTTGGAGTATGATCGTCATTATATTCTAAGGTAACTTGAGACTTTGAATCTGGACGCAAGTAAGTCATTTCAACTCCTTTTTTTCTGATATCAGCAAGCTCAATCAGTATTTTATGAGAAATATCTAGAGCAAGAGGCATAAGATTTTCTGTTTCATTCGTTGCATATCCGAACATCATACCTTGGTCACCTGCTCCTTGTTCTTTATTTAGTCCTTTGCCTTCAACCACTCCTTGATTTATGTCAGGTGATTGCTCATGAATTGCAGAAATAACACCGCAACTGTCTCCATCAAATTGGTATTCTGATTTATCGTATCCAATTTTCAGGATAACTTCTCTTGTGATTTTCTGAACATCAATATATGCTTCAGTTGTAACTTCTCCACTTAATACTGTGAGTCCAGTTGTCACTAGGGTTTCACATGCGACCTTTGAATTTGGGTCTTGAGCTAAGAAATTATCTAATAATGCATCTGATATTTGATCTGCTACTTTATCTGGATGTCCTTCTGAGACGGATTCTGACGTGAAATAATAAGCCATAATTATATATTTTTAGTTACAATTTTCAGTAGAGGGATTTGGCAAATACGTGCTAAATGAGTACTGTTTTAGCATTTTTTTTAGTGGTTGCAATAAGCCAAATCTTTCCACTTTAGGTTTGCAAATTTATATTTTTTTTTAAAACTTATGTAGTTTTAGTTTTTTTGTTTTTATTTGCACCTTACTTATCAAGAAAGACTGAGGGATGGGCCCTATGAAGTCTTGGCAACCTACTAAATACAAGGTGCCAAATCCCACTCCATTTAAATGGAGAGAAGATGAGCGGAGGTCTAATTCCCAGTAACATCTTTCTTGTAAGTTAAGAAAAATTATGAGTAAGAGAATAGAAAACATATTAACGAAGAGAATCTTAGTATTAGATGGAGCTATGGGTACTATGATTCAAAAATATAATCTTACGGAGAAAGACTTTCGAGGTGAAATTTTTCTGAATCATAATCATGATTTAAAAGGAAATAATGATTTACTTTCTCTTACGTGTCCAGATATAATCAAGGCAATACATAAAGAATATTTAGATGCTGGTGCAGATATAATCGAAACTAACACTTTTAGTTCCACTAGTATTGCTCAATCTGATTACGGATTAGAATCTTCTGTGTATGAGATGAACTTTGAGTCAGCAAAGATTGCGAAAGAAGTTGCAGTTACTTGTTCAACAGATAAAAAACCTAGATTCGTAGCTGGCTCTATTGGACCAACTAATCGAACCGCATCAATTTCTCCTGATGTAGAGAATCCTGCGTTTAGGCAGATTACTTTTGATCAGTTAAAAGAAGCATACACAGAGCAAATAACAGCATTGCTTGATGGTGGAGTAGATTTATTATTGATAGAAACCGTATTTGACACTCTTAATTGTAAAGCAGCATTATTTGCTATTGAGGATGTATTTGAAGTAAAAGGAATGCGTGTTCCAATCATGGTTTCTGGAACAATAACAGATGAAAGTGGCAGAACATTGTCAGGCCAAACAGCAGAAGCTTTTTTAAATTCCATTTCACATATTTCCCTTTTGAGTGTTGGTTTTAATTGTGCTTTAGGAACACAAGAAATGCGCCCATATATAAAAGATTTGGCAACAAAATCACCATTTTTTATTAGTGCTTATCCTAATGCTGGTTTGCCTAATGAAATGGGCGAGTATGATCAAGGTCCAGCAGCTATGGCATTGCAATTAGAAGAATTTATGCAAAGTTCATTAGTTAATATTATCGGCGGTTGTTGTGGAACAACTCCTCAGCATATTAAAGCGTTTGTTAAGATTGCAAATAAATATAAGCCAAGAAATATAACAGTAATTAAGAAAGCTATGCGTCTTAGCGGTCTAGAGGCGATTACTATTTCACCAGAGAGTAATTTTGCAAATATTGGAGAGCGTACCAATGTAATGGGATCTTTGCAATTTAAGCGTCTAATTAAGGAGGGCGATTTTGAAGATGCTTTAGAAGTTGCTCTTCATCAAGTAGAGGGAGGGGCTCAAGCCATTGATATCAATATGGATGATGGTATGTTAGAAGGAAAGGAGTGTATGACTCATTTTTTGAATTTAATCGCTTCCGATCCAGATATATCCAAAATACCGATTGTGGTTGATTCTTCTAAATGGCATATTATTGAAGCAGGTCTTAAATGCATGCAAGGTAAAGGAATCGTCAACTCTATTTCCTTAAAAGAAGGAGAAGAAGTATTTAAACAGCATGCAAAAACTATATTGAAATACGGGGCGGCTGTAGTAGTAATGGCTTTTGATGAGAAGGGACAGGCAGTTGATTATAACGATAAAATTAGAATTTGCGAAAGAGCATATCGAATTTTAGTAGATGAAATTAACTTCCCTGCACAGGATATTATTTTTGACCCTAACATATTAACTGTAGCGACTGGTATTGAAGAGCATAATAATTATGCAGTTGATTTTTTCAGGGCTACAAAATGGATAAAAGAAAATCTGCCGTATGCTAAAGTAAGTGGTGGCGTGAGTAATGTTTCTTTTTCATTTAGAGGCAATAATATTGTTCGTGAGGCTATGCATTCATCTTTTTTATTTCATGCCATAAATAATGGAATGGATATGGGAATTGTGAATGCCGGAATGATAGAGGTTTATGAGGATATACCAAAAGATTTGTTGCAAGCAGTAGAAGAGGTCCTGCTTAATAAAGATGATGGAGCTACTGAACGCTTAGTAGATTTAGCTGAGAATATAAAAGGAAGGGGAAAGCAAAGAACAGAAGATTTATCCTGGAGAGAACAATCAGTTGAAGGAAGATTATCTCATGCTTTAGTTAAAGGGATAGTTGCTTTTATTGAACAGGACACGGAGGAGGCACGATTAAAATCAGCACGACCGTTAGATGTAATTGAAGGACCGCTTATGCATGGGATGGGGGTAGTAGGAGAACTTTTTGGAGCAGGAAAAATGTTTTTACCACAAGTGGTGAAAAGTGCACGAGTAATGAAAAAAGCAGTTGCTATTCTTACTCCTTATATTGAGAAAGGAAAAACAGAAAGTACTAAAGTAGGAAAAATCCTTCTAGCTACTGTTAAAGGAGATGTACATGATATAGGAAAAAATATTGTTGGAGTTGTGCTAGGGTGTAATAATTATGAGATTATTGATTTAGGGGTAATGGTTCCAGCCAATAAGATTTTAGAAGAAGCTAAGAAACATAAAGTAGATATAATTGGATTAAGTGGATTAATTACACCTTCATTAGACGAGATGATTGATGTTGCCAAGGAATTGCAAAGAAATAATTTTAAGGTTCCAATTATGATTGGAGGGGCTACAACTTCCAAGATTCATACGGCTGTAAAAATTAATGAGCACTACAATAACAATACAGTTATACATGTTTTGGATGCATCTAAAGCAGTAGGAGTTACAAGCAAATTATTGGGTAAAGAACAGTCTATTTTTAGAGCAGATGTTGCTAGTGAGTATGATGCAATTAAAGAAAATTATTTAAATAGAAACTCAGCTAAAGATTATGTTAGTATAGAGAAGGCTAGAAATAATAACTTTAAGATTGATTGGAAGGAAGCAAAAATTTATACTCCAAATCAGTTAGGCGTACAATCTTTCGATAATATTGATATAAACATTATTCGTGATTATATTGATTGGACTCCTTTCTTTTTTACTTGGGAGATGCGTAAAAAATATCCTGCAATTTTGGAAGATGAAGTTTTTAGTAATCAGGCTATTCAATTATTTGATGATGCGAATAGAATGCTAGATAATGTTGTGCAAAAGAATTGGCTACAGCTTAAGGCTGTTATTGGTATTTGGGAAGCAAACTCAGAAGGAGATGATATTCATATATTTGAAAATGAGAAAAAAATGGTAACTTATAATTTCCTAAGACAGCAAGCAAAGAAGAGTAATGCAAATATATGCCTTTCTGATTTTGTCGCGCCATGCTCTTTAGAAATCAAAGATTATATTGGCTCTTTTGTTTGTACAGCAGGATTAGGAATTGAACGTCAGTTAGCATATTTTAGTCAAGAACAGGATGATTACAATAGTATAATGTTAAAAGCTATTGCAGATCGATTGGCGGAGGCTCTTACTGAGTACATGCATGAAGCAGTCCGAAAAAAAATATGGGGATATAGCGCTAATGAGAAATTTAAGAACCATCAACTGATAAAAGAGGAGTATAAAGGAATCCGTCCTGCTCCTGGATATACAGCGTGTCCAGATCATACTGAGAAGTTAAAGATATTTAGTTTACTGGATGCAGAGAAGAGGATAGGAGTGAGTCTTACCGAGAATATGGCTATGCAGCCAAATGCTACTGTGAGTGGTTATTATTTTTCTCATCCAGAAGCTAAATATTTTAGTGTAGGAAAGGTGCAAGATGATCAAATATTAGATTATGCAAAACGAAAGGACATGAGTAGAGAAGCGGTTGTAAAATGGCTTCGGTCAAATATTTAAAATCAAATTATGAAAGTAACAGAACATATTAAGAATGCTAATAGAACTTTATTCTCTTTTGAAATCTTACCTCCATTAAAAGGAACTAGTATTCAATCTATCTATGATTCTCTAAATCCTTTAATGGAGTTTTCTCCACCATTTATTGATGTTACTTATCATAGGGAAGAATATATATATAAAAAAAGAGAGAATGGTTTGCTTGAGAGACATTCGGTAAGAAAAAGACCTGGAACAGTTGGGATTTGTGCTGCCATTATGAATAAGTATCAAGTAGATACTGTTCCTCATATTATTTGTGGAGGCTTTAATAAAGAAGAGACGGAAAATGCTCTCATCGACTTAGACTTTCTAGGAATTGATAATGTTTTGGTTCTTAGAGGTGATCCTATAAAATCAGAAATTGATTTTAAAGCAGAAGAAGGAGGTCATCGATATGCTTCTGAACTATTACAACAAGTAGATGGGATGAATAAAGGAATCTATCTGGATGAGGAATTGAAAGAATCTTATTCTACTGATTTTTGTATTGGTGTTGCTGGTTATCCTGAGAAGCATTTTGAAGCTCCAAATATGCATTCTGATATTCATTTTTTAAAAAAGAAGGTAAATGCAGGTGCCGATTATATCGTCACTCAGATGTTTTTTGATAATCAGCAATATTTTAACTTTGTAAAGCTTTGTAGAGAGAATGATATAACGATACCAATTATCCCAGGTTTAAAACCAATATCAACTGCTAAACAAATAACATTGCTGCCTCATCGTTTTAATTTGAACCTGCCAGGTGATTTAGTAGATGAGGTTCTAAAGTGTAAAGACAATTTTTCGGTTAGACAAGTAGGAGTAGAGTGGTCTATACAGCAAACTAAAGAATTAATTGAATTTGGAGTTCCTGGTGTACACTTCTATACTATGGGGAGATCTGATAATGTTGAGCAAATTGTTGGAAATTTCTCTTAAGAAGTTAGTTTCCTGAAATGCTCTTCTAATTTAATGTTTTTTTTCTTAAGATCGGAGATTAAGTTGTCATCAACGATTTTTCCTTTATTGATTATTATTACTCTATTGCACATCTCATCTACTTCTTGCATAATATGAGTAGATAGTAGAACCGTTTTTTCTTTACCTGCAGATTTAATTAGATTTCTGATTTCGATTAATTGATTAGGGTCTAGACCTGTCGTTGGTTCGTCTAGTATTAATACTTCAGGATTATGAATTAGTGCCGCAGCAAGACCTACTCTCTGTTTATATCCTTTACTTAATTCTTTTATTTTCTTATGCTGTTCCTTCTTAATTCCTGTTTGTGCAATTATCTTGGAAACTTTTTCGTTTAGATTTTCTATTTTGTACATGGCTCCTATAAATAGGAGGTACTCTTTAATATACATTTCTAAATATAGAGGATTGTTTTCTGCAAGATATCCAATCTTAGATTTTACTATAAGATCTTCTTCTCTGGTATCTAAATCGCAGACTTTTATATTTCCGCTGTCTTGTAATAGGTAGCAGCAAATAATCCTCATAAGAGTAGATTTTCCAGCTCCATTTGGCCCCAAAAATCCAACAATTTCTCCTTTCTTTAACGAGAAAGAAACATTTGAAAGTGCTTGTTGAGTTCCGTAATTCTTATTTACATCTTTAATTGTAAGTGACATAGAGCAAATGTAATAGAATTTTTATTGTATAACTATCTTTTTTTCTACTGAACCATCATCATAGAGATAAAAAAGAATTTGATTATTAGTTTCTTTTGTTTCTCGTGCGAGTAAATCTATAATTTTAAATATAGATTTATCTTGATGTGTCTCATGAACAGTAGTTGTAGGAGGACAATAATTTCCATCAGGAGCTAAGAGTGGTAGTTGATATTGCGGATCAGTTATTAAATTATAAATTAAAGTATCCATATTTTCTAATAGACTTGCATTATAAGGCTCCCATTCATTTGCAATTCCTGCAGCAGTTTGCACATCATTTAATAGCCCCATATAGCTAACAATAGCCCAATATAGATATTCAATCGCCATACATTCATAGTTACAAGTATAGTCATCATAATGATACCAAGCAGAAGAAGGGTAATTGTTTGGGACACTTGTGAATTGACCTCCTCTTGCAATATCCATAGCCGAAGAAAGTAATGATGAGTTCGGTTGGAGGCTAAAGGCTAATGGATATACATTGGTATGCCCCACATGATTAATAGTATGTAAAACTTCTTCTACTGTTGCATCATCTCCCCAATGACCTGTTTGCGAAGGGTCTATTTCGTTTTTATATAAAACCGCACTTACTCCATTGCCATTATAATTATTAAAAAATAGATTTTCTATTAAAGACCCTTCATAAGAAAAAATTGGTATTAAAGCATTATCACTTATAAGTTGAGATTTAATTAATGGGTCATCTACTAATCCATCTTCATTATTATCAAGTAGTTCTGCAGCAACTGCCGCGGCATGTAAAACCTTTTCATCTGTAATATTGCTTTCTGCATAAATACTAAAACAGTCTAATACATTTACATATTTTGTAAATCCGCTAAATGCAGTACTTGAGTTTGTATTAGTTTCAATTGATAGGCAAATAGTATTTTGTTGAGCATTTACTAATAAAGGCATGATAAGTAAT
>Ga0315315_10003908_pt1 | contig 13739 bp, 8 predicted proteins | sample M140m3416metaG_FD_203699 | JGI IMG/M metagenome (GOLD analysis project Ga0315315, IMG submission 203699) | Ammonia-oxidizing marine archaeal communities from Monterey Bay, California, United States - M1 40m 3416 | ecosystem: Environmental > Aquatic > Marine > Intertidal zone | place: USA...
AAATTTAACTAGCATGATGTAGCATGATCTATTAGGGTCATATTCAATTCTTTCAACTATTGCAATTGAGTCGAATTTTTTTCTATAAAAATCAATATGCCTGTACATTTTTTTATGACCACCTGCTCTGTTGATTGAAGTAATGTGTCCATTATTATTTCTACCTTTCATTGAGTTTTTTGGTGAAACTAATGATTTAAATGGTTTACCTTTCCAAAGACCTGTTCTATCTACAAGAATAGTGCCTCGGGTAGATTTTGTGTAAGGTTTAAAAGTTTTTAATGCCATTTTTAAATTCCAGTTGTCAGATCAATACTTTGACCTTTTTTTAATGTAATTATTGCTTTTTTATATCCAGAAACTTTTACCTTTTTTCCTCTAGTAATTTTAGTTCTGTTTTGTTTGTTAATTATATTAATTTTAGTTACATTAACTTTGAATATTTTTTCAATATTATTTTTCAAATTTTTTTTATTTGCTTTAGTTGGAACTTTAAAAACAATTTTATTTTGTTCAGATAAACCAGTTGATTTCTCTGTTACCAAAGGAAATAAAATTTTATCGTATAAATGTATTTTATTCATTTTATGAATATCTCTTTTCTAGTTCTTTCAATGAACTCTCAGTAAAAACTACTTTTTTAAATTTGATAACATCAAAAGCACTAAAATGATTAACATCAGTTACTTTAATATTTGGAATATTTCTAACAGATTTTTCAATTTTATCTTTTGAAGATTTGTCTAGGATTATTAATGAATTTGTTATTTCAAACTTTTTAACAATTAAGTTCATTTCTTTTGTTTTTTTTATTTGATTACTAAAGTCACTAAAAACAATTAGATTTTTATTTTTAATTTTTTCACTCATCAAAGATGCAATACTATTTTTCTTTTCACTTTTATTTAATTTTCTTTTTTTGTAGGCAAGTTCACCTTTAGGACCATGTGCAACTCCACCACCAACAAATATTGGTGCTTTTCTACTCGCATGTCTTGCATTTCCCGTTCCTTTTTGCGCATAAATTTTTGATGTTGGGCCAGATACTTCATTTTGCTGTTTAGTTTTAGCATGTCTACCTTTGTAGTTGGCATTAGTTTTATATAAGACGCTACTTACTAATCTGTTATTAATCTTCGCTGAAAAAATTTTATCTAAAATTTCAATTGAGCTTTTTTTACCATCTAAGTTTAATTTTTCTATTTTCATTATTTTTTCTTTTTATCTGGTGTTTTTTTGGCTTCTTCTGCAGCTTTGATCTTTTCAGAAATTGTAAGTTTGTTTATATTTTTAACTGATTTTTTTACTAAAATTTCAGAATTTTTTGAACCAGGTATAGAGCCTTTTAAGTATAATAGTTCATTATCAAGATCTGCTCTAATAATTTCAATATTTTGCATTGTTCTTAATCTATCACCCATATGACCAGCCATTTTTTTACCTTTAAAAACTTTACCTGGATCTTGTCTTTGTCCAGTTGAACCATGTGATCTGTGTGAAACTGAAACACCATGTGTTGCCCTTAGCCCACCAAAATTATGTCTTTTCATTGCTCCAGCAAAACCTTTACCAATAGTTTTCGATTTGGTATCAACAAATTTAATATCTTTGAATATTTCTAAGCCAAATTCATTGCCCTCTTTATAATTTTCAACATTTGATACTCTAAATTCTTTAAGTTTTTTTTTAGCTTCAGTGTTTTTTTTTGCAAAAAAACCTTTCATTGCCTTTGTGAGCTTGGAATTTTTAATTTTGCCATAACCTAATTGAATTGCAGAATACCCTCTTTTTTCTTTGTCAATTACCTGAATTACTCTTGCCTTCTCCATTTTTAGAACAGTAACAGGCACTAATTGACCAGTTTTATAAAATTCTCTTGTCATACCTATTTTTTTTCCAATTAATGCAAGGTCGCTCATAATTAAATCTTAATCTCCACGTCTACACCTGAAGCTAAATCCAATTTCATTAAAGCCTCAACAGTTTGTGGTGTTGGTTCAATTATATCAATCAATCTCTTATGAGTTCTTGATTCAAACTGTTCTCTACTTTTTTTGTCTATGTGAGGTGATCTTAATACAGTATATCTTTCAATTCTTGTAGGTAATGGTATCGGTCCTTTTATAGTTGCGCCTGTTCTTTTTACAGTATTCACAATTTCCTCTGTAGAGGCATCTAAAATTTTATTATCGTATGCTCTTAATTTAATTCTAATATTTTGTTTTTCCATAATTAACCTGCAATCTTCTTTGTTACTTCGTCTTGAACATTTTGAGGTACTTTTGAATAATGATCAAAAAACATTGAATATTGAGCTCTTCCTTGAGACATTGATCTTAAGTTATTAATATATCCAAACATATTTGCCAGAGGGACCATTGCAGTGATTACTGTTGCATTGCCTCTTTGTTCCTGTGTACTAATTTGTCCTCTTCTACTATTTAAATCTCCAATAACATCACCCATATAATCTTCAGGTGTAACAACTTCAACTCTCATTACCGGTTCTAATAATTTTAAGGTACCCTTAGTGCAAGCTTCTTTAAAACAAGCCCTACTTGCTAGTTCAAAAGCAAGTACGCTTGAATCTACATCATGATGTAGTCCATCTAAAATCGTGACTTTATAATCTATCATGGGAAATCCAGCTAAAATTCCTCCATCCGATACAGTTTCGATACCTTTTTCTACACCAGGAATGAATTCCTTTGGAATAGCTCCACCTTTAATTTTACTTTCAACAGATCTACCTGCACCAGGTTCTTGAGGTTCAACAAGTAATTTAACTTTAGCAAATTGTCCAGCACCACCACTTTGTTTTTTATGTGTATATTCAACTTCAGAAGCGTTTTCTAAAGTTTCTCTATATGCAACTTGAGGAGCTCCAACATTAGCCTCAACTTTAAATTCTCTTTTCATTCGATCAACAATGATATCTAAATGAAGTTCACCCATTCCTTTGATAATTGTTTGGCCTGACTCTTCATCTGAAGTCACTCTGAATGAAGGATCTTCTTTAGCTAATCTTCCTAATGCTTCTCCCATTTTTTCTTGGTCGGCTTTTGTTTTAGGTTCAACTGCAATTTCAATTACTGGATCTGGAAATTCCATTGGCTCTAATAATACAGGTTTTTCCTCATCACAAAGAGTGTGACCAGTGATAGTATATTTTAGTCCAGCTAAAGCGACTATATCACCAGCATTAGCCTCTTTAATATCTTCTCTTGAGTTAGCATGCATCAAAAGCATCCTTCCAACTCTTTCTTCTTTTTCTTTTGATGAATTGTAAATTCCAGTACCTGTTTTGATTGTACCTGAATAAATTCTTATAAAAGTCAAAGAGCCAACGAATGGATCATTAGCTACTTTAAATGCTAGAGCCGAAAAACCAGCTCCATCTTCAAATTTCATTTCAATTTCATCCTCTGATCCAGGTTTTGTGCCTTTTATTGAACCAATATCAATTGGGCTTGGTAAATAATTAATAACAGCGTCAAGTAAAGGTTGAACACCTTTGTTTTTAAAAGCTGAACCAGTTAAAATTGGAACAAAGCTAAAATTTAATGTACCTTTTCGTATACATTTTATTAAATCTTCTTCTTTAATCTCATCACCATTTAAGTAAGACTCCATTAGTTTTTCATCTTGCTCTACTGCCATTTCAACTAATTCAGTTCTATATTTTTGGGAAATTTCTTTTAAATCATCTGGAATGTCTTTATATTCCCACTCAGCACCTAAAGCCTCATTTTTCCAAACTTGGGCTTTCATTTTAACCAAATCTACAACACCAGTTAAAGAAGACTCTATTCCAATTGGAACTTGGATTACCATTGGTTTTGCACCTAATCTATCTCTAATCATGTCAACGCATCTAAAGAAATCTGCACCAGTTCTATCGAGTTTGTTAACAAAACAAATTCTTGGAACTTTATACTTATCAGCTTGTCTCCATACTGTTTCTGATTGAGGTTCTACACCTGCAACACCGTCAAAAACAGCTACAGCACCATCTAAAACTTTTAACGATCTTTCTACTTCAATTGTAAAATCTACGTGACCAGGAGTATCTATAATATTTATTCTGTGATCTTGCCAAAAACAAGTTGTAGCAGCTGAGGTAATAGTAATACCTCTTTCTTGCTCTTGTTCCATCCAATCCATTGTTGCAGCACCATCATGCACTTCACCGATTTTATGACTTTTACCTGTATAATATAAAACTCTTTCTGTGGTAGTCGTTTTACCTGCATCTATATGAGCCATGATCCCAATATTTCTATATTTATCTAAAGTATGAGTTCTAGCCATAAATAATTACCATCTAAAATGTGCAAAAGCCTTGTTTGACTCTGCCATTTTATGTACATCCTCTCTTTTTTTAACTGCCGCTCCTTTTTTTTCATAGGCATCATAAAGTTCATTAAAAATTTTATCTGACATGTGTTTGTCTTTTCTTTTTCTTGCTGAATCAACTAACCATCTTATTGCTAAAGCTTGTGCACGTTTACTTTTTACTTCTACAGGAACTTGATAGGTTGCACCTCCAACTCTTCGTGATCTTACTTCAACAGAAGGCTTAATATTATTTATTGCTTCATTAAAAATATTAATAGGTTCATCTTTTGATTTTGTTTTAATTTTGTCGATTGCATCATAAACAATTTTGGCTGCTACACCCCTTTTACCATCATACATGATGTTATTAATAAGTTTTGGTATGATTGTAGAATTAAATTTTGGATCAGGAATGATTTCTTTTTTAGGTTGTGTTTTTTTTCTAGACATTATCTTTATTTACCTTTTTTAGTTCCGTATAAAGATCGTCTTTTTTTTCTATTAGCAACTCCTTGGGTGTCAAGGTTTCCCCTTAAAATATGATACCTAACACCTGGTAAATCTTTAACACGACCACCTCTTATTAAAACAACAGAGTGTTCTTGAAGATTGTGTCCTTCACCTGGAATATATGCTGTTACTTCAAACCCATTTGACAATCTAACTCTAGCAACTTTTCTTAGTGCAGAATTAGGTTTTTTTGGTGTTGTTGTATAAACTTTTACACAAACACCTCTCTTTAAAGGTTGTTTTTGTAACGCAGGAACTTTGTTCCTTGTTATTTGTTTATCTCTCTTTTTTTTTAACAACTGATTAATAGTTGGCATAAAATTTTTTTAAATATTAATAGTTTTTGAAAGAAATAACTGACTGGTTATTATGGCAGCGTTTAGTACAATAAAAGTACTACATTCCAACCAAAAACATCGCCAAAATACTTAATAAATTGACTTTGTCAAACTAAAACTGTGTTTTTATGGGCTATTTTTACTGGTTTAACGGTGTTTCTGATGGTTCAATCTTATCTTGTTCAGACAGAAACTTATTGTCATCATCCAAGGCTTTTTTATTCCATTTGTTCTTTATATTTCCCGTACCAGCAGGAACTAATCTTCCAACAATTACATTTTCTTTTAAACCATTTAATGGGTCAATTTTACCTTTAATCGCAGCATCTGTTAGAACTCTTGTAGTTTCTTGGAAAGATGCAGCAGAGATAAATGACTCAGTCTGTAATGAAGCCTTGGTTATTCCCATTAAAACCCTTTCACCAACTGCTTCTTTTTTACCTTCAGATTTAAGTTTTTCATTGACGTTTTCAAACTTTATTCTGTCAACAATTTCACCAGGTAGATAAGAAGAGTCACCAGAATTTTTAACTTCAACTTTTTTAAGCATTTGTCTCAAAATAGTTTCAATATGTTTATCATTAATAATCACACCTTGAAGTCTATAAACTTCTTGAACCTGATTAACAAAATATTCAGTTAAGTCTTTTATACCCATGATTCTTAAAATATCATGCGGTAAAGGTTGACCATCTAGTAAATATTCACCTTTTTGAATTTTTTCACCTTGGTTAAAATTTATATGTTTGCCTTTTGGTATTAAATAGTTTGAAGGTTCAGCTCCATCCTCAGGAACTATTGACACTCTTTGTTTTCCTCTTACTTCTTTTCCAAAAACTACTTGACCGTCATTTTCAGCAATAATCGCACTATCTTTTGCTTTTCTGGCTTCAAACAATTCGGCAACTCTTGGAAGGCCACCTGTAATATCTTTGGTTTTCGTTGTTTCCTTAGGTAATCTTGCAATTACATCACCGGCAAAAACTTTTTGACCATCTTTAATAGATAAAATTGAATCAGGCACTAAATAATATCTAGCTTCATTATCATCTGCTTTTTTTATCACATTACCTTTTTCATCTCTAAGTGTAATTCTAGGTTTTAAATCTGTGCTTTTTGATTGTGATCTCCAATCAATCACAGATTTTGATGATATGCCTGTTGCATCATCTGTAGTTTCTTGAATTGAAACTCCATCAATTAAATCTACAAAACTAGCTTCACCACTTTTCTCAGCTATAACTGGTGTTGTATATGGATCCCACTCACAAATTTTTGTATTTGCCTTAACTTTATCTCCATTATTAAAAAATAATTTTGAACCGTAAGCAACTTTATAGACGGCTATTTGAACTCCCTTATCATCTTCTATAGAAAGTTGAGTATTCCTTCCCATAACAATTAAATTTTTTTTAGAGTCTTCTAATATATTTGAGTTTATAATTTTTAATGTTCCTTCATTCTTAGTTACAATTTGAGAATCTTGTTTTACTGATGCGGTTCCGCCAACGTGAAAAGTTCTCATAGTTAATTGAGTTCCTGGCTCACCGATAGATTGTGCAGAAATCATTCCAATCGCTTCTCCAACATGAACCATCTTACCTCTAGATAAATCTCTTCCATAACAAGTGGCGCATACACCTTCTTTTGAACTACATGTCATAACAGAATAAACTTTTATTGATTTAACTCCTGCTGCATCTATGAGATCACATCCGGCTTCATCAATCATTTCTGATTTTTTAATTACAATCTCTCCTGATAAAGGATTTTTAATTTCTGCTGCCGTAACTCTTCCTAAAGCTCTTTCTGATAAGCTAACAACTACATTTCCGCCTTCTAAAATTTCTGATAACTCAATAAAACCTGGATTTTCGCAATTAACTTTAGTTATTGTTAAATCTTGAGCAACATCACAAAGTCTTCTTGTTAAATAACCAGAACTTGCTGTTTTAAGAGCAGTATCAGCTAAACCTTTTCTTGCTCCGTGAGTTGAGTTAAAATATTCTAAAGCAGTTAATCCCTCTTTAAAATTTGAGGTAATAGGACTTTCAATAATTTCTCCTGATGGTTTAGCAATTAGCCCTCTCATACCTGCTAATTGTTTCATCTGTGCAGCTGAACCTCGGGCTCCACTATCAGCCATCATAAATACAGAGTTAATCTTTAAACCCTCATCAGTTTTTTCTGTAGCAGAAATACCTTTCATCATTTCTCCTGCAACTTTATCGGTACATTTTGACCAAGCATCAACCACTTTGTTATATTTTTCTCCCCTAGTAATTAAACCCTCGGCGTATTGTGTCTCGTAATCAGCAATTAATTTTTTAGTATCGTTGATTAATTGAGTTTTGCTTTCAGGAATTACCAAATCATCTTTACCAAATGATATTCCAGCTTTAAATGCATGTTTGAAACCTAAGTCTTTAAGTTTATCACAAAATATAACAGTGGTTTTTTGACCACAAAATCTAAATACTATATCGATTATTTCTGAAACAGTTTTTTTTGGCAACAACCTATCAATTAGCGAAAATTTAATATTATGATTTTTTGGTAATAAATTTGCCAATAAAAATCTTCCAGCTGTAGATGTATATTTTTCAAATTTTTTGTTACCATTTTCATCGATTGTTTCAAATCTAGAGATGATTGTGCTATGCACTTTTAATTGACCTGATGATAAAGCGAATTCTATTTGATCAGCATCTATAAAGTATCCTACTGATTTATCAGATATTTTTTCTTGAGATAGATAGTAAATACCTAATATCATATCCTGACTTGGAACTATAATTGGCTTACCATTCGATGGTGATAAAATATTATTGGTAGATAACATTAGTATTCTTGCCTCAAGTTGAGCTTCTAAACTCAATGGAACATGGACAGCCATTTGATCTCCATCAAAATCAGCATTAAAAGCTGCACAAGTTAAAGGATGCAATTCGATGGCATCACCTTCTATTAGTTTAGGTTCAAATGCTTGAACTCCTAATCTATGAAGAGTTGGTGCTCTATTTAATATTACTGGATGCTCTCTAACAATTAACTCTAACGCATCCCATACTGCATTAGTTTCTTTCTCAACAAGTTTTTTTGCTTGTTTAATTGTTGAGGCTAATCCTAATTTGTTTAATCTTGCATATAAAAATGGCTTAAACAATTCTAAAGCCATTTTTTTTGGTAAACCACATTCATGTAATTTTAAGTCAGGCCCAACAACAATTACAGATCGACCAGAATAATCTACTCTCTTACCAAGTAAATTTTGTCTAAATCTACCTTGTTTACCTTTTAGCATTTCAGCTAATGATTTTAATGGTCTTTTACCAGTTCCAGTTATTACTCGACCTCGTCTTCCATTATCAAACAATGCGTCAACTGACTCTTGAAGCATTCTTTTTTCATTTCTTACAATGATGTCAGGAGCTTTAAGATCCATTAATCTTTTAAGTCTGTTATTTCTATTGATAACTCTTCTGTAAAGGTCATTCAAATCAGATGTTGCAAATCTACCTCCATCTAATGGTACTAATGGTCTTAACTCAGGCGGGATAACCGGTACAACTGTCATTATCATCCACTCAGGTTTTTGACCAGTTTCAATAAATGACTCGATTAATTTTAATCTTTTAATAGCTCTTTCTTCGTTTACTTTGGATTTTGTTTCTTTGATATAGTTAATTAGGTTTTTTTTCTCTAGTTCTAAGTCTAAGCTCTTTAACATATCAAGAACTGCCTCTGCACCAATGCCTGTTGTAAAGGCCTCTTCACCAAATTCGTCTTGATGTTTTGCTAATTCTTCCTCATTAAGAAGTTGATTTTTTTGTAGTCCAGTAAGACCTGGTTCAATAACAATAAAATTTTCAAAGTATAAAACTCTTTCAATATCTTTAAGTTTCATGTCAACCGCTAAAGCAATTCTGCTAGGTAAGGATTTTAAAAACCAAATATGGGCGACTGGGGTAGCTAGATTTATATGTCCCATTCTTTCTCTTCGAACATTTGATTTTGTTACTTCAACTCCACATTTTTCACAAATAATACCTCTAAATTTCATTCGCTTATATTTTCCACACAAGCATTCATAATCTTTTATTGGTCCAAAAATTCTTGCACAAAATAAACCATCTTTTTCTGGTCTAAAAGTTCTATAATTTATTGTTTCAGGCTTTTTAATTTCACCATAAGTCCAGGACTTAATTTTTTCAGGACTAGCTAACGAAATCTTAATACTGTTAAAATTTTGAGATTCAGAAATTTCTGAATTTTTAAAAATATCTGTAATTTCTTTTTTCATATTAATTAAGTTCTACATTTAGTGCTAAAGATTTTATTTCTTTTACTAAAACGTTGAAGGATTCCGGTATTCCGGACTCAAAGTTTTCTTCACCTTTAACAATTGTTTCATAGACTTTAACTCTTCCTGCAACATCATCAGATTTGACAGTCAAAATTTCTTGTAATGTGTAAGAAGCACCATAAGCTTCTAATGCCCAAACTTCCATCTCACCAAATCTTTGTCCACCTAGTTGAGCTTTTCCACCTAATGGTTGCTGAGTAACTAAACTGTAAGGCCCAGTAGATCTCGCATGTATCTTATCTTCAACTAAATGATGAAGTTTTAACATATAAATAATACCTACAGTTACTGGTCTATCAAATTTTTCTCCTGTTCTTCCATCCCAAAGATACGTTTGTCCAGATCCAGGTAAATTTGCCAACTTTAACATTTCAGTCACATTTTCTTCTTTGGCACCATCAAAAACTGGAGTTGAAATAGCTATACCGTTTTGTAGATTTTCACACAAATCACTAAATTCAGATTTACTTAACTTTTCAACTTTATCATTAAAAATTTCTTCTCCATAAACTGATTTCAAAAATGAAGCTATTTTTTCAGTTTTTTCAATTTTTTTATTATTTTCGTTGATTAAATTTTTAATTTGTTCTCCAAATTCTTTACATGCCCAACCAAGATGAGTTTCTAAAATTTGACCAACATTCATCCTACTTGGAACACCTAAAGGGTTTAAAACAATGTCGACAGGTCTGCCATCTTCTCTATAAGGCATGTCTTCAACTGGAACTATTTTACTCACAACACCTTTGTTTCCATGTCTACCTGACATCTTGTCTCCTGGTCTCAATCTTCTCTTAATTGCAACAAAAACTTTAACCATTTTCATTACACTTGGTAATAAATCATCACCACTTCTAATTTTAAGTACCTTGTCCTCAAATCTTTCAGTTATATCATCTTTTGCTTTACTATATTGATCTTTCAACTGCATTAATGTTGACTCCTCTTTTGAGCCAACGGTTATTTTAAATACTTCATTTATATTCAACTTATTAATTGTATCAAAATCTAATTTTGTACCTGTATCAATATCTTTAATTTTTTTTGATAAAGTTTGCCCAGATAATATTTGTGCTGCTCTCTGTTTAATACTTCTCTCTAAGATTTCTTCTTCAACTATTTTATCTTGTTGAACTTGTTCAATTTCTGCTCTTTCTATAGTTATTGACCTTTCGTCTTTTTCAATACCATGTCTGTTAAAAACTCTTACATCTACAACTGTACCACTACTACCTCGAGACATTCTTAATGAGGTATCAGTTACATCAATTGCTTTTTCTCCAAAAATTGATCTTAAAAGTTTTTCTTCAGGTCCAGAAGCTGAGTCGCCTTTTGGAGTTACTTTTCCAACTAAAATATCACCTGCATTAACTTCTGCACCAATATAAACAATACCTGACTCATCTAGATTTTTAAGAGCCTCTTCATTAACGTTAGGAATATCTCTTGTAATTTCTTCTTCACCTAACTTTGTATCACGTGCCATAATTTCATACTCAACTATATGAACTGAAGTAAATACATCATCAGTGACACATCTCTCTGAAATTAAAATTGAATCTTCAAAATTATAACCTTGCCATGGCATAAAAGCTACTGTAACATTTTTTCCTAAAGCTAATTCTCCAAGTTTAGTCGATGGACCATCTGCTATAATATCTCCTGATTTTACTTTGTCTCCTACTCTAACTAGTGGTCTTTGGTTAATGCATGTATTTTGATTAGATCTTTTAAATTTTTGTAAATTATAAATATCTACTCCTGATTTTGTAAAATCATTTTCTTCTGTAACTTTAATAACTATTCTCTTTCCATCAATTTTATCAACAATACCATCTCTTTTCGCAACAATTGTTACACCAGAGTCTAAGGCAACATCACTTTCAATACCAGTTCCTACAAGTGGTGCTTCTGGTTTTAATAAAGGCACAGCTTGCCTCATCATGTTTGAGCCCATTAAAGCCCTGTTTGCGTCATCATTTTCTAAGAATGGTATTAGCGATGCTGCAACTGAAACTAATTGTTTTGGTGAAACATCAATGTAATCAATAGTTTCCGGTTTCGATAATAAGAAATTTAAATTTTCTCTGCAAGAAACAAGTTCTTCTACTATCTTACCGTTATTATCAATTTTTGTATTTGCTTGTGCAATTGTAAATTTAGTTTCTTCCATTGCAGATAAATACTCAACTTTGTCTTGAACTACTCCATCCTTTACTCTTTTATAAGGACTTTCAATAAATCCATATTTATTTATTTTGGCATAAGTAGATAAACTATTTATTAAACCAATATTTGGACCCTCTGGAGTTTCTATTGGACAAATTCTGCCATAGTGAGTTGGGTGCACGTCTCTTACTTCAAAACCAGCTCTCTCTCTAGTTAAACCACCTGGACCTAATGCTGAAACCCTTCTTTTGTGTGTAATTTCAGAAAGTGGATTTGTCTGATCCATAAATTGGGACAACTGCGAACTAGCAAAAAAATCTTTTAAAGAAACTGTTAATGGTTTTGCATTAATCAAATCTTGGGGCATTGATGACTCGACATCTAATGTAGTCATTTTTTCTTTAATAGCTCTTTCCATTCGATAAACACCTATACGCGCCTGATTTTCAACTAATTCACCTACAGATCTAACTCTTCTATTTCCTAAGTGGTCAATATCATCTACTTCATCTTTGCCATCTCTTAAGTCTAACATTTTATGAATAATTGCAATTATATCATCATTTCTTAAAATAGTAATTTTATCAGAACATTCTAAATTCAATCGAGAATTCATTTTTACCCTTCCAACATCAGATAAATCATAACGATCAGAACTAAAAAATAAGTTATTAAAAATTTGGGTAGCTATTTCTATTGTTGGAGGTTCTCCAGGCCTTAACATTTTATAAATTTCAGTAATAGCTTCATCTTTGCTATTGTTCTTATCATTTAAAATTGTTGCTAATAGATATGGGCCTTTATTGATCGAATTAGTCACTGAGATTTTAAGAGAATGAATATTGGCCTCTAAAATTTGATTTATAATTGTATCATTAATTTCAGTTCCTATTCTAAAAATACCATCCTCTTCATCATTTATTTTAATATCATTATGTAAAAATTTTCCATATAGAGAGTCTTTTGAAACTAAAATATCTTTTAAACCATCAGTGGCTAATTTTTTAGCATTAAGATAATTTATTTTATCACCAAGTTTAACAACAACTTTACCTGACTTTGCATCAATAACTTCTTCAGAAAAATTTTTTGCCTTATAGTTTTCTGGATTAAATTTAGTTTTCCATTTATTAGTTTTTGTGTCAAAATTATAAGTTTCACTATCATAAAACTCATTAGCAATTTCTAATTTTGAATAACCTAGAGCCAGGAGCAAAGTTGATGCTAAAATTTTCTTTTTTCTATCTATCTTAAAATATAAAAAATCTTTTACGTCGTATTCAAAATCTAACCATGAGCCTCTATTGGGTATAACTCGACAATTAAATAATAATTTACCACTTGCATGTGTTTTTCCTTTATCATGATCAAAAAAAACACCTGGGCTTCTATGCATTTGGTTTACAACAACTCTTTGGACACCATTGGTAATAAAAGTTCCACTATTAGTCATCATTGGAACTTCACCCATATAAACTTCTTGCTCTTTTGCAGAAAGAATGTCTTTGGTATTATTCTCTTGATCAATTTCATAAACTACTAGTCTCAAAGTACATTTTAAAGCAGATGAGTATGTTAATCCACGTGCAATACATTCCTCAACATCAAATTTTGGTTTCTCTAATCTATAAGAAACATATTCTAATGTTGCTTTGTCGTTTAAATCTTCAATTGGAAAAATACTTTTAAAAACTCTACCGAAACCTTTAGTTAAATCTTCAGCTCCAAGATTAAATTCTGTCAACTCTTTATAAGAATTTTTTTGAACTTCTATTAAATTTGGAATAGATAAACTCTCTTTAAGTTTACCAAAACTTTTTCTAATATTCTTTTTTTCAGTAAAAGATATTTGCATCTATGTTTTAATACTGATTAAAAAAACCAGTATTTGAATTAGTCCCTATTAATTTACTTAAGTTCTACTTTAGCGCCAGCAGCTTCTAATTTAGTTTTAATTTCTTCAGATTCTTTTTTTGGAACACCTGTTTTAACTTCCTTAGGCGCTCCTTCTACTAAAT
>Ga0315315_10003909_pt1 | contig 13739 bp, 11 predicted proteins | sample M140m3416metaG_FD_203699 | JGI IMG/M metagenome (GOLD analysis project Ga0315315, IMG submission 203699) | Ammonia-oxidizing marine archaeal communities from Monterey Bay, California, United States - M1 40m 3416 | ecosystem: Environmental > Aquatic > Marine > Intertidal zone | place: USA...
AGCAGTCACATTAGCGGCAGACAGCGCAAGCACATCAACCTCGCCCTCACATACAACTAACTGCTCATTGCTCTCAGAGACTCTCTCAAGCCCGTAGAACGATCTTGCCGCACCATCCTGTGTGAAATACTTACCCTCAGTAGAACGCCACTTAACGGCTCTCTCGGAGCCTGAGACGTATACAAACCCTACGGCAGGCAACTCACCACTACCATTGAAATATTTTTTACCTGTTATAACCTCAGTTTTAACAGCAGACATAGGGATGCCGCGACCAGAAAGAAACTTTTCTAGTACATCGTTATCTCTAGTTGACTGGATATGAACAACCTTCTTCTTATAGGATTGCTCAAAAGGTGATTGAATTTTTACTGCCCCTGAAGCGGTGCAATGATGACAGTAATAAAGTTTAGCGTCAGACCCTATCGTTACTGATAATGTTTTAACGTTCTTCTTTTTCCTATCATTCCCACAAGCAGGACAGACTATCCTGCAATCATCGTAGATCCCCTCTACGACTTCGTCTATGACCCCCATACTTTCCCCTTAATTCTTTTATGATTCCTTTTAGTAAGTATTGACGTTGCACCTTTGAACGACCAACCATATCCAATGCAGAATCTTTGACCCAAACCGCATCGAGACCAGCGTCCTCACAGTGCTTAACTAAATCGTCAGATGTAAAGAACATTAAAGCTTTTTCAGATTCATCCGCCAAGCAAAGATCCCTAAAACTGCGATCAATAAGCTTACGCGCTATCTCCTTGGATAGCAACGAGCCTAATAACGGCACGGGGATCTTCTCTGTCGAGTGCCCAGTAGATGTGTTTTTCTTTAACTTGCCTGTCATTTTTGTATGCTACTCCTTGCAAACAATCTAAGATAACTGATTCATCTAGATCTGGTCTGCGTGTTTTATAATGAATAGTTATGTGAGCAGAAACATCGCATTCAATAAGATCATCTAAAATTTCAGCCTGCTGTTCAAAAGCCTTTACATAATCCAAAGCCTTCTTGGACTTAATAAAACAAGGCTTACCCCTAATGGTAACAAGCCTCCTGCTGTTAGCTTTGGATGCTGGCTCACCCTTAATAATGCATTCATAAATAATATTAGCGTTGACATCAACATTACGCAACATTAATATCACCCTCCGAGGTAATTGATATGAGTAAGATAGGTCAATACGTTTTAGAGCAACAAGAAGCTGGTATCTTGCCAGACTTTAGTGATGATAATCAATACGGAGATATATTATATGAGCCTAGAAATAGAGAAAGATGTACCAAGACCGAAGAGCAGGCAGACGCTGATACCTTTCGACAAGATGGAGATCGGGGATAGTGTTCTTGTTCCTTCAGATGATATGAAGGAAACAAACGTAAGGTCTCAAGCCAGCATCAGGTCTAACAATGAAGGCGGGAGAAGGTTTACGGTACACCGTGAGGGTGAGGGTTGTAGAGTGTTCCGAGTCCTATGAAAATAACTAATAAGCATAATCTGCCAGAGCCTGTATACAAAGCTTTGTCCAAAGACAATTACTCAATGGGTGACGCTGAGATAAGCGTAACCACAATGATTGATTCGCCCCGAATAAATGTTTTGAAAAAGAAATACTGGGATGAATTGACAGAAGATGTGAGTGATAAGCTTTGGTCTGTGCTTGGGACTGCCGTTCACAATATGTTTGAAGCTGAAGCTTCCTCAGATTATATCTTAGAGGAAAGGCTGTATGTCACGCACAAAGATTGGAAGATCTCTGGTGCTATTGATGTGCAGAAAGAAAACCCAGACGGCACAGTGTCTATAGCTGACTACAAATGCACATCGGTTTGGTCGGTCATATACGGCAAAGAAGAATGGGTTGATCAGCTTAATTGTTACGCTTGGTTAGTAAGGAATGCAAAGAAGAAAGAAGTTTCTGAGTTGCAGATAGTCGCAGTGCTAAGAGATTGGAAGCAAAGGGAGGCAGAGAACAATGCCAATTACCCCCAAGCCCCAATAGTTATCATTGATATTCCTATCACTGAGCCAGACAAACAAGCCGCCATCGTTGGAGAGTATCTTGATCAACATGCTGACGCTAGATTAGCCGATATGTTGGGCGAACCTGTAGCATTTTGTACAGATAAGCAGATGTGGTTGCGTGGCGAGAAGTGGGCGGTCATGAAGAAAGGTAGAAAGAGGGCAATAAAATTGTATGACAATGAGGAAGAGGCAGATAAACACTGCAAAGAATCCTCAGAGAAACTATTTGTTGAGCATCGCCAAGGTGAATCAACAAGATGTCTGCAAGATTATTGTAGGGTCAGTCAATTTTGCGATCAATGGAGGAGTAATGTTAGAACAGGATGAAGATTTTTATCGAAAGGCGATAGGCATCATGGGTCAATTCAAAACTGATGCTGTTAAATTTCAGATAAATGGGGAGAAGGTTTTAATTTTTGTCAACGGTCATAGGATAAAAATAGATATGAGCGTTTCTCTCTTTTACAAAATGAAAGGAAATGAGGTTGTTAAAATGATAAGGGAGAGTGGGTATGTCGCACACTAGAATAAGGGATATGTGGTTTAAGCTCTATGATATTGATCTAGAGGGGATGCTTCAAACTGGATATGATGGTAACTCATATCTCAATTGGGCAGATGCTTGGTGTATTTTTGTTACGCATTACCCCTCAAGTTTTTATACATTTCATGAAGAGACTCGACATCCTGATGGGTCAGTGATGGTTAACTGCACAGTCAGGGTTCACTTGAATGAGGAAATGATTCACGAAGATTACATTGAAAGATCAATGTGGTTGCCCGTGATGCAGAGCGGTAAGTCAAAAGCTTCAGTGGTTAACCCAACCAGCAGGCAGATACAGGACACAAGGATGAGATGCCTTGTGAAATGTCTCGGTATGTTTGGTCTAGGGATTAAACTATGGAGGCAGGCAGAGGGAGGGATGGATCATTCAGTACCTTCTGAGCCTGTCGTTGGGGAAGATGAAGAGCAAACAAAGCTAACGCTAGAGGGTCTCAAAGACATGATCTCAAGCGCAGAAAGCAAGAAGCAAATCATCGATTGTTTAAACGCAAATGCACACATAACTGGGGATATGGGCGAAGAAGAGCTTAAAGACTTCAGGCTATGGTGCAGTAATGAACTTAAGAAGTTTCAATAGGAGAAATGTATGGACGATAGAAAGCAATATCCCAGCAGTAGAGAGGGCGGTCTTTGGGTTAAACAGGATGGTGGAAACTGCTGTTCCATCTTGAATACACAGGCGGCATCAGCCAACCGAAAACGCAGACCAGACTATAGTGGAAACATCGAAGTCACGCCAGACATGATGAAGCTACTGATTCAGATGGCTAAAGATGGAAAGCAAATGAAGATACAGATCTCTGCTTGGGAAGCAATTCCACAAGGCGGAGGGAGTCCTTATCTTTCATTGTCATCTGAAGTTTATTATGACCCTAACTCACAACAGAGACAGGCTCCTCAGTACCAACAGCCTGCTCCGCAACCTGTACCACAGCAAGCCCCCCAAGCTCAACCACAGGTCGCGCCAACATCTTCAAGTGAATTTTTAGACGATGACATCCCCTTCTAGCATACGTTCTAAGAAGTTACTTGCTGCTGCCAGAGGGCAAAGCTGCATCAACTGCGGTGTCGATGATGGCACTGTGGTTGCTGCACACTACTCAGGCATGAGGCAACACAGTTTCGGTAAAGGCAAAGGGATTAAGGGGCATGACCTTTGCATTGCTGACCTGTGTATGAAATGTCACAGCGCATTTGATAGATATGAGGTAAGCAATCTAGACAATCAATACATGAGGGATATTGATCAGTCAGAGCAGTTCTTGTATTTAGTTTTAAAGACTCTTATTAGAAGAGTTAATGATGGAGTTATTAAACTATGAAGTTCAGGATAGAAGACACTGAAGACATAGATAAGATAATTATTATGGCGGCACATGCAGACCCTAATAGCATAGAAGAAATGGCAGGCATGCTAAAAAATTGCAACAAGGGTTTGTCTGTTGAAATAACTAAGTACAGAGACTCTCGTAGTCGTAGACAAGAAGGATACTACCGTAAGTGGGCTAGGGCTTTTGGAGATTTTGTTGGTCTTACGGAAGGGGAAATGCACGAAGAGATATTGTGCCAGACCTTTGGGGAAACGGTTGTTGACACCAAGTTTGGGCAGAAGAGAAGACCTAATCAAAGAAGTGCAGACACCAACACCGAGACTTACGGAAGATTAATAGAAACATTAATTATATTGGCGGGAGGTATGGGGTTTTCAATCCCTCCTCCAGCTAGAAGTATGGACGAGGATCAAATGAAAGAGGTAAACGAATGGAAGTTGTCCTAAAATTTGCATCGCTTGAAGAAGCAGAAGTTATTATGGAGAGACTACAAAACATAGAAGAGTTACTAGAATTATTACTGGAGAACACACATGTCGCGGAAGCTATACGAGAGCAAGCAGGATCTAAAGAAAGAGAGTGAGTTAGCAAAACAAATATCTGATAGGTGGGCTTGCAGTCTTCGCAAGCTACCCATTCATTACCATTTAGATTTTGCTGCTGAAAGAGAAGGCAAGATAGTTGCCTTTATGGAATTCAAATGCAGAACATCTGAGATGAATAAGTACCCTACCTATATGATAAGTATGTCAAAGATAATGGCAGCACGTTCAATGTATGGGGTATCAGGGAAAGAGTCTTATCTAATAGTCCAGTGGAAAGACAAGATAGCCAAGTGTGAAATGCTATGGTGTAAACACGAAGTCGGCATGGGCGGAAGAACAGATCGCGGAGACTGGCAAGACGTAGATCCTTGCTGCTACATACCCCTATCAGAGTTCACTGTTATTGCAGATACAGGTTCGTCAGTCTAGTCTTAGGCAGATTTGCAGTCTCTCTTAATAAAGGTATGTAAGGCGCAATGTAATCATTGTTGTATGCGTCAATCTCGTCAACAAGTTTACGCTTTTCTTCGGGGTCGATGTCCAGTCTCATGATGGCTTCTTTCTTGTTTCTATTATCAGTTAACTTTTTGGATAGCATATTAACGTGGGGTTTCAGGCTATACAGACCTTCTCTTCCCATTAGGAATGCTTGCAACTCCTCAGTTTTTCCGTCCTTCTTGAGGCTGTTAAGTGTCTGGACAACACGATTAACTTCTCTGTTTATTTCATAGAAATCTTGAGTGACACCAGATCCTTCCTTGGTTCCAAAGAATCTCTTCATTAAAGGGAACTGCTGTATATCAAGAGCAGGCATTGCTTCAGACAAGTCTCCAACCAGAGCTTCGCTTCTTAAAGTTTTGTCTATTGCGTCAAGAGCATAGCCTCCTATGGTTCCAAAATATCCAGAAATAACATGTTCTACCTTCATAGGACTTACATTCAAACCCTCGCCAACATATTCAGCAAACTTATTAGTGCCGACTCTACTCTGAAATCCGCGCTCAAGACCTTGATCTATATAATATGGGACGATCTGTCTACCAGTGTAGAAGTTGTGATTAAAAGCCGCCTCTACAAATGGCGCAAAAGCTTGAATACCTAAAGGATTTACCTCAAGCGTACTCATGACACCCCGCCTAATAGACTCAGTCATTTCTCTAGTGTCAGTGGACTCGCCATAAAGCGCGTCTATGGCTCTCTCAGGTATAGTCTTAAACAAAAGACCAACTTCAAATGGAATAGGTATCTTGATGGGGTAACCAGTACCAGTCGGAATGATCCAGTTGTTGTCTCTGACCTCATCGCTCTGTAACTTATACTCATCATCATCACTAACAAGACCCCAGTACAAACCAGTTATTGCTGTAAGTAACAAGCCTCTTCCTATTGCCCTACTAGCGATAGCTTTTCTTGATGCCTCGCTGTCTGCCGAATACTTACCAGCAAACGCTCTATAGAAAACATCAAGACCTTGTATCCTTGCGTTCAAGAAAGGTATAGCTGTGAAGGCAAGCCTAGCTACTGGGTTAGAGCCGCGTCTAGCAAAGTTGATAACTTCCATAGCCTGCAATGCAGCTTCCGCCTCGTTACCAGTTCTAGCTAAAACATCTTTATAAACTGCCATTCTTGTGGCGGCATCAGACATAGTCGTGGCTTTGCCTAACAAATCCCAGACTGAACCGAGAGTTTTATTAAAAGCCTTAGACCCTAGACCTTGGTTTGGATCAAGACCTCTACGCCTTAACTCTTTATTAAAAAACTTCTTAAGATCTTTAGGATCAGTTACCAAATCATAGCCGCCAACAATCCCGTACCTTTCTAAGGTTTCCATACCACTGCCAAAGTTAGCAACAGTATCTATAACAGGCTTATATTTAGAGCCAGATGTTACATAGGAAGACAGGGTATCCCTCATCATATTGACTATGATAAAGCCGGGATCTCTTGTGACAGTTTCTCTAAGTAGATTTGCAGGAGCGCCGAGAATAGTTGCCATTATCTCGTAAGCTTCACCATCAGAAATCGGTTTCAAAGCCTCAAACGTCAGAGGATCTAATAATTCAAAGGTTCTCTTCTCTCCATTGACGCGAAAGTTAACAGTGTACTTGTTGTTTACAGAACCCCCTTGTGGGATTTCTATAGCCTGACCAAGGAGAACCTGATCTCTCACCACTCTCTGGTAAGCTACGTTGGTCATGCCCATATCAATAGCAGCGGTAATGTTTCTTACTATTGCATCGAACATAGATACATTGAGAGGCTTACCACTTTTACCTACCGCTTTAAACTCTTCGTTGCTAACAGTCTGTGGTGCGGCAGACATACCACTAAAGAGGTCTACACCTTGAGTCTCACCATCCGCTTCCATATAGAACGGATAGTAGGAGGACATACTCGCCCACTCTAAACCTTGCTCTTCAGTGATAACGCCAGTGTCTTTTAAAAACTTGACAATGCCATCATTGTATTCGCTCCAGTTCTGATACCACTCTCGTATGATTGAATCGCCGTTCTCATTGACGTACTTGTCAGCCTCTTTCTCTAATGCTGCTAAGTATTCATCTTCTTTTCCAACAGGAATCTTGTCGGTATATCTGCCCTTGCTGTGTAAGTATTTAACACGCCTACCAATAGCATATGCCTGTGCGACTTCCTCAAGATTTTTGCCATATATATTTCCGCTTGGCTGAAGAGGAGCTAGTAGACCAATGACTCCGTCTATCTTATCGCCCTTGCTGTTTACAAAGTCTTCAACCTTAGTCAGTCCATCTCTGTATATTGGAGTGCCATACTTAATAGTGGACGCAGCAATGCCTCTAGACCTGTCTTTAAACATTAGTGCTGCATTGGCGCTCGTATCAGCAAGATACCCAACAGCATCACCGATGTACTTATCGTTGGATAGAGACTCAATACGCGAATAATTGTTGATAAATGCTTTTCTAAATCTAGTTGTATAGTACGTCCATCTACTGGTGTCTCCAGTAGCCTGCTCATACACTTCAAAAGCAGTTTGAGTTTGTGGATTTGTATCAACCAGTTTTGGAATTACAGAGTCCGGCTCATACTCAGGGACATTCTTGCGGGAGTATGCATCCTCCATACCGGGAGGGATCGTAGAGCCTATCTCAGGGTCTCTAGCCACAGCTTGGGCTTCGGGTGAGGCTTTGGTTGAATAGCGAGGAACGGCTCCTGAATTAGCGTCAGCTACGTCCTGAAGGTTCTGCTCAACAGCCTTGTCGATAGCGTTCTGAGAGATTAGCGAAGGAGGGGGTAGACTCTCAGAGAGAGGCGCACGAACTAACTCTTCTACTCTTGGTCTTGCTGTGCTTTCTGGAGTAAATCCGATTCGCGTTGCTGCTTGGGTGTAGGTGTCCCAGAACGGTTTATAAAGCTCACGGTCAAGGGTGTCGAATATACCGGATGATCCGGGGACGCTTCCTTGATCCCTAATTTGCTTAATGTTTCCTGAATAGTCTTCCGATCCAACATAATCGCTCTCCTGATAATATGCTTGAATGTCATATTGTAAACCTGTGTCAAGAGATGTCAACAGCTTAGTGCCAAATTCCTCCAGCATATCTTCTGTGTAAGATTCAGCGACACTAGGGTCAAATGTTCTGCCATCCATAAACACTAATGTGTCTGGTCTAACTGCGGTAAAGTTCATACCCTCTGGGTCTTTATCAGGGTTAGCTGTAGTTGCTATAGCTTCTAATTCTTCACGAGTAAAGGCAGAACCATCAGGCTTTCTGACAGCTAGGCCAACCTGACTACCCGTTTTGTATGATGGCTTTACAGCAATGGCTGCGTCTTGAAGAAGAGCATCACCCAATACACTAGTGGCAAGTATGGCTTGCGCTTTAGTACCACCAAGAAGTTTAATTTGAAATGAGGGCTCAAGTCCTTCGTAAGTACCAGCAGTAAGCTCTATCTTGTGAGGTATGCCAAGTCTTCTAAGAAAAGGTATCTGTCCATCCCTGTCAGTAATTGCGCTTAGTGCTTGCTCATGGAAATCAAACAGCTCTTCTGTGGTGACAGTGCTAGGAAACCCATACCCTCTAGCGTTCCCCGGATTAGCAGACACAGTGACTGATGGCGCTCTAGCCTCAGCGAGAGCTTCCAGTTCAGGCATATTAATAAAGTTTGTATAGGGATTCTGTTTAACCTTGACAGCATTGCGCGGCCTAACTCCCTTTCTAAGAGCAGGAGTTATTGATTCATTCTTATTAAATACACCCTCAGCAATCTGATCTTCGATGGCGCTAATCTCTTTAGCAGACTTTCTCTTAGCAGATTCCCAAGTACCAGCACCCTCTTTCTTATCCGCCTTCGGACTAAGATTACTCTTAGCATAGAACCAGAGAGCAGCCTGCGCTTGATTAGGGGTAATGTTAAACTCTTCTGCTAGATATGATGTAAGGTACTGGGCGTATCTATACTGCAAGTCACCGGGAATCATAGCTGAATCAACAAGATTGCCAGTGTCTTTATCAAAATTCTTTCTTCTAAATCCAAACACTCTTGCCATATGAACATCTTGTACAGAGAAAGGATTAAACTTATTCCTAGCTCTGTCTTGAATCAATTGCATATAGGTACTAGTCTTTAGACCTGCGTCAGCAAAACCTTCTTTGTACATTCTAGTAATTCGTTTTATCTGATCGCCAGTAATTTTAAGCTTCTGTCCTCCCGGCCTCTTTCCTTGCTTAACCTCTTTCATAAACTTAGATGTTTGTTCAACAGGATCAATACGTCTGGCGACAGACATGATATGAAGCGTATCGGCTAGGTTTTGTTCAGCAGAGTTTTGCTGAGAGGTTATGCCAAAGATAACGGAAGCTTCTTCTATGTTTGCTGGCCCAACAATATCTAAAAGACCAGAGCCAAACTGATCATACCATTGTAAGTTTTCAGAACCCTCAAGACCTTCTCTCATATACTGACGTAATTCATCAAGAGAGATCGCTCTTACTTCACTATCCCTCTCATTGTCAGGAACTTTGTTACCTTTCTTTGTAACTTTACTACGCTTGTTAGGAGCGCCCGGAACATCAGCAAGTTGCTTGGACGTAGGGCTACCACCAGTAGCAGAAATGAGAGCATAGAGTCCTCTTTCCACATCACCAATAGGTAAGGTGGGTAGGTCAGATTCGACAGGAGGGACAGTGACTGGAGTACGAGAGAAAGCAAAGTCTTCTTGTCTTGCTCTTATTGACTCACCAGTTGGGCTGACATTAGCGTTCTGCGCCAGAACTAATGGGCCTATTTGTATAACCCTGTCAGCGGCAACGATTGGTTCACCGTTAGCTCTGTCATAGAAATAAGAATGACGCTCAGGATCATAACCAACCTGTGTCCAGTTTGTTGCCTTACCTTCTTTCATGTCCTTGAGTATGGCTCTAGCTTCTTTGAGAAGAGAGGCGGAAGTCTTTTCTGTTTCCGGCCTACCCTCTATAGTTGCGAAGGTATTTTTTGTGGCAGCTCCAGTTGCTACTCCGCTTGCTACTTTTCTTCCAAAGTCAGACTCTCTTCCAGTACCGAAAGAAACATCATTGACTGACATAGCCAGCTCATAGCCTATAGGTGTACCAGCCTGCCCCTGAAATGCCCCTCGTCCCTCTCTAAGACGAGCAGCTCTTGGCTTATGTGCAGTAACAACCCAAGCGCCATCTCTAAGGTACGCTGGAATATCTAAACGCAAAGCTATGTACTCAAGATCTTCGTCTTTAATAGCCTTTCTAGTCTTACCAAACATCGACTTCTTGCTGTCATCAAGAGCATCTACCGCTCTCTTTTTTGTGGTAAGCAGGTTGTCCGGTAATGATTCATAAGAGGTGACAGGCTTGAACTGATTAACAACTGCATTACGTTGCTTCCTAGTTATCAATCCGTCTTTAAGTAAAATTGTTGAGACAGCTATCTCTGGTATCTTTAACGATACATCTCTGTGACTAAGCGCCTCTCTCTGAGAAAGCTCATCTCTTCTTAATGTCTTGAAAGCTTTGTCAAAAGAATCTCTTGGTCTTAGCTTACCCTTTTGCTCTGGAACAGAGGCTCTGAAATCAAGCACAGCTTTCTTAGCCTGCGCCTCCGTGACAGGGGGCTTGCGTCCACGCCTTCTATTTACTTCAGGCAAGACTGCGCTAACCACGTTATCTATTTGATCAGAAATACTGAGTCTGGAGTAAGCTTGATCAGCTTGCTTGGCAACCTCTTGTATCTGACCTACCTCAATAAAATCACCAACCGGACGAGCCTCACCTCTCATTGCCCTGATTTGATCATCAGATAATTGAGACTCCAGAGCCACTATATTTGGATCGGCACTTGCCTTCATCTCTGATCTTATACGTGGTATATCCGCAGCAACCCTATCTCTGGCTGAACCTCTGGGCGTAGTTCTTGTTCGAGGAAGAATGCCTCGGTCTGGAACGATGCCTTGTGCTGCCTCTGTAGCCCTTAGAGTTCTAACTTGATCTCTATCTCTTGCACCGATTGCTCCAGACTCAATGTCTCCAATCAATGAATCAAAACTTGTATACCCTGTACCACGCAAGAAACTTAACATTGACTCAAAGAATGTCTGTATTCTTTTTATAAGCGTTCTTGGTTTGCCAGTAAACTTATTCCTGCCGTCACGAATTAGTTCAGCTACAGCCTCCTCCATTTGATACACAGGACTTAGGTCGCTGTATGTAGACTGAGCAGCCTCAAGATAACTTTGACCAAGAGAGTTTTTCTTCTTCCTTGCCAGTCGCTCTAAGCTAGACCATTCATTTGCTGTCCAGAGATCAAGCATACGCATAGCGTGTACTGACTCATGGTTCAGGAGAGACTTAGCGGTCTCAAACAATTGATCTGGAGTAGCGCCTTCTTCAGATAGTTGTCGCAACCTATCAACACCAAAGAATACTTCGTTCAAGTTCCTTGAATAAAGAGCTTGCTCCTCCTCAGGAAGTCCATCAACAACAAAGTTTCCATCCTGACCAATAGTTGTAGCACCTTGATCTCTGCGAGGATCAAACCTTCTTACCCCTAAAACAAGGTTGCCATTAGAATCTCTAACCACATTGGTTAAAGCATGAAGAACATTAACTCTAACATCGCCAAGATTAAGCCTATCCATTTCTTCGGAAAGTTGTTGCTCAAGCTGTTGAGTAATTTCTTCACTAGCATTTGGCAATCTGCGCTCGATAGGTATTACAGTTTCTTCAATAACTTCTACAGACTCTACACCTTGAGCGTTAAGATCAGAAACAATCTGCTCTATCTTCTTGTCAAAACGAGCATCAGTTTCACTAATACCAATAGCTTCAGCTAAAGATTCATTAGTGTACTCTGGGTTCTCCTCGATGTGCTGAGAAGCCAAACGAAATTGTTCGCTGGTATATATCTTAGGAACAAACACAGGAAGACTAGTAGCTACCTCAAAGCGTGGTAGAGATCTTAGTTTTAGATAGAACAGCTTCATCTCTGCGCGAGACATCTTGTCTACACCAGACTTACCTGTAAACGATTGAGCTAAAGCTTTTACCTGTGGAGAGTTGAGATCATCAGTTACATTCTTTGCCTCAAGTAATCTCTTAATTTCTTCTCGTCCATATTTCCTGTCTTGAAATACAACTCTATCTACTGCTCTACCTACGTTGGTGTTTAAACCCGCAGCCACAGTTTGTGCTTGCTGTTCTGTTTGTATCCTTGATGTTTTGCCTAGTCCTTTCTTTTCTCTGCGTTCTACTAGCGTCGTAGGTCTTTGTGTGATAATTTCACCAGCAGAGCTAACCACTATAGGCTTGCCCTTCTTATCCTTATCAACTCGGTATGTCTCTGTCTCTATCGTTGCGTCTTCTTTAATATCAGCAAGGTTAGCAACGTCATCGCCCAACTCTTTCTTAGCCTCTTCAAAAGTAAAGACATTAGTTTCTGATTCACCATTACCCAACCTTGTCCAGTTAGCTCTCTGAGAGGCAGTCATAAGACTCATAGAATTTACAGGGGCTTGGCCTTTTGCAACTAGGTTATTAATCCTTCTTGCTGCTTTAGTAGCAGTTTCTTGTTCATTAAAACCTTGATCAATAGTTGTTCCTGCTGCCATGTTTAAAGCGTTAGAGGTAACAGTATTATTCTCCGGGTTTAAGACAGAGTTGCCCCAGAAAGATAGGGTTTGAAAGGTAGGTTGATCATAAGCTTGTGGCGAGGTATCAATAATATCTGATACAGAATTGGTAACAGCTCTATTGATAAGTTGATCATTTAAAGCGCCAGCAAGAACCGCTGCCTGCTCATAATTTTGAAATGACTTACCATATATTCTGCCATCGGAATCAGTTGCAACGAAAGCAGGAACATTTTCTTCTCTCTGTATGGTCTCGCCAGCCTGATTAGTTACTGACCTAGTAACCGTCTCTGTTGTTTCTTGAACACCAAAGCTTGTAGTTAATGGAAAGTTCTGCCCCATATCCCTAGCTATTTTTCTAGCATAGGAGGGCATACCCTGAACGTTGTCTTCTTCAGGCAGTATAATTTGAGGCTCAAGAACTTCTTCACGATTAATATTAGTGACAAGCTCGGCTTGATCTTGTGCAGCTAGAGTATTAGCTTCTCGAAGCTTGTTCTCATATTCTCTTTCTGTTTCACTAGAGACTCTTCTACGCCTGCCAGCAGCAGCGTTAAGAGCTAGATCAGATACAAAACCAACCGCACCACCTACAGTAAAGTCATCATACAAAGACTCGCCAATTGGCAATTCATCATTGTATATATTCTTTTCAATTAAATCCTGAGACAAACCAGCAACAGCTTCTTGTACAGCTTCAACACCACCAGTACCAAGGGCTGACTTAATTCGGTCACCAATAGTTTTAAGTATTTCTGGATCTACTAGATTCTTGTCTACCTTTCTAAGTAGTTCTCCGACAGGAGCTAGTTCTGACAGACCAACAATGGAAGCTAAAGCAATAGCTGAGTCTTCTTGAGCCTGACTTATCTCAATGCCAGAATCTTTAGCCATCTGAATTCTTTGTGCCTGCTCTCCAGCACCAGTTCCTGTAGCGAGAGTTGCAACAGTCGCAGCCTCTGCCGCACTTTTAGCACCAACTAACTTAGTTAAACCAGTGGCTGTTTTTCCTCCATAACCAGCCAAACGAAAGGCAGCGCCGGGAGTAAGGAACGTAGCAAACGAACCTAAACCCTCTCCAAACTTGGTAGTCCATAAATCTTGATAGGCTTCGTCAGCGCCTAGCGTAGAATTAATAGCTTCTTTTGCT
>Ga0315315_10003910_pt1 | contig 13739 bp, 16 predicted proteins | sample M140m3416metaG_FD_203699 | JGI IMG/M metagenome (GOLD analysis project Ga0315315, IMG submission 203699) | Ammonia-oxidizing marine archaeal communities from Monterey Bay, California, United States - M1 40m 3416 | ecosystem: Environmental > Aquatic > Marine > Intertidal zone | place: USA...
ATAGCTCTAATTATTTTGAACTCGAAAACAATGAACTACTTTATGTTGAAGAATTTCAAAACAGTAACGGAGTAGTCTTTACATGTGCTATGGTTTGGATTAAACAAGAATCAAATGATTAAAAGTAAATATTTACTAAAGTTAAAGTACCTAGGAATTTCAATGGCTATATTTGGCTATCTTTTTAAATTCTTATCTCTACAAGGAGCAAAAGTTTTATTTACAGTTGGTCTTTGTTTTGTTGGGATTTACTTTTTAGTTAAAGTTTTTGATAGAGAGAGTAGTTAAAATTAAAAACGAATTACTTTAAAAACTTTATTAAATGGGTATAAATAAAATAAATTTCAATGATAAATTTGATAAGATTTCTAGATTTTGGTCTCCAAAAATTATTGCAGAACTTAATGACTATCAATTTAAACTTGCCAAATTTAAAGACGATTTTATAAGACATAATCATCCAGATACTGATGAAGCTTTTATTGTTGTTGAGGGAGAGATTTACATTGATTTTGATGATAAAACTGAAACAATTAAGGCAGGTGAAATGATTGTTGTGCCTAAAGGTGTTTACCACAAACCTTATTCAAAAAAAGAAGCTAAAGTGTTAATGATTGAACCAAGGGGGACTGTAAATACTGGCGATATTGTAAATGAATTAACATTATCTAATGACAATTGGATTTAGTTACTAATTCATTGTAATTTCTTCGCTTTTTATAAAATAAACATTATAAAATTTTAATTAGACTTAATATAAATTAGATGTTTTTATTATTTAATTAACACATATTCATGCAATTAACTATAAATTAGTAAAAAATATTACGTTATGAATAATATAAAAAATCCAGGAGCTTGTCAATGTGGACAAACTCAAGATCCAAACGGAAATTGTGATGGGTCTCACTCAAAAAATTAGAAAAAACCTCACTTAAGTGAGGTTTTTTTATTTCTTCATTTCATCTGGTACCAAAGGATTAATAATCCTAAACCACAAGGGGGGTATCAAACTTAATAGAATTGATGCTGGATACCCTAAAGGTAATGTTGGACTCTCTTCAAAACTATTCAAAAGCTGGTATTTTTTTGAAGCTTTGTAGTGATGATCACTATGCCTAGTTAGTTCATACAAAACTATCCTTCCAATGTTAAAGTTTGAGTTCCAGGAATGATAAGGCTGAACACGTTCATATCTTCCAGATGGGGTCTTAAACCTTTTTAGTCCGTAGTGTTCAATGTAATTAATAGTTTCCAAAAAGATAAAAGCTAATATTCCAATTGACAAAGCATAAAAAAGCACATCAAATGAAAACATCAAATATATAGATAGTAAATATATAGGTTGAATAAAGTGGTACCAAAAAACATCGTTTTTTACAGAAATGAAACTTTTTTTATTTGCCTTTAAAAGTAATAGTTGACGTTTCCAAGCATCTAAATATTGTTTAGTCACAGACGTAAACCAGAACGAATAAACACTTTGATTGTATTTTGCTGTTGCACCGTCTTCAGGTGTTGCTACATGTAAGTGATGACCATAATTGTGCTCAATAAAAAAGTGCATGTAAAGGCAAGGCATATACAGGCATTTGCTTAAAAAACGTTCATAATATTTAGTTCTGTGTCCAAGCTCATGAGCAACATTTATGGCGTTTGTAGCCAACAAAATACCTCCAGACAAAATTAATCCAACAAACTCATAATTTTCATAATTACCAATATGGATTCTTGAAAATGAAATGTACAATAATGAAAAAACTATAGGTAGATTTAAATAAAGCATAATATCAAAAACCCATTTATTTTTTTTAATATCGACCTCTTCTTTATTAAGATTTATTTTTGTTTCACCAGTAATAACATCCAACAATGGTAAAATTATAAAGGCATACATAACTGCAGTATAGCACCAAATACCATTAGATAAAAAAGAAACTAAGGCTGATAATGGAATAGTATAAGCAAAGAGGTATTTTAAATCCTTCATATGCTAAATTTAAAAAATTAAAATTTAATATTAATTAGGGCTTAAATTTTGAAATCATAATTTTTATTTGCAAGTAATTTTATTTACTTTAGTTTTTATTGTTAACCAACATAAAATTAAAATGAAAAATATATTTCTAACGAGTTTAGCATTGCTTTTCTTCTTTAATTGTGAGCAGCCTTATGCAAGTTTGACAACTAACGATGAAAAAACGGAAATTATTAAAACTCTTTTTGAAAAAGTAAGTGAAGAAAATATAGAATATTTAAAGGAAGTTTTTTCTGACAGCATGCTTTTTGTAAATCCCGTAGGAGACCAATTAAATAAAGCAGGTTTTATAGCTGGAGTTGAAGGACTGTATGAAATGTTTGATGACATTTCTATTGAAGAGATGAATGGTGATGCAATTGGCGCAGAGGTTGAGACTGTTACATATAAAAATGGGATAGTTTGGACTAATATTTGGAACAAATTTTCTGCAAAAGGTAAATATACTGGACAACAAGTTTCATTTCCTTTTCATCTTTCATATCAATGGGAAGGGGATAAAATTATTAAAGAGGTTCAGTTTTTTGACATGTCAGTAATTGAAAAGGAAATGAATGCTAAACAAGCTGCATTGAATATTTCTGAAAAAGTTTTAGTGAATATTGATTTAAGTGTTAACAAAGGGTTTTCAAAAAACGATGTTAAGTCTTTTGTAAAAAAACTGAATGATTTTATCCGTTCAAATGAACCAAACACTTATGACTACAGTTATTTTATTTCCGATGACGGCAAGCGAGTAACTCTTATTGAAAAATTTAGATCATCTAAAGATCTTATTTTTCATGCTGATAAATTCGAAAGCGGCCCAAACATAGAGACATTTATGAAAATGTTCACTTTTAACTCATTTGTAGTTGCTGGTAATACTACTGAGCAGCTTAGAGAGAGAATTAAATCTTACCCAGTTGAGTACCGTGGTAATATAGGGGGCTGGATTTACTAATTATATAAAATTTACAAGAAAATGAAAACAGAAAAAGACATAATTAAAGTTAGAGTTCACGACGGAATAGTTGGACTTTTATATATTGGATCAATTCTTTTAGGCAAAGAATTTGGCTTAGATTGGCTATACATTGCAATTGGTGTAGCTGTTTTACAAATTATAAGCCCTTTCACTAAATTTTGTCCAGTGTATACAATATTAAACAAAATAATGCCTCAAACAACCCCAATGCAAAATGGTAAATAAAATTAATTAACAAAAAAAATAAGAAAATGAAAAAAATCAATTTAGTATTAATAATTTGCTTTTTAGCTACAGCATTCATTCAAGCTCAGGAACCAATTTCAGATCAGGACTATAAAGCTTTATTAGAGAAAAGCCCTTTTAATAATGTTTATCCTAGAAATTTTACAAAAGCTGCTGATGCATATTTTGATGCCTCCATGCAGGTTTATACAAAGGGGCCTATTAAGGAAAAAGAAGCACATTTAGCAGCTTTAGCAACTTCTGCTGCAACAAAATGTCAATATTGTATTCCTTATCATACAGCTCAGGCTAAGAGATTAGGCGCTACAGATGACGAAATAAAGTCTGCAATTATGATTGCTGCTGACGTTATGAGAATGAGCACAATGTTTTATGGGAATGAATTTGATTTAGAAGCATTTAAGGCAATGCTAAAAAATTAATTTTATTATTAAATATTTTAAATGAAACCCCAACAATTGTTGGGGTTTTTTATTTTTACATCAAATTAAAAAAAGATGAAATTAATTAAAGAATTTAGAGATTTTGCAATCAAAGGCAATATGATCGACATGGCTATTGGAATCATAATAGGCGCATCATTTAATGCAATTGTTAATGTTTTAGTTAAGAATATTATTTTACCTCCACTTTCTTTGCTTTCCGATGGAATATCATTTGAAGAAAAGAAAATAGTTTTGAAAGAAGCTACTGAAAATTCAGTCCAAGTTTCTTTAGATTATGGGCTTTTTATTGAAACAGTTTTAGATTTTCTAATTGTTGGATTTACTATTTTTTTAGTTGTAAAGTTTATCAATAAACTAAGAGTTAAAGCCGATGATATTAAGGATGTTTCAGTCCCAACTCCTGCAGATATAAAATTATTATCCAATATTGAAAAGTTATTGGAAGAGCAGAACAAATTATTGAAAAAAAAATAGTTTACTTAGAGTACAATCTAGAAACATACTTTCCGATAACATCAAATTCTAAATTTACTATACTACCTGCTTTAAATTCTTTAAAGTTTGTATTTTGGTAAGTATAGGGAATAATTGCTACACTAAAACCATCTTTTTTTGAATTAATTACAGTTAAACTCACTCCATTAACTGTTACGGATCCTTTTTCAATTGTAATGTTACCTGCTGTTGGATCATACTTAAAATCATATACCCAACTACCATCCATTGATTTTACACCTACACATTCACCTATTTGATCTACATGTCCTTGCACCATATGTCCATCTAGCCTATCACCTAACTTTAAACCTCTTTCAATATTAACTATTGAACCAATAGACAAAGAATTTAAGTTTGTTTTTTCAAGAGTTTCTTTAATTGCTGTAACTGTGTAACAATCGCTATCGCTTTTAACAACTGTAAGACAAACACCATTATGAGAAACACTTTGATCAACTTTTAGCTCTTTTGAAATTGAACTTTTCATTTCAATATGTAAATTAGTATTATCCCAATTAAGTGATTTTACAATTCCCAAATTTTCAATTATTCCAGTAAACATTTTTTTATTTCGTTAGCTTTGTAAAATCAAAATTACAAACATTATTATTCATTTTTTTGATGTTAGATAAAAAAAATATAAGAATTGGGTTTTCAATAGGGGACTTAAACGGAATAGGAGGAGAGTTAATTTTGAAAATAATTAATGAAAGAAACTTGCTTAAATCTTTCACCTCAATTATTTATGCCTCTGCAAAAGTCATAAATTTTTTAAATAATCATTTTAAATATTTAATAAATTTTAATGAAATTAATCATGTTAGACAAGCTTTACCTTACGAAATAAATGTGCTAAATGTATGGACAGAAGACATAGAAATTAAATTTGGAGAGCCAACTAAGGAATCAGGAAAATATGCTGTATTATCTCTTCAATCTTCAGTCAAAGATTTAAAATTAAATTTAATTGATGTTTTAGTTACATTACCAATCAATAAACATAACATACAGTCTAAAAAATTTAACTTCCCAGGGCATACTGATTATATTTCCAATGTACTAAACGGTGAAAGTTTAATGTTTATGGTTTCAAAGGAATTAAAAGTTGGACTTTTAACAGATCATGTTCCAATTAATAAAGTTTCATCATTAATTAATGAATCATTGATTTCTAAAAAAATTAACATAATCATTAATTCATTAAGAATAGATTTTGGTATATCCAACCCAAAAGTAGCAGTATTGGGAGTTAATCCGCATACTGGAGATAATGGTGTTATTGGCATTGAAGATGACACCATAATTCGGCCAGCAATTGATAATTTGAAAAAATCCGGTAATTTAATTTTTGGACCTTATTCAGCAGATAGCTTTTTTGGATCAAAACAATATCAAAATTATGATGCCATAATTGCGAGTTATCATGATCAAGGATTAATTCCGTTTAAAACCCTAACCTTTGGTAAGGGAGTAAATTTCACAGCAGGATTAGACAGAATCAGAACTTCTCCTGACCACGGCACTGCATATGAGATAGCAGGTAAGGGAATTGCAAACCTTGAGTCTTTTGAAGAAGCTATATTAACAGCAATAATGATTTATAGAAATAGGAAATCAAATAATTTTTAGCTTATATTTCAAGATTAGATTAAATTTTAAAATAAAAGTTGATCTATTAAAATCTAAAACTTAATAAAAATTTATATATTTGCAGCCCTAAATATGTTAGTTAGTGAAGCCCTTGAAAGCATATGACATACAATTTGTAGGACTAAAGCTAGGCAAACATATTTATGATTATGAAATTAATCAGACGTTCTTTGAGTATTTTGAATTTGATGAGTTTAATACTATCAATGTTAATTTAAATATTCATCTGGAAAAGAAAACAACTTTACTTGAGTTAAACTTTTCTGGAAATGGATCCGTTAATCTTAACTGCGATGTTAGTAACGAGCCTTATGATCAACTAATCAATTTTAATTTTAATTTAGTTGTAAAGTTTGGGCAAGAATATAATAATGAAAATGATTCAATATTAATTATCCCTCATGGATCATATGAAATTAATATTGCTCAGTATATCTATGAACTCATAGTACTATCAATTCCACAAAAAAGAATTCATCCTGGGGTTGAAGATGGTACTTTAAATTCTGAAATTCTTAGAAAGCTTGAAGATTTAAGTCCAAATGCTGACTTAAAAGATGAAAGTTCTAGCAGTGATGTTGATCCGCGCTGGAATAAGTTAAAAAAATTATTAACGGATAAAGAATAAAAAATGGCACATCCTAAAAGAAAAATCTCGAAGACAAGAAGAGATAAAAGAAGAACACATTACAAAGCAAAAGCTCCTCAAATAGCAACTTGTCCAACTACAGGAGAGCCACATTTATATCATAGAGCTCATTGGAGTGAGGGTAAATTATATTACAGAGGACAAGTATTAATTGATAATCCTGATTCTGAAGAAAATTTAGCTTAAAACATATTTATGTAATATTTTTTAAAAGCACCCAATAGGGTGTTTTTTTTATTTTAAAAAAAAGGTTTTTTTGCTTTTTTTTGCCCAAAAAGCAGTATTTTTGAAGCGTTTTTTATTGATTTTGGTCAATTTTTGTAAAAAAAGGGCCATATTCTAAAAATCAAATATGAGTAAAATTACTGCCGCCATAACTGCTACTGGAGCTTATCTTCCCGAAACAATCCTTACAAATGCCATGTTAGAAAATATGGTTGAAACAAATGATGAATGGATTACTACTAGAACTGGAATAAAAGAAAGAAGAATTTTAAAGGCTAAAGGAGAGGGAACTTCATTTTTAGCAATCAAAGCTGCTAATGATCTTATACAAAAAGCTAATGTAGATCCAAATACTATTGATTTGGTTATTGTTGCAACAGCTACCCCAGACATGAAAGCAGCATCTACTGCTTCTTATACTGCAACTAAAATAGGAGCGAATAATGCATTTTCATTTGACATGGACTCTGCTTGCTCAGGATTCCTTTTTGGAATGTCTACTGCTGCTAGTTTTATTGAATCCGGCCGTTATAAAAAGGTGCTTTTGATAGGAGCAGATAAAATGTCTTCTATTGTAAATTATGATGATCGTGCAACTTGTATTATTTTTGGAGATGGCGCTGGGGCTACTTTATTTGAGCCTAACGAAGAAGGCTTAGGAATGCGAGATGAATATTTGAGAACTGATGGAAATGGAAGAGAATTTTTACAAGTAACATATGGCGGTTCATCAAACCCAATAACTCATGAAGTATTAGAAAGTGGAGGGCATTACGCTTTTCAGGAGGGAAAAACAGTGTTTAAAAATGCTGTATTTAACATGGCCGATGCAACTACAAAAATTTTAGAACGTAATAATCTTACAAAAGATGATGTTCAATGGCTAGCTGCTCACCAAGCAAATAAAAGAATTATAAATGCTACAGCTGAAAGAATGGGTTTGGAATCAGATAAAGTAATGATGAATATTGAAAAGTATGGAAATACAACATCGGCAACTTTACCATTGTTATTAAATGACTATGAAGACCAACTTAAAAAAGGAGATACAGTTATATTTGCTGCTTTTGGAGGGGGTTTTAGCTGGGGATCTATATACATGAAATGGGCATATACTAAAAAATAAAAACTAACTAATATTAAAACAATTATTATGAATTTAAAGGAAATTCAAAATCTTATCAAATTTGTTGCAAAATCAGGAGCAAGCGAGGTTAAATTGGAAATGGATGATGTAAAAATAACTATTAAAACAGGGAATGAATCTTCAATGAGTCAGGTTCAGCAAGTTGCTTTACCTCTTCAAATGCCGCAAGCTCAAATGCCACAAATACCACAAGTTACAAATGATGTTGTTGCACCAACTAATTCTAATTCAGACAGTGATAAAACAGATGATTCTAAATATATTACCATAAAGTCACCTATAATTGGCACATTCTACAGACGACCCTCACCAGACAAACCTATTTTTGCAGAGGTTGGTCAAAATATTGCTGAAGGTGATGTCCTTTGTATTATTGAGGCTATGAAATTATTCAATGAAATTGAATCAGAAGTTTCAGGAAAAATTGTAAAGATTTTAGTTGATGACGCATCTCCTGTTGAGTTTGATCAGCCATTATTTTTAGTTGATCCATCATAAAAATTCCATAAACTCAATCTAAAAACTAACAAACTATGTTTAAAAAAGTATTGGTTGCAAACAGAGGAGAAATTGCTTTAAGAGTTATTAGAACCTGCAAGGAAATGGGAATTCAGACCGTAGCTGTATATTCAACTGCTGATGCTGAGAGCTTACATGTCAAATTTGCTGATGAGGCTGTATGTATTGGCCCACCCTTAAGTAGTGAGTCCTATTTAAATGTTGCAAATATTATTTCAGCTGCTGAAATTACTAATGCAGATGCTATACATCCAGGTTATGGGTTTTTATCTGAAAATGCAAGATTTTCAAAAATATGTGATGAACACGGGATAAAATTTATTGGGGCTTCACCTGATATGATTGATCGTATGGGTGATAAAGCTAATGCTAAGGCTACAATGAAGGCTGCTGGTGTACCATGCGTTCCTGGTAGCGATGGAATTATTGAAACTTTTACTGATTGTAAAAAGATTGCTAAAGCCACAGGATATCCTGTAATGCTAAAAGCTTCTGCAGGAGGAGGGGGAAAAGGAATGAGGGCAGTTTGGTCTGAGGACAAACTTAAAGATGCATGGGACTCAGCAAGACAAGAATCAAAAGCTGCTTTTGGAAATGATGATATGTATATGGAAAAACTTATTGAAGAGCCAAGACATATTGAAATCCAAATAATTGGAGACTCAAATGGTAAGGCTTGTCATCTTTCTGAAAGAGATTGCTCTGTTCAAAGAAGACATCAAAAACTCACCGAGGAAGTGCCATCTCCATTTATGACTGATGAGTTAAGAGAAAAAATGGGTTCAGCAGCTGTTAAAGCCGCAGAATTTATTAAGTATGAAGGTGCAGGAACTGTTGAATTTTTAGTAGATAAACACAGAAATTTTTATTTCATGGAAATGAACACTAGAATTCAAGTTGAACACCCCATAACTGAACAAGTAATTGATTTTGATTTAATAAGAGAACAAATAATGGTTGCGGCAGGCGTACCAATCTCAGGTAAAAATTACACCCCAAACCTACATTCTATTGAATGTAGAATTAATGCCGAGGACCCATTTAATGATTTCAGGCCTTCACCTGGGAGAATCACCACATTACATTCTCCAGGAGGTCATGGGGTAAGACTTGATACTCATGTTTATGCTGGTTATATAATACCACCAAATTACGACTCAATGATTGCTAAATTAATTACAACAGCACAAACTCGCGAAGAAGCAATTCATAAGATGAAAAGAGCTTTAGACGAATTTGTTATCGAGGGCATCAAAACAACAATTCCTTTTCACAGGCAATTGATGGAACATCCGGATTATATTTCAGGAAATTACACTACAAAGTTTATGGAAGATTTTGTGATGGAATCTACAAGTTAAAATAAAAAACTCTGATTTTTAATCAGAGTTTTTTTTTAGATTCATTTAAATTTATAACATGAGATTATCTTACTGGGAATATAAACAATGGCTAAATAATATCGATTTTACAATAGTTGGAAGTGGAATTGTAGGTTTATGTACTGCTGTGTTTTTAAAGCAACGTTTCCCTAAAAAAAATATTATAATTCTTGAAAAAGGTATTTTTCCTCAAGGAGCAAGCACCAAAAATGCCGGTTTTGCGTGCTTTGGTAGTATTAGTGAAATTTTAAATGATCTTGACTCGCATGATAGTTCTGAGATTTTAGAACTAGTTCAAGAAAGAGTAAATGGATTAAATTTACTGAGAAGTATTGTAGGGGATTTTAATATTGGCTTTAATTTATATGGGGGATATGAAATTTTTTTAGAAAAGAATGATACTTTGTATAATAGATGTCTTGATAAAAAGGATCAAATAAATAAACTACTTTACCCGGTTTTTAAACAAGAAATATATCATGATGTTAAAAACAAATTCAAATTTTTAAATATCAAAGAAAAACTAATACTAAATAAATTTGAAGGTCAAATAGATACAGGGATGTTAGTTTCAAGTCTTTTGAGAAAGGTGTCTGATTTAGGTATCAAAATTTTAAATAATATTAAAGTTGAATCCTATCAACAACTAAATAATTCAGTTGATGTCAAAACAAACAATCTTGAATTTATTACTAAAAATTTAATTCTTACCACAAATGGATTTACAAATACATTAATTCCTCTAGATATTATTCCTGCAAGATCACAAGTGTTAATAACGCACCCAATTCAAGATTTGAGAATTAAAGGGACTTTTCATTTAGATTCTGGTTATTATTATTTTAGAAATATTGATAACCGAATTTTAATTGGGGGTGGACGAAATTTAGATTTTAATACTGAAAATACTTCTGAATTTGGATTAACTAAAAAGGTTCAAGATGAGTTAAATAGGTTACTAAAAGAAGTTGTTTTACCAGATTATAAATATGAAATTGATAAACGTTGGTCAGGTATTATGGGCGTAGGTGCTCAAAAAAAGCCAATTATTAATCAATTTACCAATAATGTTTTTGTTGGCGCTAGAATGGGGGGAATGGGAATTGCTATTGGTTGCAGTGTTGGTAAAAAGCTCTCAGAAATTATTTATACATAATTTAAATTAATGAACTTATTAATCATTAATAGCTTCAACCTTAGAAATTTTATCTCCTAAAATCTCTTTAAGCATATTTTCAATACCATTTTTAAGAGTAATAGTAGATGAAGGGCAACCAGCGCATGCTCCTTGTAGTATAACCCGCACAAGTTTAGTGTCACTATTATATGATTCAAATTCAATATTTCCACCATCGCTTGCTACAGCCGGACGAATGTTTTGCTCTAAAATATTTATAATTTCTTTTGAAGTTTCGTCTAGTTTTTCATAAGCTATATCAAGCTGAGTTGTTGTTTTTTCAAGTTTTTCTGCAGCGTTTGCTTTTACTATTTCTTTTTTTTCTTCAATGTAGTTTTTAATAAAAGCTCTAAGTTCAAGAGTTATTACATCCCACTCAACCACATTATATTTTGTAATAGAAACGTAATTTTTATCTATAAAAACTGATTTTACAAAAGGGAATTTGAAAAGAGCAGTAGCAAATGGAGAAATTTTAGATTCTTCGATTGAATTAAATTCGAATATAACATCAACTAATTTCTTGTTTGCTACAAACTTAAGTACACTAGGGTTTGGAGTGCTTTCAGCATAAACCGTTACAGCAATCTTTTTTTTATTTATATCTTTTACCACAATTCCACCACTATTTAAGTAGTCCTCAATTTGTTTTGAAACTTCATTTTTTATTTCATCCCATTCAACAATATCGTAACGTTCAATAGCAATAAAATTACCTGAAATGTATACTTTTTTAACAAATGGTAAATAGAATAGTTGTTGTGCTAAAGGAGAATTTTTGGCCTCATCAATATTTGAATATTCGTAGCTTCCATGTTCAATTATGAATTGATTTGCTTCAAATTTTAAAATTTTTGTATTACTAGTATTATGAGGAGAAATTTTGAAATTACTCATATCTTTTTTTGCAAAGATAGTAAAGGAATTAGATACAATTTTATGTTTTAGGTGTTTGTTTTGTTAGCTTAAATCAATTTGTCCTAGACAAAACATTTATTATATTTGAAATAAACCATTTTTAATTTTGAAATTCTCTTCATTTGCCCTGTATATATGTTTGTTTCTTAATAGCTTTATTTATGGTCAAGATTTATTAATGCAGGATGGGACTTTCAATCAATGCAACGGGGTTTTTTTTGACTCTGGAGGCCCTGCTTCTTATTCAAATAATGAAAATTACACTATTACAATTTGCTCAGACTCAGGTGACGATACTGCGATACAATTAGATTTTACTTTTTTTGACACTCAGGCAAATGCTGACATCCTTACAATTTATGATGGCCCTGATACTGATGGTGCATTAATTGGATCTTATTCTGGCACAAACAGTCCAGGTGTGGTTCAGTCAACAAATTCAAGCGGATGCCTTACAATATCATTTCAAAGTAATAATGCTATAACAAGAGAAGGTTTTGAAGCCATTATTAGCTGTGCTACTCCATGTCAAGAAATTGATTTATCTATTATAACAGATCCTCTCCCTGGAGTTGGAGGTTCAGTTATAATAGATCAAGGCAGTTCAATTGACTTTACAGCAGATGCAAATTTTTCAGTTGATGGGACAGGGGCTGATTATTCATGGAATTTTGGAGATGGTAATTTTAGTTCTGGATTAAATGTTACTAATACTTTTAATACAATTGGCACATTTACAGTGACACTTACTGTTACGGATACGAATCCAACTGGCTGTTCTGAAATAGTAACTATTGTTGTTCAAGTCTTAGGGCCATATCTTTTAATAGATCAATCTACATACTCAGTTGAAGAATTAGTTGAGGATGTATTGATTAACAGTTCCTGTGCTGAGGTTTCAAATATTATATTTTCAACAGGGACTGATTTTAATTCAACAAATGGCATTGGGTATTTTTCTGGAAATGGAGTTTCTTTTCCATTTACAGAAGGAATTTTATTAACTACAGGTAATGCTTCAGATGCCTCAGGACCTGAGTCCGGAACGTTAAGTTCAGGAGACAACACATGGCCAGGAGATCAAGATTTAGCTGATGCCATTCCTGATCTTGACTTTTCAGAATCTTTTAACGCCACTTATATTCAATTTGATTTTGTTCCACTAGCAAATACCATTGGTTTTAATTTTGTTTTTGCTTCTGAAGAATACGGTACTTTTCAATGTCAGTACACTGATGCTTTTGCATTTTTACTAACAAATAATGATACTGGTGCAACATCTAACCTCGCTTTAGTGCCAGGATCTAATGATCCAATTTCTGTTTTAAGCGTTAGGGATAATACACATAATAATTCATGTCCATCTTCAAACGAAGAATTTTTTGCAGCATACTATGGAGCAACTGGATTACCAGAAATAGATAGCCCAATTGATTACAGGGGCCATACTGTAAGCATGTTTGCTGGAGCTAGCGTTACCCCCAATACATCTTACTCTATAAAATTAGTAATATCTGACGCCCTTGATTCTAGTTATGACGCAGCTGTTTTTTTAGAAGCAGGAAGTTTTGATTTGGGTGGAAATTTGGGAGAAGATGTTACTGTTGAAGCTGGCAATGCACTTTGTTTGGGCGATACAATAACATTAGACTCTCAACTTGAAGGAGCAGATCATATTTGGTATTTCAATGGCGAAATTATTGAAGGTGAATCAAATTCCATTATTGAAATATCTGAAGCAGGAACCTATTCTGTAGATATTGTTTTTGGTGAAGAATGTGCAACCAGTGATTCAATTTTAGTTGAATACAAACCTACTCCAATAATTGACAGTGTCTCGGATTTGGTATTATGTAATGCAGGAAATCCATTATTTA
>Ga0315315_10003913_pt1 | contig 13735 bp, 11 predicted proteins | sample M140m3416metaG_FD_203699 | JGI IMG/M metagenome (GOLD analysis project Ga0315315, IMG submission 203699) | Ammonia-oxidizing marine archaeal communities from Monterey Bay, California, United States - M1 40m 3416 | ecosystem: Environmental > Aquatic > Marine > Intertidal zone | place: USA...
TGACTAAAAGTCCCATTTATGGCTCTTTAGCAATTAAAGAAACGCATTCTTACATGATTTTATGTTCGGTTACAATCAACTCTGAAAGTCATACAAAGCGGCTTAAAACGGCGGTGTTGAGCGCTCTCAGAACTCTAGGTCGGGATGGGTCCAACTCTAGCTCTTGGTGACCGACGGAAAGTTGTTTTAATGCTTTCTGGCAGAGCGAGCATGGCCGGTGTCACTATAAGAGTTAAAATAGTTGCGAATGACAGTCCGAAAACAATCGTCGATGCGAGCCCTGCCCACTGAGAGGCTACGGGCCCCCCTATTTCTACTTCGGCGTTAATTAGGTCAATTGAGATCCCCATTGCTAGTGGTAATAATCCAAAACCCGTTGTAAATGTTGTTAAGAACACGGGGCGCAATCGCTGTATGCCGGTTTGGATAATAATTTGCTGCAACGACCATCGCGGATGTTCCTTCTTTAGGACGTTAAATGTGTCCACGAGTACAATATTATTGTTAACTATGATGCCGGCAAGGGCGACTATTCCTATTCCTGTGAGTAACACGCTAAACGGCTGACCCGTTGTCAGTAAGCCAAGCAATACGCCAGACGTGGAAAGTAATACCGACGAGAGAATTAATAGTGCTTGGTAGTAGCTGTTGAATTGGGTGACCAGTAATATCGCCATTAAGGCCATTGATAGAGAAAATGCTTGGACCAAGAATGCTGCAGACTCTTCTTGTTCCTCATTAGCTCCGCGGAATTGATAATTTACCGCTGAAACTGGCGGATTCTCATCAAGCCAGTATTCTATTTGTTGAAGCTTATTACTCGCCACTACCCCAGGCGCGGGATTAGCTCTAATATAAACGACGCGGTCGCTGTCCACTCTCTGAATTGAGCTTACCTTCTGTTTTGCTTCACGTGTCACGAAGCTGCTGATCGGAACGGGTCCATTTGGTGTGCTGATTCGAATGGTATCCAGCTGGTTTATACCGCGATATTCAAGTGGGTACCTAACTCTTATGTCAACTTCTTCTTCGCTGTCATTCGGACGATAATCGCCCATGAAGATCCCGTTGGTAAGCAGCTGAATTGCGGCGCCTATCTCTGTCATGTTCGCACCAAGCATTGCCGCCTGAGCTCTGTCTACGTTTATTTCCCATTCAATGCCAGGAATCGGAATTGTGTCATCAATATCAATTAACCCCGTCATTTCATCTTCCATGAAGTTGCGAATGCGGGTTGCTTCTAGGAATAGTAAGTCAAGATCTTCCCCCGACAACTCTACCTGAATCTCTTTTCCGACCGGAGGTCCTTCCTCAATAGTGACCACCTCAGCGCGTAATCCGGGGAGCTCGGCGATAGCTTCACGGTATAACCGTTCGATCTCAAATCCGCTTACATCACGAGTCCTTCGGTCAGTTAGTTCGATAAAAATTGTACCTATCAAGTCGGGCGCTGCCTGCTGGGGTCCGGACATTTGTTGCCCGGACCCACTTTGCGTAACGATACCTTGGTAATACCCAACTTCTTCTATGCGACTTTCTACATCCAGCATAATGTCTCGTAATTCAGCCGGCGAGAAATTTCCTCTTGCAAATACTTGGACTTGTGTTTGCAAAGGTTCCGGGGAGACGAAGAATTCTACTCCAGCACCCCAGCGACCATAAGCAGTAACGATTCCAACAAGGGTAAGCACGCTTAAAACAAAAACGGTTACAGGAATGCGAACGGCAAAACCTAACATCGAAGCGTAGAGCCCAGTAATACCCGTTGCCTGTGTCGGTTCATCTTCTTCAGATTTTTCCACGTGGCCTTCATTGGCTTTACTAGATTTGCCTATGAGTGCACCGATCGCTGGTGCGAATAAAAGCGCATAGAATAGTGAGCCGATCAGAACAGCAAACACAGTTATGGGAAGGTAACTCATAAATTGACCCGATACACCCGGCCAAAACATTATAGGCAGGAAGGCTGCCAGAGTCGTTGCAGTCGATGCAGTGATCGGCCAAAACATGCGCTCTACTGAAGCCTTATAAGCCTCTTTACTTGAAAGCCCATTGGCCATCTTGCGATCCGCATACTCGACCATAACGATTGCTCCGTCGATTAACATGCCTAGGCCAAGAAGTAAGCCAAAAATTACCATAAAGTTGTAGGTAAAGTTGAGGAAGTTAATTACGATGAAAGCGAAAAAAAACGAAAACGGGACCGCTAGCGTTACCAGCATTCCGGATCTTATCCCTACAGTCGCTATTACCACGAACAAAACTAGCGCCATCGCGGTTGCCATGTTGCCCGTTAAGCCTTCGTTTTGCTCTAAGACAAGTGGCACAGAGTTGTTAATATAGGTTAGCTTCACGGCCGGAGGTAGGGTTAACTTGGCGTCTTCGACTATAATATTTATCTCGTCCATGGTTCCTACGAGGTTTGCACCCTTCCGTTTCATCACATTAAGTGAGATTGTTTGGGAATGGTTTGAATACGAAAATCTAGTCGCATCTTTGAATGTTCGCCTGACGTCTGCTAAGTCTGAAACAGTTAGCACAGCGGAGTCGGTCGCCGCCAAAGGAAGATTAAACAGGTCATCAGCATTTTCTATTAGACCAGGTACCTTGACGGAAAAACTTCCTTGCCCGGTATCAACCTGCCCTGCGGCGATGAGGCGGTTGTTGCTTGTGACGGTCTGAACTATCGAGCTGTTAGGAATTCCATAAGTTTCAAGCTTTGAGGGGTTGACCACTGCTTCCAACAATTCTTCTCGGTTACCAACCATAGGGGCTTCTAGTATTCCGGGTAGTAACTCAATTTCGCGCTTAAGGTCCTCTGCGATTCTCAGAAGGGCTCTTTCGGACACGCCCTCTCCCCCAATTGCTATTTGCACTATAGGAAGTGCGACAGCGTCAAGCTCTTGAATAATGGGTTCTTCCGTAGATTGAGGAAAACGAGCTTTGGCTCTGCTTATGGCTTCTCTAACTTCAGCGAGCGCCGCCGAGGTTTCGATCCCGATATCGAATTCAGTCATGATGGTTGATGCTCCCTCACTTGAAAATGAAGTAACTTCAACGATTCCGTCAATAAGTTTTAGTTCCAGCTCAGCCGGTTTTGAAAGGAGGCGTTCCGAATCTTCTGGAGAAATTCCCTCATGAATAATGGTGGTTATAACCAATGGGAACTTAATGTCGGGATACATTTCGATAGGAATGGCTAGATAGGAGGCATAACCGGCAAGAAGCGTGACGATAAAGATGCTAACCGTAGTGCGCGATCTGGATATTGCTGCGTCAATGTAATTTTTCATTATTTATCTTTCAGAGTTCATTAAGTCTAGAGATCCCAGTCAAAATTTACTTCGACTGTCTGCCCAGGGAAGACAATTTCTTGCCCAACAGTGATCAGCGTAACATCGCTAACTAGGCCGGTTACCCAGATTCCTGGATCGAGCTGGTTGGTCTCGTCACCAATAATTTGAACCCGCTGGAATTCAACTTCATTGTTATTATTTAATACTTTGACTCCGACCGAGCCGCCGTCGTCTAGGGTAAGTGATGAGGATGGAATTCGGTAAGCGTTAATTTCGTTAGCTTCGACCATCAGCTCAACGGTAATACCTTCTCTTAAATCTGTATATTCTTCATCAACTGCTATCTCAATTCTGTAGCTGCGCGATACAGGATCAGCCGCTCTCGCGATGTAACGGACGGTGCCTTTAACAGTTTCTCCGGTGAGCAGTTGACCATTTACGGCTGCGCCGACGACTAAGCCTGAGACGTCCTGCTCTGGAACCAAACCGATTAGCAGCATTGGACTATCATCCAATACAGAGGCGCATACCGACCCAATATTTAGTAGATCTCCCATTTCAACGGTTCTCGTTTCCACGACGCCATCGAAAGGGGCAATAATTTTTGTGTTCCGTAATGCTAGCTCAGCTCTTGCCACCGCAGCCTTTGATGCCTCGAGGGATGCATTTAATTGAGCCACAATCACGTCAGATTGCAACCCCTTTTCCTGCAGATCTAACGCCGCCGCATATTCAAATTGAGCCTGCTCTTTGCGGCTCAAAGATTCCTGAAGGTTTGCTTGTCTATTGTCGACGGCTATCTCACAGAGAACATCGCCTTGCTTGACTCTGGCACCTCTCGGAATTGGTTCGCGTACTATTCTTCCGGGTTCCTCTGCGCGGACCTCGACGTGCCGGAATGCCTGCGTACGACCGCGAACCCTGATTTTTTCTACATAAGCTTGTGATGCAATTCTCTCAGCTCGAACAGTCATAACGCCGGGGCTTTCTGACATTGCCGTACCCTCTCGAAGCGCGGCGATTCTTGTAACGGAGGCGTCGGCTGCTTGACCGTTATTGATTTGACTGTCTCGCGGCACCGCCATCCAAACGACCAAACCGACAAATAACGCACCTGCAACCAGTTGTTGTTTCCTCAATTAAATCCCCTTGCCCTCATACTTTTGCGAAATCACGCGCCTGATGCGATTTAAGAAATTATAGAATGTATTTACGTCGAGAGTCGCTGACTGGATGCTTAACAATAAGTGAGACAACTGATCTTGGGACGGAACTACTTTTTCGTTGATCGCTTAAAAGTGTTACGCATTGTAACGATACTTAAATCAAATGCAATATGTTTTTAGGCCGATTACCACAAAATAACTGCATTTCAGCGCATTTGTGTTAATTTCTGATTATGTGATTTTTTTTGATTGGAGAAGGGTTTGAAAGATTTAAAGAATAAGGTTGCGATCGTTACAGGTTCAAGCAGTGGGGTCGGTGCTGCGACGGCTCGACTTTTAGCGTCGATGGGCTGTCATTTGATAATTAACTACAATTCAAATCCCAATGGAGCGGAGTCAGTAGCACGAGAATGCCAAGCGGAAGGTATTGAGACACTCGTCTTGAAAGCCAATGTTTCGAGCGATGACGATTGCAAGATGCTAGCTTCTGCCGCGGTCGAGAAGTGGGGGAGGATCGATGTCCTCGTTAACAATGCCGGGACTACAAAATTTGTAGATCACGCTAATTTGGATGGCTTGAATGCGGAAGATTTTCAAAACATCTACGGAGTGAATGTGATTGGGTCTTATCAAATGGTCAGGGCTGTTGCAGAACAAATGAAAACACAAAAGGATGGCGGGGCAATAGTTAACGTTGCCTCCATAGCTGCTGTGACGGGCGTTGGCAGTTCGATTGCTTATGCTTCGTCTAAGGGCGCTATGGTTACCATGACGCTCTCGCTTGCTAGAGTTCTCGGTCCTGCTATTCGTGTTAATGTGGTGTGCCCTGGCTTTATAGAAGGAGAGTGGTTAAAGGAAGGGCTTGGAGAGGATGTATATGAGCGCGCTCGGGAAGCTGCGCGCAAGGGCGCTCCTTTGGGTGTAACGGCAACTGCGGAGACGGTTGCGGATGCGATATTGTATTTTATCAATGGCCCTCAGGTTGTAACCGGCGAATCAATGATAGTTGACGGAGGTCGGCATCTAGGCATGACACCTTTAATTAGGAGATAGTGTTTTGGAGGAGGCCCATGAGAGCATTAACAAGATATTTTCCGCAAATATACTTAATCGCAAACTCAATTGTTTACGGAGTTTTGGTAGTCCTATTCGTCACAGACGCAAACACGTGGTTTGCAAATCTTGAGATTTTACCGCGCAGCCCGGTTGGTCTTGCTGAGTTAAAAACAATGTATATTGGCTTGATGGCCGCGATAGGAGTATTTTCAATTCTTTCGGCCTTATTTAACTCACTACGTTTAGCGGGCTTAACCTTTGCGTTGATTAGCTATTCAATGCTGGCTGGCGTGAGAAGCTATGGAATTTTTGTTGATGGTGTTTCAAGTGAATTAATGGCGCTGTTGTTGTCAGTTGAGATTATGAGTGCTTTGCTAGCCTTATTAGCATTATTCTTTAAATCCAGTAGATAATTTAGACGAACGTTTTTGGCTCTGACTTATTGCTGAAGCTACTTTAGTTTCGGTTTTTTCTGTAGTTTACGCTGAAGTGTTCTACGATGCATTTTTAGTTGTCGTGAGGTAGCCGATATATTGCCGGCGTTAGCCATTAGAACTCGTTGAATATGCTCCCATTCTAACTGACCGATTGACATAGGTTGACCGGCATTGGAAATTGTCGAATCATCAGTTGTGTGCCGGTTTTTGTTAGTCATTGCAAAAACTATCTCATCGGCATCTGCTGGCTTTGCCAGATAATTATCGGCGCCTAATTTTATTGCCTCAACTGCGGTGGCTATACTTGCATAACCAGTAAGGATTAGAATTTGGATATCAGAGATAACTTTTTTTAGAGCCGGGATGAGTTTTAGCGAGGTCTCTCCTCCAAGGTTTAAATCGAGGATTGCATATTCAAACCCCTCACTCTGGATAAATGCTAAAGCTTCTTCACTGTTACTAGCATGTGTTACAAGAAATTTTCTTTTTTCAAGACTTCGAGTAATAACTCCAGCAAAAATTGTGTCATCCTCAACTAATAAAATCCTTTGGGGGCTATCCAACATTTTGTTGCGTCCCCTCTAGTGGTATCGAGATCGAAGTGAGCGCGCCACCAACTTTTAAATTGAACATTTCAATTTCACCCCCTAAGCGAGTAATTGCCGCATTGGCCAGAAATATGCCTAAGCCCATACTCTCCTTACGCGTCGATTTAAAAGGCTCTCCCATATTTTCCATTACGTTAGTCGGAATGCCTGGCCCATCATCTACTACAGAGATTTCAAGATGAGTACTAGCCCTGTTTCTTAATTGAAAGGTAACAATAGTTTCACTTTTCGCCGCTCTTATAGCGTTTTCTATTATGTTAATCACTGCGTGACGAAAACTCAAATTGGCTGTGACTTGAATATTCCTCGAGCATAACACTGTATAGCTTACTAAAGCGGCAGGGTGGACATTGAAAATATAATCTTTAATGTCGGCTGCGAGTTCATGGATAATTATGTTCTCATGGGTATCAGGATTGTCTCTGTTGTAATGTTCAGTTAATTGGGTCAATGATTTTCTGCATCGCAAAACCTGTTCTTTGAGTAAGGAAATATCCTTCTTTATCTCAATAGTTTTTAACTCTTTAGCATTAAGTTTATCCAGTTCCGTTAGAAGAATAGCCATGGTAGCAAGCGGAGTGCCGAGCGCGTGTGCTGTTCCAGCTGCGAGTCCGCCAATTGCTACTAACTGCTCGTTACGTAGCTCGGTATCACGAGCCTTAGCGAGATTAATTTCACGCACTTTGATAGCGTTTGTCATCTCAGTAATCAGCAGTGCAATTAAAATAGCACTGACCAGAAAGGTGGCCCACATGCCGACTAAATGCTGTTGCATATCATGCGCCTGACCCATTTCGTGAAGGTTGCTCTCCGTTTGCAAATCCAAGTATAGGAGGAAGCTGTAAGTAACCATGCTGATCAAGGCAAAAGAATTTACATATCGTCGGGGAAGAATGGTCGCTGTGATAGCTAGTAGTACAAGCAAATAGGAAATGAGCGGATTACTCGCGCCGCCAGCATTTAAAACGAATACGACTAATACTAAGGCATCTATTAATACGTGACAAAAAAGCTCAATGTTACTTATTAACCTTGAGGATTTTAGCCGCCAAAAGCCAAAACCAATTGAAAGAGCAATAGTTGTTATAAGGGCGGCGGCGAGATTCGGAGTAATTAGAGTGCCGCTAATATTTTGAAAAATCAAAAGTGCGAGTATACTTCCGATAGCAAGGATCGACCGCAGGAATATCAGCCTTAGTAGCACCCGCCTGGCAGAGCTTCCTCCCTCTCTTTCTGGGGGCGAAAGGATATTCGAAAGATCTAAAAATTTTGAATTTATCGCCATAGATCAAGGTTTTCCAGAAATTCGGTAAAATGATTGCGTTGCCGGTGGCGCTCCATTTGTAAATGATCCTATAAAGATGAGTCAATGACTAGGCAAATCGTACTTCGCGAGTTATATTGCAACGCCTTGCAACGATTTTAGTGATTAGCTAGTATTTTGTTCCCTTCTATTGATTCTAAAAATTTGGCGGGCTTTAAAAAAGAGCTGGCGACAATTCTGACTGCCCGATTTGGGTCTTGTGAGTTTTTGCATTATGGCATTTCCAATGAAGATGGTCAGGACGCGAATCTGCAGAAACAACAAAAGGACTTTGCTAGACAACTTGTTCAACTAATCAAGGATTCAGTTGAGCCCAATTCTGCAGTACTGTTAGATGGCCCCAGTTTTGGTTTTGCGGCTCAGGTTTTGGCAGATGCTAACTATCAAGTGAGCTGGCTGCATCATGGGAGTCGCCAGATATCTGAAAACTTCTCATATAAGAGTTTAATTGTTGACGATAGACAACTATGTAATTTTGAAATTACCAAGAAGTTCCAAATAATTCTAATAGAGGATAGTTATCATTATTTAGATCAACTCGAATTGATGACTAAAAGCCGCGAGCTTTTAGTTGAGGGCGGTTTGGTAATTATATTTGGGGAGTACTTGGATAACGATTCTCAACGAAAATATTCAACCCTTCCAAACCTATCGAGCATGAGGCAACTCTCGAAGAGGCTAAATTTTGATTTAATGAGCGAAATCGATTTTACTGAAGATGCGATCTCCACTATCGATAATTTAATACAAATTGTTGACGAAAAAGATGTTTTTTTGACAAGTGTAGATTTGTTCGAAAATACGATTAATTCCTTTGATATAGTTAAAGCTGAACTAGCAAATAAACGTCGTTGTTATAAAGTTGTGTGTTTGATTAAAGCGGCTCACTCAGTTGAGGAGTACGCGAACGCAGAATATGGTGATATTAACAGTTTTAATCCTTCAGAAATTTCTGACCTGTTCGAAAAAAGCTTCAGCACTAAATTTAACCCAAACGTCTGGGATTGGAAGTATGGGCTGGGGAATGGTAAGTGTGTTGTAGCGCGATCTGAAAAGGGTGGACCAATCGTATCCCATTACGGTGGAGCCCCTCGAAAGATTCAATACTTTGGGGAGTCGAACGTTGCAATACAAGTCTGTGATGTTATGGTTTTGCCAGAGGTGCGCCTGTTTTATGGGAGGAGCAGTCTCTTTTTTAAGACGGCAGCAACATTCTTAGAACGAGAGATAGGAAATACAGTTAGTCATCTTCTTGGTTTTGGCTTTCCGAATAAAAAAGCAATGAACATCGCGCTTCGACTTGGTTTATACGAAAAAACGGACGATTTTATCGAATTGGTATATTCGAGTAAGCCGGGACATGTTAAAAGTTCTGATGCCTTAGAGCCAATCGATATCAGTAATGAACGTCATAAAAGTTCTATCGATGAATTGTGGTGCTCGATGAAGAGTGGATTAATCGACGGTATAGTGGGCGACAGGGATGCTTTATATGTCAAGTATCGCTATTTTGATCATCCTTATGGTAAGTCCGGGATGTTCGAACGATTTTTCATGGTCGATAGCGATGGGAATGTTGGTGCTGCTGTTTTTATGAAAAAGGATGGACAAGAATTTTTGTTAATGGATATTATCTGCCCAGTTTCTGATATGCAGGACTGTTTGCGGCGGCTACTTGTAATCATCGATGAAGAAAAGTTGAAAATATGGATTACCAAAGCGTGGGCAGATAAAGTACAAATTGATGGTGCGATCATAAATGAGTTAGGTATTGAAATACCCTGTAATAGCTGGAATCGAGGGCCGAATTCCAAGGAGTTGCTTGGTGCATGGTGGTTGACCGCGGGAGACATGGATTTCATGTGATCCTTATTGGAAGATTTCGTGCTTAAATCAGAGTTAGCACAACATAAAAAAGGTGATGACGAATGCAGTCAACGAATATGTATGAAGAAAATCTCGATAAAAATTTGGCTAATTTTGCACACTTAACGCCTTTAAGTTTTATAGAGCGTTGCGCCAGTGTATATCCCGACAGGTTGTCGATTATTCACGGTAAAAATACCTTTACTTGGGCAGAGACCTATAGAAGAAGTTGCTTGTTAGCTTCTGCGTTAAAAAAGATAGGAATCGGAGAAGGCGACACTGTATCTTTTATGGGAGCTAATACTCCTGAAACCTATGAGGCGCATTTTGGTGTGCCAATGACCGGAGCGGTACTGAATGCGCTAAACGTGCGATTGGATGCAAGAAGTATTGCCTTTATTCTTGAACATGCGGAGACGAAGGTTTTGTTTTCGGATAAAGAATATAGCGAGACAATTAGAAGCGCCTTAAACCTATTAAAGAATCCGCCTATTGTAATAGATATTGATGACCCTTTTTTTGAAGAGGGTGAGTTATTGGGTAAGGTTTCATATGATGGATTTATAGCAACGGGTGATGCGGAGTTTCGCTGTTTTCAAATTACGGATGAATGGAAAGCGATCTCGTTAAATTATACCTCCGGAACGACGGGAGATCCGAAGGGGGTGGTTTATCATCATCGAGGGGCTTACCTTAATGCGGTCTCAAATGCGCTTTGCTGGAATTTAGCCTCTCATCCCGTTTATCTGTGGACCTTACCCATGTTTCACTGTAACGGCTGGTGTTTTCCTTGGACTCTTGCCGCGGTTGCCGGCGTCAGCGTTTGTCTGAGACATGTTCGCGATGAAGCTATCTATGCTGCCATAAAGCAACATAATGTTACTCATTTTTGTGGCGCTCCAGTGGTGTTAAACACGCTAATTAATGCGCCAGCTGACCTAAGGGAAGGCATTAATCATAAAGTTATGGCTATGACCGCCGGCGCGGCACCGCCAGCTGCAGTGATAGCTGGAATGGAGAATCTGGGATTCGGCGTCACTCACGTTTATGGCCTTACGGAAACTTATGGTCCTTGCGTTATTTGTGCTCCTCAAGAGGAATGGCACCAATTAGCGGTGGATGACCACGCCGAAAAAATTGCGCGTCAAGGTGTCAGAGTACCTTTGCAAGATGAGGTCATGGTTGGGGACCCGGAGACGATGCGAGCCGTACCGAAAGACGGTAAAACCATAGGTGAAATATTCATGCGTGGGAACCTCACAATGAAAGGATATTTAAAAAATCCGACAACAACGGCCTCCTCATTTGCGGGGGGATGGTTTCATTCCGGTGATCTTGCTGTTTGGTATGAGGATGGATATATAGAAATAAAAGATAGGTCTAAAGACATCATAATATCTGGGGGAGAGAACATTTCGTCGATAGAAATCGAGTCAGTCCTTTTTAAGCACCCGAAGATATTGGAGGCTGCAGTTGTTGCCAGCTCGGATGAAAAATGGGGTGAGGTTCCCTGTGCTTTTGTGACTTTTAAAAAAAATCAGGAGTTATCCTCGGAGGAGTTGATTAGTTATTGTAGAACAGAATTAGCTGGATTTAAAATTCCTAAGAAATTAGCTTTTGGTCCTATTGACAAAACCTCTACTGGAAAAGTTCAAAAGTATTTACTTAGAGAAAAAGCAGAAAAGATTGAATACATTTCAAAGAACGAATAAAGTTAAGGTTACATAAGGAGAATATTAATGAATAAATTGAGTGCAACGATAGTTTCGGCGATAGGATTAACAATGGCTATGCCCATGCTGGCCCAGGATATGGAGGACACCATTACTGTCACCAGTTCTATTTTTGATCATCATGGTATGGTGCCCGAGGAGAATTCGGCTTACGGTGCAAATACGTCAATTGACTTAAATTGGTCTAATCTTCCCGCTGGTACACAGTCGCTAGCACTGATCTGTGATGACCCTAAAGTGGTTGAAATAGGAATGATGGAGACACCTTTTGTGCATTGGGTTGTATACAATATCCCCGCCTCTGCGAGCGGAATACCCGGTGGGCTGTCTTCCGAAGCGGAGCCTAGTGCAAGTGGTCTGGCTGGGATGATTAATGGTAATAATGGTTTAGGTCGACCTGGATATTTTGGTCCTCGTCCTCCAGCAAATGGCCAGCTCCACCAGTATGATTTTCGAATTTATGCTCTTGATGCAGACCTAGATTTGGATGCCGGTTTGGGTAAAGATCAACTTTTGGAGGCTATAGAAGGCCATGTTCTGGGAACGGGCCTGCTTATGGGCCACTATGAAAGAAAAGAATAATATAGTCTTTAAAGTGGGTAATAACGAGCGGGCCTTTGGGCCCGTTTTTTGTTTGGCTGGGTGGTCTCGCCTAAGTAGCGATGAGATATGTTGCTGAGTGGACGGTACAGCGAATTATAAGATTCCTTCTATGGGGTCGGAAAAGATTCAGTTTAAAGGGATGGAAATCAATTTAATATACGTCACTGACGTCAAAGGATAGCTATATATGATCATAAAAAAATACCCTCTGTTGACTTCCGTGTTGTCATTTGTAGTTGGTTTACTACCAGGGATGGTTTTGTCTCAGGATAGAGTCGTGGAGTCATCAACTCATCGATTTGTGGAGGTTGCGCAAGGGGTGTGGCATGTCAGCGGTAGCGGCAAAGTGCATACTATGAGTAACGTTATGGTTTTAGTGGGGGAGTTCGATACTTTAGTGGTAGATTCCCATGTTACGCCGGCTGCCTCACGAGCTCTACTGGCATCGTTGCCAGTAATTACGGATAAGCCGGTCCGTTACCTTGTTAATAGTCATTACCACTTTGATCATGCTCATGGAAATCAATCCTTTCCTCCCGGTGTTGAGATCATTGGTCATGAATTCACTAGAGCCAAATTGAATGGAGACATAGGGAACGTGCTGGAGGAAAATACCTTTAGAAGTTTCTCAGACCCTGTTCCCTCTTTGGTAATAAACCTAGAAGAAAGGGTAGAGCAAGAATCTAACCCTACCAGAGAAGCAGAGCTGAGAGAACAACTGCGTGTCCAGACAGACTATATGAATTCGATTCCAGAAGTCAGTCCAACACCGCCAAATATAACCTTGCGAGATAAAATGACGCTCTTCCAGGTGGTTGCCGATGGTAGCCGCGAAATTCAATTATTACATTTTGGCCGAGCTCACACTGGTGGTGATGTGGTGGTGTACTTGCCGAAGGAACGGGTTGCGTTTACTGGAGATATGATGCTTCCCGGCCTGGCTTATATGGGGGATGGCCATGTTGACGAATGGCCCGCAGCGTTAGAGGGCCTTAAGGGACTGGATTTCGACGTTTGGCTGCCAGGCCACGGACCAGTCATGCGTTCTAAAGAACCCATAAACAATTTTCAAGCTTATTTGCGTGATTTATGGAAAAAAATAGAGGTTATGTACAGTCGTGGAACGAGCTGGGAAGATGCTGCAGCAGAGATTGATATGACAAACCACGCTGAAAATTATGCGCAGATTAGAGCTCCGGGCGCTGACCCTCGCGCCATCCGCCGCATTTATCAGTTATTAGATGATCGGTAATCTTATCTTTTAAATAAAAAGGAGCCAGTTGGCTCCTTTTTAATGTCTATAAGCTTATTTGAGAACTGGGTATCCAATCAGATTTAAATTAGAATCTATTATCGATTGCATCGCCGTAACCCCCAGTTCTTGTCTTACTGTTAGGTGTCGATACGATGTTATTTGGGTCATCATAATCCCTATCATTTCTTCAATCGGATCTACCCAAAAAATTGTTCCCCACGCACCACCCCAGCTAAATGTTCCAGGCGTTAATGGATCTCTAGCTTTACCCGCATCGCTCACTATTCCAAAACCTAATCCGAAGGTATACCCAGGGCCGCGAATGTATACATCCCCATCTCCGCTATGGTTCGAAATCATAAGGCTAACTGTTTTGGGACTCAGTAGTCGC
>Ga0315315_10003914_pt1 | contig 13735 bp, 29 predicted proteins | sample M140m3416metaG_FD_203699 | JGI IMG/M metagenome (GOLD analysis project Ga0315315, IMG submission 203699) | Ammonia-oxidizing marine archaeal communities from Monterey Bay, California, United States - M1 40m 3416 | ecosystem: Environmental > Aquatic > Marine > Intertidal zone | place: USA...
GAATAGATTCTGGGTCGTCGCCCTGAATAATATCCCACAACTCTTCGCTAGGAAAACCTTCAATGTCTGCGAGGTCTTTAGGATTGATTCCCATTTTCTTAAGTCCTCTTTCAAAGAGGATGTCAGAGTTGACGTACTTAATGCCGGATGGAAGATACGATGTGTTCTTCTCAAAATATGTTTGGTGTGGCGGCTCAAGGTCACGAGCGCCCATTAGCATATCAGCCACAAAGGATTTTCCACTGCCTGGTCCGCCAGCCGTAAAGACTGCCTTGAGGATACCGGGATCAAAAACCCCTTCCTCGATGACCTCAGGGCTTTCCAGTAGCCAACTAAGTTTTTCTTCCTGATAAGAAGAAACGACCTCCTTGATTAAATCACGAAGGTCGTTTGCATCAAAACGAGACATTATTTTCTCCCGAAGGATTATTTATTCTTGAGAAGTCGCTCAACCACTCGCTTAAGAACAGCTTCGGTCAGAGCTTCGTCGTCAAGGACTTCAAGGTCAAGCTCTTCGTTTGCCTTCTTGTCTTCGTCTTCGTCGTCATCCTTTTTGGCAGGTGCCTTAGAACGAACACCTTCGTCGTCATCCTTTTTGGCAGCCGACTTAGAACGAATACCTTCCATTTTTGGCTCATCCATTCCAGCAGGATCGTCCATCATTGCAGGATCGTCCATCATGGCTGCGTCGCCATCGTCGTCACCCATTTCCATTTCCATTTCACCTTCGCCGTCTTTCTCTAGCTCGATGTCCATTTCTGGAACCTCTTCCGCAAGAGCGTCAACAACGACCTGGACTAGTTTTTCAACGGCTGCTTCTTCTGGGCTACCGCCGGCGGCAGGTGCTTCATCAGGCTCTTCCGCATCCATCTCCATTTCCATACCTTCGGGTGCGTCTTCTTCTTCTTCCTCAATGGTGTCAAGGAAGTTTTCTGTTAAGGCTGGCATATTAGCTAGTTTACCCCAGCGACGAATAACACGTTCGTTTAAAAGCGATGTCTTCTTAGTCATTATAATGATCTCCTAAAATCGATTGATCTGACAATCAACTTTAAATAGTTTGGGATTTAGTAAAAAACCCTATTCTTCTTCAAAAACTCCTGCATCTTTAAGTTTCCTAAATGCAGCGTGCTCAATTTGACTGATGCGAGGGAAGCTAACTCCCATTCTTTCTGCCACTTCTCTGAGGCTTAGACCGTTCTCATGTTTTCTAGAACAGACCACCGCACAATTTAAATCTTCACCGAAATCCATCCAGTTCCTACACTTAGACTGATCACATCCAACGTTCCATTTCTCGTGAACCTCAAAGCAAGTTGGCTCTGAAGTATATTGAACCTCAAACTCTGTTGGCTTGCGGTTTACTTCGTCTTGTTGGCTTCGTGAATCTTTACGATAAAACATTATTTCTTACTCCGGGTTCTTGGGGTGCTTAAAATATGGGTCTGACTCTCTTGGGTACCAGCGGATGTTTGCCTGGCCCACTCTGCTTTGTGTCGCAACTCTTTTAAACTGCGAGCGCCGGTATAGGAAAGACCACTCTTGATCCCTCCCTCCAAGTCTTCTAGAATATCTTTAACACTTCCCTTGTAGGAGATGTATGTAGCTACGCCTTCCGGGGTTGAAGATTTATTTCTCCAGTTTAACTGTGCATCTTTAGAAGCCATGCCTCGGTATTCCTTTACCGGATAGCCAGCAGGGTGAGCAACAACTGATCCTGGGCTCTCAGTGGTGCCAGCCAAAAGTGAGCCGCACATTACAAAGTCAGCACCGGCTGCTAGAGCTTTAACAATATCTCCCGAGGTTTTGATACCACCGTCTGCGATGATTTTAACTTCCCGGTCGGTTCTCGCACAGTCGAAGATCGTTTGGAGGCCGGGTAAACCGTGCCCTGTGACAATCCTAGTAGAACAAATGGAGCCGCCACCAATGTTGCACCGTACAGCATTAGCTCCCCAATCAGCAACATCATTAATACCCTCCAAAGTACAAACGTTTCCTGCAATAATATAAATATCTTTACCATATTCATTTCGCAGTGCCTCAAGTGCTTTTTTTACCAGAATATGATGACCGTGTGCAACGTCAACACATATGACATTGGTGCCAGCAGCGATTAGAGCCTCGGTTCGTTCAAGGAAATCGCCCGTAACACCAATGGCAGCAGCCATCGTGCCTTTCCACCCAGAATTTGAAAAAAACTGCGCAGCGATGGACTGCTGTTCTTCGATTGTGTTGTAGCGATGAATTACAGCCATACCTCCAGCTTCACTCATAGCTTGAGCCATACTAAGCTCTGAAACTGTGTCCATCGGTGATGCCATAATGGGCAACGTAAGCTCGTGATGCCCAAGGAAGCTAGTGATATCTACCTCACTACGACTTTGAATATCACTATACTGCGGCACCAACAGTAGGTCGTCGTATGTGACAGATTCTTTAAACTTCATCTTCTTCTCCAACCAACTTCTTGGCCTTAAGGTGACAGTCAGGACAGAAAAGCCTAACTTGTTTTTCTTCATAACGAGCCACAACTCGCCAGGTCATATGTGCTTCACGAGTTTGTGGAAATTCTTTGTCGCAAGCCGAACAGGAATCAGGAAGTCTATCAAACATTCCAAGCTGCTTAGACATCCGCTGTTGATCTTCTTGTGCATGCTTCTTGTCTTTCTTTTTCTTCTTGGCTCGCTTAATCTTTTTGGCGTGCTTCTTATCCATTGATCACCTCAAATGGTTCGGTGCGATAATCATACACCCAAGATGGGATCTTGTCAACTGGGTAGCGCAAGCGTGGCTTGGAGGCGTAGAACTTACGGTAAGACACTACAGGATTATCCGAACGGAACTCGTCAGGCATAGCTAGACGAAGGGGTGTGCATTCCAGAGTGGGAAACAAACCAGGGTCAAACATATCAATGAGAGTACTGAGCACTGCTTGGCACTTATGAGTCTTGTTAAAGCGGTGCTCGTACTCATCAATCATAGCCTGGCAGTGGAGAGCAAGATTCATATAATTACTTGCAGACTCCGCAGCCCATAGGCACGATGGGTGCTTGGGATTGAATGATCGGTAAGGAGCATCAAGCCCCTGCTCGTTGATGACTGTTGACATGATCTGACAAGACTCTAGGATCATCTTGACCACACGCAGGTTGTCTTGAGACTGGGCTGACTTCTCCCAGTCAATCTCGCCTGTCTCTTCATTGCCTTCGATAGCAAAAATATTCATACTTCCTCCACTAGTTTCAAATCTTTTTGGAATATATATTCTTCAGTGTTACGCTCATTACACCACTGGACAAGCACAAGCACAGGGTTGCCACGACGACGGGCAAACTGTGTAGACTTGACCAAACCAACAAGAGGGTTGGCAGGGTGGTCGTACTTTACCAGTTGACCTGGCTTGAACTTGGGTGTGATAGCCATCAGTTCTCCTCAGGTCCCAGTGTATCACAGGAACTCACAATGTCAAAACAATTATGAGCATTATTTAACATTTCTTCAAACCGCTCGCCAGTTGCTACCCACTGCATCTTTACATACTGGCGAGGGGGATAGCCGTTGCTTGGCGTAGGTCCAGCATAAGCCTCCTCAAGCACCAAAGCCAGTTTACCATATTGATGGCTACTGCGTCCTCGCAAAAGAGTTCCGGGCTGTTGAACTTCCCACATTTTATCACGCATAACTAACTACCTCCCAGTTCAAGGGCATATAAATACATCGGGTTCCATTCGGGAACAACACATCATGTGTGATATGTTTTCCATTAATACTTGGTGCCAAAATACCATACTCACCGTTGTGTATGATAGTAATATTTTTCCGGCAATGCTTCTTAACCCTGAGTAAACTTCCCACAGGAATATCTTCTGGGTTGGTCTTGAGTCTGGTATTATAAGTTTCTCGTTCCATTACAGGTCCACCAAATATCGAACTGGGTATTGCCTGGAGACTGAGGAGCCGAACATTACGTCAACTAACTCAACCTCGCCTCCGAGATACTCATCAGTCATCCAGTAGTTTGAACGGGTGATGATGCCGAGCACTCGGTTGGAAGCAACTGCTACCAAGTCTCCGACTTTATATAATTTATGGTTCATCAGTACAGTCTCGTAGTTAGATTTACTTTTGCGATGAAGGTATCGGTGCCGTCAGGCTTCAAAACCTTTACATATCCTTTATTAAGATTCTCAGTGACAAGGAGCGGGACCTTGTTTTCCGCAAGCTCAATGAACCACACGGTGGAGTAAGCATCGATTGCAGTCTTCCTGATGCGAACTAAATCACCGGGCTTCACGACAAGATCTCCACCTGATCCGGGAAAACCATAACGGCATTTTCGTAGATACCGGAAAGGTCGTCTAGGGAATCAAACCTTACAAGCGATGGGTAAACCTTGATATGCTCTGGCAGTTTGGATTGATCTAACTTGTAAGATAAATCATACTTCTGCTGAACCACTAAACCAATCTGACCCTCAAGTCGCTGACGGATCCCAGGAGGAAAGTTCTTCAAACCCTGTGGGGTCAGTTTTATAATCTGTCCAGCTTTCACGAGAACTTTTCCATGTTACAAGCATAATCTACGAAGTCTGGCGTGCCGTCAAAGGGCTGGCAGACATAGAAGATATGTTCCTCTGCTCCTTCATAGTCTCGCTCAAACGAACATGCGGGCGACAGACCTAGGACCAACGCAACTTTACTTACCTCAGTTCCCGCCGTGCTGTTGACCAACATACCAGGCTGAATCTTACAGCGTTTCTGGATTGACTTTACTAACTCTTTACCGTACAACATATCTCTCTCCCTTACATCTTATATTACCATGGATAAGATGTGTGTCAAGCTTTTTGTATTAGTTCCAAAGATTGTGGATAATGAGTCTTGTTTTCTGGCATACCCTCTAAGTGAACGTAGACAACCTCGCCTTTGATCTCACGGGTTTTAAGTATGAGGTATACTTTTTTGTTACCTCGATGCCGAACTAGATCACCTGGCTGCACTGAGCACCTCCATGTCTCGCTCAGGGATCAGTAGGTTCTGACCGTCGCTGAAACGCTTGACCATCCAAAAGTATCCTCTGCTTTGGCGCACAATCATACCCAACTCTTGGCTCATCTTGAACTCAAAGTTGACTAGAGCGCCGACGCCATAACCACCTGAGAAAACCATCAGCCTCTCCTAATCAAACATCGGGTAGTTAGCCCAGAAGGACTGCTCGCTCTTGACACGCACCAGGCTCTTCTCATCAACCTTGAGCACCATACGGTTGCTGCCCTCTGAAGGGCGACCGATAGCACGGGCACGTTTCATAGCCTCACGCTTGTTGTCAGCACGACACTGGTTGTAGCCTCCGCCGACCCAGTTCCACTTGTAAAGATTTTTACCTTTGTACATCATATCTCTCTCCCTTACATTAGTATATTACCATAACCAGATTGAGAGTCAAGTGTTTATCAACTTTTAATTTGTGCCTTTGAAAGCAAAGTTAGGAACGGTCTTGAAATCCAATAATCTCTTTCGGGGGTTCGCACCAAGAATTTATTGTCGGCAGTAAAAACAAAACGCTGCTTGATTACAACGCCAGTCAGAGAGGAGTCTTCAATATACTCTTCGGTTTGGCGGACCTGCGTAAAGGATACGAGGTCGCCAAGTTGATATTCAAAGTCAGCCTTCACTGACGATCTCCAAATGATGGACTGAGTAGTATTCAGTGTCTGGCGATTCTAGCCAATCAATAAGGACAGAGGTTGTCCCGTGATTCTTTACTTCAGGATAAGATAAAACTAGACCGATGGGGTTCCAACCCCCCACCGAATCCCAGTCTGAGATTCTTACTAAGTCACCGGGTTTCATTAATCACCTTCACATCATCTGAATAGAAAACCTCTTGCGGAGAGAAACCTTCTAAGTGAAAGAAGGCAACCCTTCCTTTGATTTCTCTTACCGCAGTTACAAGGTGTACTGTTTTATTTCTTTTGTGTTTTACCAAATCACCCGGCTTCATTGACTATCTCCTTTACTCGCATAGAACTGCAACCATTTGGTCGCTGTCGGCGAGGGTCGCAATAAATCATCTTAACATGAGGATACTTATCGTCAGGCTGAGAATAAAATACCTCTGTAATAATAGCCATCCCACCCATCTTCATCATCACGAGGTCGCCGACTTTGAGTTGACGCCGCCAGTTATTATCTTCTTTACCCGGCTTCATTGAGCAACTCCAATTCGCAGGTGTTCTGACCCCTGGTTTCCCCATCGTCCCAGAGCACCTCGACAACATCACATACACCCCAAGCGAGAACAACAACTCCCGTTTGGCCTTCAAGTCCAAACGTGTGCTCTCCCATACGAACCAGATCACCTTCTTTCATTGAGCACCTCCAGTGAAGTAATAGGGTGAGCAAAGCTGCCATAGTCGCCAGACCACTTAACCTTGACAACGGCTCGGTCTACCCAGAGTACAAGTCCAAGTTGTTGGCGTTCCCAGCCCATCCATCCTTGTTGTCGTTTTACTAAATCACCTGCTTGCATTGATTAGCTCCTCTACTCGCCAGGCACTACAACTGCCTGGGGTGTTGTCATCACAATAAATCATCTTGATGTGGGGATAGGCTGGGTCAGTCTCTGGGAACCGAAAGAACACTTCGGTAAGGATAGCCATCCCGCCGGTCTTCATCATCACGAGGTCCCCAACTTTTAGTTTCTTACGCCACTCTTTGTTACTCATCAATAACCTCTACTGAAAAGTTGTCGTCGTTGACGGTGGAGACCCAGCGCATATTAATACTGGTCGTAGCCTGTAGTAACATAAAAGGACCAGGGGCTTTTGTATTGAACCCAACTGTTGGACTCAGGCGAATCACTTCCCAGACCTCACCCTGTTCACGGACACGATTCTTGCCGTGGCGTGTGATCCCTGTAAGTTTTACTTTGTTGCCGACTTCCATCGTACTCTCCTTACATGTTATATTATCATATAACAAATGTAAGTCAAGTGTTTTTTAAATTATTATTCTCCGGTTGATCCCAAGGCACCAGACCCACGGCTAGTCTCATCATCATAGATATTATCGGTTTCAACAAATTCTATGTCAGTATTAATCTTGACGAAAACCGCTTGAGCAACTTTATCTCCGGGTTTGAATTGTACTCCCATATTGCTAAAGTTCCACAGATTAACAAAGATCTCCCCAGTGTATCCTCGGTCAACAACGCAAGCACCGACCACACAGCCCTTCTTGACAGCAATGCCAGACTTGCTTTTAATCTCCAGCATATAACCTTCGGGCACTTCGATCTTTAATCCGGTCGGAAAAAGTGCCGAGCCGTGAGGCCTTGCAAAGCGGGGGGACTGCTCTTGGTCCGGCGGAAGACAATAAAACAAATCCATCCCTGCATCTGTTGGGTGGGCTCGCTCAGGTAACTTAGCATTCTCGTGCAGTCGTTGAATATTTACTTTCATTTTATCTCCACTGTAGTCTTCGCAGACTGGTTTTAAATTACAACCACAATCAAAACATTGATCTTGATTCTTTACTAATTTCTTTCCATCAATCATATTCTGAATCCAAAATACTAAACTCTGCCTTCGTAAGAAACCTGACGAAACCATCTGATTCCTGAACCTCGTACACTTCCCCATGTCGGTAAGAGCACAAGACTATTCCAGCACGATTTGTTTTTTTGATCTCAACCTTGGTGCCTGGCCAGACAATAGATGGGTCGTCTAAAATTGATTTTCTATCCACTAGGTTAGCCTCCTAAAGCTTTTTTTGATAGAGCGAGTGCTGAATCCCCACTTCTCATTATAGTCTAAGTTAGCAATATATACTTTGTTAAGAGAGATTTTGTCATCTTCCCTTACACCCCAACAGCGGATGTTAGCATCGAAAGAATTACTATCCGTTGTAGAGACTACCCAGTACTCTTTGCCGTTCTTTGTCTTCTTTATTTTTACTTCCCTCGGAATGAACCAGACCAATTGTAAGTCGGGGTCGTGCTCGCTAATAGGAGGACAGCCACGGGTCATCAAGTTGTCCTGAATCTCTTGCGGCATGATCTCGTGGATAGGGAAGATGCCCGTGAGCGATGCGAAGTGTTCCAACTTCTCTTCTTCGGAGAAGTCTCCCTCCGGTGCGTAGAGGTCAATATTTTCAATCAGGTTCTTTTCCTTGCGTGGCCTATCCACGGCAACCGCTGACCAGTAATGCTTTAATCCGGTGAACCTGTCGTCCATCAACTCATCTAGGGCTTTGCTTCTGACCAGAACATCCAAGGCTTTCTTGTTGAGCTTGGAGTATGTAATATTCTCGTTGAAGATAAACTCCTCAATACTATTGAATGGCCGGTTGGCTACGATCTGGTCAATGGCGCTATCGCCGAGCCCCTTGATGCCGGCAAGCGGCTGAATCAAAGTGTTGCCGTCGTCACCAATCTCCCACACTCGTCCTGACTTGTTGATGCTGGGAGGGACAATCTCAAAGCCGAAGGACTTGGCAGTGTTAATTGCTCCTGCCTTTTTATCTTCTGGCTCCTTATCTAAGAACGCAGCCATCCACTCCACCGGGTAGTAATGACTGAGCCACGCACACTGGAAGGATACCGCTCCGTAGGACACGGCGTGCGACAAGTTGAAGCCGTAGCCTGAGAAGAACTCCATGTTTGCCCACTGCTTGTCGGCAATCTCTTTAGACAATCCGTGCTCGGCACAGCCTGCTACAAACTTCTTGTACAGGTTATCTTTTACTTTGTCTTTCCCTGTTCCCTTTTTGGTCAGGACCTTGCGGAGGAGATTGCCCTCATCCAGTGAGATGTCCTTGCCGAGTTTGTGAGCGAGCATAGCCAACTGCTCTTGGAAGACTAGAAGACCATAGGTTTCTCCGAGCACTTCTTTGATGATTGGGTGGTCGTAATGGACTTGCCCAGGGTTGGTCTTGTTCGTCACATACAGACTGTGAGCCTTGGCGCTAAGTGGACCAGGGCGGAAGATAGCCGTGACTGCTGCGAAGTCCAAAAGAGATTCGGGCTGGGCTTCTTGACAGAACCGCTGGGCTCCGCCGTTGGTCATCTGGAAGATACCAGCCCACTTGCCCTCGTGGAATACTTCCTTCCAGACTTGCTGATTGTCAAAGTCAATTGTATCTGGGTGGAGATGAGTATTATAATAATCTCTCACCTGCTCAAAGGTCGGCTCTTCAATGCCTTGATGGCGTTTGAGGATGTGGCGGATGGCTCCTGAAATCATACGAAGAGTTGATAAGCCAAGCAAGTCAAACTTAATAAAGCCGAGCGGCTCCAAGTGCCTGACGTTCTGACCTTCGCTCCACGGAGTCTGGATGACCCCGCCTGAATTAATCAGGGGCATATGCCTGTCAAGGTTCTCCGCAACAACAACCCCACCAGCGTGCCGAGAAATACTCCGCATATTGCCGAACAAGTGGTCAACGTGAGTAGCAACCTCTGGGTACTTCTGGAAAAATGCTTGGAGTGTTTCACTGTATTCTTTTACCTCGTCAAATGTGGGAGTGTAGACACCGGCAGTCTGCCCGTGGGCCTTCTTCGCTAGCGGAGTAGCCTCGCTCATCATCACACCAGTCACCTTGTTGACCTCGGTGAATGGGATATCATAAAACTTGCCGATGTCTTTGATCAGCGATCGCAGTTGGAGCGTGTTGAAGTTGCTGATAGGAACAACGTTAACGCCGATCTTAGCCCACTCCTCTGCAAGTTGCTGCTTGAGTTCCATTGGCTCCTCAACATCAAAGTCAATGTCGGGGTAGCCCTTGCCGCCCTTGGTCAAGAACCTCTCAAACTGGAGGGCATATTTGATTGGATCAATCTGAGTGATGTCCAAAACATAGGACAGGAGTGAACCGGCGGCAGAGCCTCGACCAAGCCCCACAAGCATTTCCTCTTGGGCCTTATCACTGATGGCTTTCATCGTCAGGAAGTATTGAGCGAACCCACGCTCCTTGATGATACCGAGTTCATATTTCAAGCGGTCCACATACTCTGGGTCTGTGATATTCTTTTCTTTCATTCCCGCCAGAGCGTCAGAGGTCAGAGCCTGGATAGCTGTCTTGCCTTCGGGCACCACGAACTCAGGCAAGCGCACTGTACTATCAGGTAGGAAGTCTTCACAGCGGTCAAAGGCAATGTGATGTGTGCGCTCAATAGAGTCACGGACAAAAGTATCGTCGTACTCTGTGCGATGCTTGGCAGAGTAACTCTTGTAACTCTCCCACATCTGGTCGCCGTTCTTCGGATAGAGTTCGTAGCCGACCTCATCAACCGAGTCGGGAAGACCGTTGCCGCCCTCAGCCCACGCTGGAATCTTGCCGCCCCAGCCAATGCGCTTGTACATCTCTCGCTCTTTCCAAAGTTCTGGTCGTGGGTAGTGGCTATCGGCTGTGCTGATAACCTCTACGCCCATTTCCATACATGCTTGGATAATATAATTATTGCCGAGGTGCTGCTCGGGAATATCATTCCACTGGATCTCTCCGTAGAACCGGTCGCCGAAGATCTCCTTGAATTGAGCAATGGTATCCCGCATAGCGGAGAGCACATGGTCTGGGCTCTTGTCTCGGTTCTTCCAGAAGTCTCCGAACAAAGGGCCAGACATGCAGGCGGTACTGATGATAAGCCCCTCGTTGTACTTGTCCAACATCTCAAAATCCATACGAGGATAGCGATAAAAGTTTTCAGGCTGATAACTATCTGACACCAGCTTAAATAAGTTATTTAGCCCGGTCTGATTCTGGGCGAACATCACAAGGTGGCTGCGACTGTTAAGCGGATTGAACTTCTTCTGGCGGTCCTCATCCTCAATGACCATCCCATACTCTTCCTTCTTCTGCTTCTTGGAGTTAGCCTTGTGCTCCTCGTACATCGTGCGCCACTTACGATGGGACTTGATGAAGTAGGATTCACATCCGTAGATGGCTCGGAAGTCTTTGCCGTCTTCCTTCATTTTCTTCAAATGCTCGACCTGAAACGAGAGCCCGTTCATATGTCCGTGGTCTGTGAGAGCGTGGGCGTTCATCCCGTTCTCGTAGGCGAAGTCCATATGTTCGCCAGGCATACCCAGTCCGTCAAACGGTGAGAGTCCAGAGTGAGCGTGCAATCCCACGAACGGGATCTTGCTTTCGATTCGGTTTGCCATCAGCAACCTTTCTATTTTCTTATGGTCCTAGTATAGACTATTTTTGGGGTTAGTCAAGCAAAAAGATGGAGAAGACTGTATTTTATTCTTCATCTTTTGTTTCGCCGTAGACTTCTTTGTGTCCATCTTGGTAAGTAATAATAGTTTGATTGGCCGGGTGAGGCTCGATGTGAACCTTCACAAAATCACTCATACTATCAAAGATGGCAATACCACCACGGGGTGGTGGATAGAGCCAATGAACAACACACTGTCCTGTCGCCATAACAACTCCCTCAATCACTACACCTTCACCTGAGACGCCTGTTTCATCCTGTTGGCGGAAGACTGTAAAACTGGTAATCCCTCGTGGTGCCAGCTTGGAAGGTGGCTTAGGAATTAAATCATCAGTAACTTCTTCAGTAGCTTTGGTTTCTTTGCTCATTTTTATATCTCCCATAGGATCCTATGACATTGTACAACCATTGAGGATTTACTGGCTTTAAATAGTCAATCCGGGTTTCATTGCTATAAACTTTAGTTGGATCTATTTTTTCGTACCAATCTTTATTGTACTCATAGATATCATCTTCTAGCCAATCAACTTTGCATTGAGTCCAACCTTGTTCATCCGTTCTGATATGGGTAACCACTCCCATACGGAGAAGTCCGTGATGGTAATTCATTACAAATACTCCTACATCAACTTGACTAGGTTCTCCATCTATTTTCATTTTGTACCTTTCTTAATCGCCCTTCGATTGGGCCTGTTCTTGGGTTAGAAAATTTTTTAATTCCCGTAGCTTGAGGCGTGCTATTTGCCCATGATGCCAGCGAGATTTTTCAGTTCTCAAGTTGTCAAGTGACAACTCTAAGCGGTGATTAATCTCCTGAATAAGTTCTTTGCACTTCTCGCTCATTATATTATTCTACGCAGACCAGGTGATTCTCGCCAATGAAAGTATATTTCTTTCCCCTGACTGTTACTTCTTCTTTCCCAAAAGAATGGATGACTACCTTCTTACCAGTCAGGTCATTGGCACAGTCTGCTGCGCAAGCAATAACCTTTGCTGTCAAGAACTCCTCAACCTTTTCCTCCACGGGAACGAAGAAGGCTCCCTGTTCTGGCTCCTCCTCAATTACTTCAATAAGTAGTCTGCGGTTTAGTGGTTTCATCGTAGTTCCTTCCAGTAGTCTTGGAGCATTTCAAATTCAAAGCGAGAAGTCTGGGTCCACTCACGCATGTTGCAGTGCTTGCAATAACATTCAATTGCTATCTGATCGCCCATAATAGCTCGGGTTTGGCCCGATGGTAACCAACTGTGTTTGACCTTATTGGTCTTTTCTTCTCGTTCACAAAAGCCGTCTTTTAAATCATCGGGCATAATAAAGTTTAGGGTAGCCATAACAGACTCCTTTCCTCTTTACATTATATAATACTTTTTGTTTCCCTTTAAGTAATTTCGCACTCGCCGCCTGCGCAGGCTGCTTCACCCTTAAGATCAGTGTTGTCATCTTCTTCTACAATCTTAGAGAGGTCAACACCTTCAAGCGTAGCCATCATAGCATCAAACTTCTCCTTGGAGCAGTCTTCAAATGGTGCCTGCTGATAGGTGCCGCCATTGAAGGGCAGCACAGCCAGCCCATTATAATGTTTGCGGTTCTCCCACATCCATTCGCCAGCGTCAGACCATTCGTTTTCCCGTAAAGAAATAGTAGCTGAAACATTGTGACCATTTTGTCCTGATCGCTTGCCGGGATTAACCCACTCTTTAGTAATCTTCTTTACTCTCCGCAAAAGCTGGAAGGCAGACTCATCACGCAGGATAGAACCTTCGGGGGCTCGTTGAGGCACCGAGATGACGGCTGTATCGTGTGGACGGAAGAACTCATCCTCCACCAGTTCTGGGTGGTGAATTGCTAGGTGCCAATAAATTGGCTCATTTTTGCCAACTCTGATTCGGCGGATATAATAATCGTTATGCCAGGCGTGGATGCCACTGGATGTTCCCAGGGCCAAACTCGTGGTCCCCGCAGGTTTTACGCAAGTTGTGCGGGCTGCCTGATTGATTCCAATCTTATCAGCAACACGGGCATTCTCTTCTTTCACTACGTTCGCAGCGTCCGTCAAACTAATATCGTCTTGGAGCACACGACCCGAAGCGATGCCTGTCATAGACACACCGATGAGTGCATCCTTTTCAGTTGTTCGCTGCCACACTGGGCGAAGATAATGGAAGTCTGTGTATCCTGCTTGGAGCGTGCCGATGAACGTGGCAGCCTTGACCCGCTGTTCCAAATCTTGTTGACCTGTGATGTTGCTTACATTTACTTCTGTAAGGTTGCAGAACTGGAATGGTCTTAGTCCGATTTCACAGCAGGGGTTGGTTCCCCAGTCCTTATCGTTGGATAAATAAATCCCAGGCTCGCCAGCGTTGGATGCCTCCACTCGCTTCCATAAATCTAGGAAGAATTCTTTTGTTACTTTGTGCCGCAAAAGCACAGCAGAGTTGTTGGCTCGTCCACGCTGTGGGTTGGTCTCCCACCAGTTGCCAGCCTTGCAGGCAATCATCTCGTTGTCACTTGCGG
>Ga0315315_10003917_pt1 | contig 13721 bp, 14 predicted proteins | sample M140m3416metaG_FD_203699 | JGI IMG/M metagenome (GOLD analysis project Ga0315315, IMG submission 203699) | Ammonia-oxidizing marine archaeal communities from Monterey Bay, California, United States - M1 40m 3416 | ecosystem: Environmental > Aquatic > Marine > Intertidal zone | place: USA...
TTGAAAAAATTCACTGTTCGTAGCTTTAGAACTTGCGTAATATTTCTCTCTTTTATGTGTAGTTAGATTTAGTCTTTTGCCGATTTTGAGCATTTTATTAGAATCACTTGAGACTAATATTTTATCTATATCTTTAATTTTTTTTAATTGTTTGAGCTTTATTTCTAACAAATTTGAACCAGCAAATTTTCTTATATTTTTATTCTTAACTCGTTGAGATCCTGCTCTGACTGGCACTATAGCTAATAATCTTTTATTTCTTATCATAGGCTGTTTAGCTAAATATAAGCTTCAAATTATCTACTGCTCTTGCGCTGTATCCATTTTCATTGTCGTACCAAATTACAGAGTGAAATAAATTTCCAACCTTTGAGCTCCATGGAATATCATAAATTAATGAATGTTCGTTATTAAAATAGTCGAGCGATACTTTAGGCTCACTATTAGTAGAAAAAATTTTAAACTTTTGATTTTTAGAAGATTTTAAAAGTAGTTCATTTATACTTTTTACTGAAAAATTTTTTTCAAAAATTAAATTTATATCTGAAGATCCAACTATTTGAGTCGGGACTCTAAAACTAAAACATCTTAACCTGTTCATATCAAAGGTATCTATTGAAGGTTTCATTGTTTTTAAAACAGATGTTGGTTTAGGTATTAAGTTATTTATTGCAGCTCTACCTAATGCATAATGTGAATATGTATTGCCGGGTGAACTCCAAGATATTGATTTATTTGAAAGTAAATTTTGGTAACTTAAAACAGGGTGCACCGTAGTGATGTGACCGCTAATGATCTTAAAATGCTTATCCAGCAATTTCAAATATGGAGCGATTGCGACTACATCACATATGCTGGAACTAATTAATTGATATTTTTTTTGTAATTTATTTTCATTTGCTCCAATAACCATAAGAAACTCAGACACTGGGTGATGAAAGGTGAATAAAACTTTTATATTTTTTTTCTTTTTAACAAATGATTTCCAATCTTTTCCATTATCACCTCTACCAGTTGTATCAATTATGATGTCGTACTTTTCTTTAATAAGGTAAAGATCGCGAACTTGAGATTTATTATAATAATTTAAAGAAGTATTTTTAATATAAAATTTTTTATTTTTATAACGTAAAATTCCATATTTTTTTGGGTTTGAGGTTACTAAAGTGCTGTAATTATGTGTATAAGCAATATTATTAGGATCTGGATTAATTTCATTTATACCAACAACATCAAAGTTTTTATCAGATATTATTTTTCTAAAAATAGATCTTCCAATTCTACCAAACCCGTGGAATAAAACTTTTATTTTCTTTTTTGCCATTGTGTTTTTAAAATTTCTTTAAAGAAGAATCTAATTTTATAGTTAATAAATGATAAAAATAATTTTATAGTCAATGTCTATCACAAATTATTAATATTATATCATATTAATTTTTTTATTAACAAATTTTTTTAAAGATATAGATTTAAAAGACTGTATGAGACTATTGAATTTGTGAATCCCTAGTATTTCAAGACCTTTGTGTTTGCCAATTTCACCACGAGGACACTGTGCTTTTGATTTTGTTGTTGCATTATTATAGTAGTAAATAGAATGACTAAAAATAAAAAGATTAATATAATAATTATAGGCCTTGTTGTTCTATCTGTTATTTTTTGTTCTTTAATTTGGACCTACATCGACTTAAATTTTTCTAACATTACAGGAGCAACAGGTGCGATAACGAAAGAAAATTACTCAACCGATGCTGACACTCTAAGATATATAGTTTTTATTTTATTGCCTTTAGTTATATTCACAGCAAGTATTTATTTTTTTAAAAGTAAAAAAACAAAAAATTTTTTTGATTTAATAAAATTTCCTAATAAAAATATAGATTTAAATTATAACTTTTTTATTCCTTTTTTTATTTTATTATTTTTTATAGTAATTCAATTTCTTTCGTTAAATTTACCAAATGGACCTATAGATACTTTCCATGATGGTGAACTCTTTTCTGTGACTAAAAATACGCTTCTTAATAATAGTTTTTTTTTAGACACATATACTATTCACGGCTTCTCTGACATTTTTTATCCAATGTTATTTTGGAAAATAACTGGATTAGAAACTATTGGATCAGGTCGATTATTTTTTTTCTTTTTGATATTATCTATTAAATTATTTTGCTTAATTTTATCTTTTCAGTTAATAAAATTTTCTACTGTCAAAAATAAAACAATTTTTTTTGCTTTATTTTCTATTATTTTAGTTTCATTTAGTGATTATCAAACACCATTAAATTTTTCACTTTTTTCATATAGGGATATTTACATAATTGTATTCTTGATATTTTTATCTAAAATATTCTTAAATCATCACTCAACTATTATTACAAAATTTTTTATAGGATCTATTCCTACTTTTGCTTTGCTAATGCACATTGATACAGGTATTTTTTTATTCGTATTGTTGTTATCTTTAATAACCTATCTTGCAATCAATAAAAAAATTTTCGATATATTTCAAATATTATTGTCTGTTTTATTTTCTTCTTTAATTTTATTATTTATTTTTGGGGCTAACGAATTAGTAAGTTTTTTTCAAAATGCCTCAACAATAGTTCTATCGATGGATTATCTTCATGGCGTTATGTATCCAGAGCCTTTTTTTTCAATTGGAGAAAATAAAAACGGTATGAGAGCAACAAGAGGTTTAATGCTACAATTGACTGCTGGATTATTTGTGATTTATCATTTTATCAATAAAAAGGAAAATCTTTCAAATGGAGGAAAAATTTTTTTTGTGTTTTTATTTTTCTTAAGTTTCATAATGTATAAAAATGCACTTGGACGATCTGACTCATATCATATTAGAATGTCGAACGATTTACCAATACTTATTAATGGTTTCTTTATTATAAACTTTTTAATTAAAAAAATTGAAATGAAATATAATTTAAAAGAACTTTCTAATCAAAAAATAATTTTATTTTTATTCATTTTAATGACTTGGCTTTATTTTGATAAAATTAATTTAAAAAATATAAAAAATTATAATCTTAATGTTAATAAACTAATTAATCTTCAAGATAATCATTACATAGACAAAAATAGGAATAATTTTATAGATCTGTATAAGGTTTTATCAAGAAGTGATAAATGTTTTCAAAATTTTACTGACGATTTAATACTTCTCTATTTAATTAAAAAGCCAAGTTGTACAAAATTTGTGGCTAGTTGGTTGGCTAGCCCTAATCATTTGCAAGATAATTATATTAAATCCTTAAAAGAAACTAAGCCAAATTTTATTGTATATAAATCAGCTTACTTTCGAGTAGATGGAATCTTGATATCTGATAGGCTAGAAAAAGTTGATAATTATATTTTAGATAATTATGAATTTTATAAAATTATTAATACTTATGAAATTTTAAGAATTAAGAATTAATTTCTCCCATTCGTGTATATATTTTTTATTGGTCATAACGCTGTTAGGGTAAAAATTTAATTTTTTAAGCATATTAAAATATTTTTTAATATCCGAAGGCCTTCCCCATCTTTCTGGACAAACTAAACAAGTTTTAAATTTATTTAACAATCTAATATTATCTTTCTTAATCGGCAGTTTTTTGAAAGTGTCGATCCAAATCCAACCAACATCATTTTTAAACTTTGACGCTGTCGATAATGGTTCAAATTCAGAGAACCTGATTGATGTAAATTTTTTTATTTTTTTTTTACTTACGCATATAAAAGGCATCTCAACATCAAGTAAAAAGAATGATTTAATATTATATTTTTTAGATAATTTTATTGCTTCATTTTCTATTCCTGACTCTTTAATATTTATTATTAATGTTCCGTGATTATAATTAGATAAATAATTTTCAAATTTATCACCGTCTTTATGAGGATCATGATTTAAAATTATTTTAGAACCACGCGATCTTAAATCAATTTCTGATCCGTATTTTTGTGGTAATCTTTTTAACTGACTTATTTGATTAATTCTGTGAGCTATTAATTCCATTTAAAATATTTTTTTAAGTGTAATCATATATTTAATTGTTCTTAAAGTTAATTTAAATTTTAACATTAATGATCCGCCACCTTTTGCTAGTCCAGCGTTTCTATCATACCAGTTAACTGGATATTCTTTAATTTTTATATTATTTTTTAACGCAGTTAATAAAAAATAAATATCATACGAAAAATCCTTAGGAGGATTTACAATAAATTTTAAAAAACTTTTTTTAAATAATTTTGGCTGTGCATTTATGTCAAAAATTTTTTTTCTAAACAGCAAAAAAGTGAATATTGTCATTCCAAAAGTAAAAAGATTATCAAAAAAATTACGGTTTATTCTTTTACCTTTTATTAAAATTTCTTCAGTTAATAAAACTTCTTTATATTTTTTGAAAATATAAATTGAATCAATAGGGTCAAATTGGAGATCAGCATGAAACCAACAGATTACATCGCCTTTGGAATAATGAATGCCTTTATTTATACCATCTCCATAACCAATATTTTTATCAATCTCTAATAGACTTATTTTATTTTTTATAAATAGTTCGTGTTTTTTTATAAATGCATTGGATCCATCTTTAGATCCATTGTCTACTATAACAATTTCAATTTTTTCTTCAGGAAAATTTTCTAATAGTAAACTTAATTTATTAAATAATTTTTTAAGATTATCTTCTTCATTAAAACATGGAATTATTAAACTAATCATATTTTTTTATATAATTATATTTTTGTAATTCTGAGTGAGATCCCCAACTTTGATATTTATTTACAATTTGTTCACCTAATTTATATCCCAATTTATGCGCTACAAAAATTAAATTATCCATATAAAATTCATTATTAATTTTTATGTTTTTTTTGAAAACATAATTTAGCAAATTTTTCATTATTATTTTATTTCTGAAAACAAATGTACCTATTAATACTTTGCTATTAGTAGAGTTTTTAAAGTTTTTTTTTAATGAAACCTTGTAATTATTATTAATCTTTTTAACCCAGCTAAATTGAGTGTGATTTTTTCTATTATAAGAAGAGCCTTTGGCTGTGAAAACTAGCACATCATTATTTTTAATATTTTTTTTAAGTTTATTTAAATTAAATTTAAAAGTTAAATCACAAGAATGAACAATTATTTGATCGTTATTATTTAAATACTTCAAAGATTTATGAACAGTTGAGGCCTGCCCTTTTGTTTTTCCTTTGAGTAAAATAATTTTTTTCTTTTTGATGTTTTTAGCTAAATTACTAAGATTAACTTTATTGTTTAATTTTTTATTGGCTATGAAAATCCATTTAAACGAATTAGGAAAAGTTTTAGCAGCCTTAATAAACATTGGGGTCTTCCTTATCTGAATTAAAGGTTTAGGCAAATTATATCCGTGTCTGCTAAATCTCACTCCATCTCCAGCCATAGGCATAACACAGTGGAAATTATTTATTTTAGTTTTAATTTGCATATTAGCTTATGTTGATCTTTTTTAATCTCATAGAGATATATTGTATTTAAATAAATTTTTCTTTTGATAAGTTTAATTTTTTTAAATTTTTTGATAAAATCATTTTGATTTTTTTTGAGTGAAATAGATGCAACTGTAAAATGAGGCTTCCAATTAGAATTGATAAACGGATATCCGTATTTTTTATAATTATTACTCATTTTCTTATTTGAAAAATTATTATTATTTTTAAAAGTATATTTTGTAAAATTATTTAAAATATTTTTTTGAAGATTTATTAAAAATTTATTTTTTTCAACGTTAACTATATATGTATTTTTTTTTGTAATTGGATCTTTATAAAAAATATCAGTTTTTTTTAAGCTAAATGATTTTTTATAATTAACAAAGATTACTTTAATTTTCTTTAATGTTTTTAAATTTTTTTTTGATGTTTTAAAAACATATATTGTGCAATGAGGTAAATGATTTAAATACGTTTGATTTCCAAATATTTTTTTTACTTCACTTTTTAAATCTAGAATTTTTTTTTTTAAATTCTTTTCTGGAATAATGAATAAGCCAAGTTTAATCATTAATTTGATTGTAGATTTTCTCTTTTTCTAACCTGCTGAAATTAGGAATAAAAATATTATTTTTTGTTAGGAATTGAAATATTTTTAAATGATCAATTTTAATTTTGTATACTTTTTTTAAATCAATTTTAAGAATTAACCCTATTAGCACTCTTAAAAAAAAACTGTGAGAGATTATTAATATATTGGTTTTTTTTTTAAATTTTTTTAAAAATTGAAAAAATTGTTGCACTCTCTTCTTTACGTCATTAGTGTTTTCACCTTTAGGAAATCTTACATCTATACCTTTTTTCCATGATTTTATTATATAAGGATATTTTTTTTTAACCATTTTTAAAGTTGTGCCATCAACATCACCATAATCAATTTCATTTATTAAATTGGTATTAATAGTTTTTTTTGTTCTGAAGAATTTAGCTGACATTTTAGATCTCTTTAAATTACTTGTAATAATGTAATCGTATTTTAATTTGTCAATATTTTTATTTTTTATAGTAATAATTTTTGGATCACTTCTAGATCCAATAAATAAATTATTTTTATTCATGGTTGATCTAGCATGCCTTACGAAGTTCAATTCTATATATTCATTTTTAATTTTTTGTAAATATTGACTATATTTTGTAATAAAGCTAATTGCTAATTTAATTGTATTTAAATTATATTGCAGCTTTTTATTAATCTTATTTTTTTTAATATTTTTAAAATTGTTTAGTAGCTTTTTGTCATCGTTTGTAATTTTTAAAAAAAAATTATCAAATTTAAATCCACTTACTTTGATATTTTTTTTACAAATAAATTTAAATAGATTAATCACAAGAAAGTTAATTATGTGGTAAACAAATTCACCTCTATTTCTCGGGTCTATCTTTATGTATTTTTTTTTAAGTGATATCTTATTACCCTTAAATATATAATTTCTTATTGAAATTTTATTTTTTTTTAAATCACTTAAATATTCCTTGGAGTTTCTCCTACTTTCAAAAAAATCATTTAATTGTAAAGATTTTACAGGATATATTCTTTTAAGATGAATGCCTTTATACATTTTCGATCTTTCCCAATCGTAACAAGTAAATGGACTGTTTATGACGTGATTTTTATGAGAATTAATATCATATATCATCAAATGAATTGGTAGTGTTGTTTTGGATCCCATTTTTACAGGACCAAAACTTGAATTAATTATGGTATTCTTTTGAAATTTTTTTTTTTGTATCTTTTTAACTAAGTTTAAATAAATTTTTTTTGACAATTTTTTACAGATTACAACTATATCAATGTCACCTATTTGATTTATATTTTTTTTTTCAGAGTAGGAACCTACAATTGTTGCGGAAATAACTTCCTTGTCTTTGATAAGCTCATTTATTAAAATTTCACCTATCTTCATTTTTCATATCTAGCCACTGTTTGTAAACTCATAATTTTTTTAATTGGATGATCGCTATTTAAGACATCTGACCCAGAAACAACTTTTTCACTTATAAATTTATTAATTAAATTACTCTTAACGCCGCCATCAACACAAACTGTAATCTTATTTCTAAATTTTAATGAATTTATTTGTTCAATAAGACTGTATGATTTTTCGTTAAAACTTTGGCCAGATTTACCAGGTTTCTCAATACTTAAAATAAGTATTTGCTCAAAACCGTTTACAATATTTTCTATGTTTTCATAATCATAAATAGAGTGGAGAACAATTCCAGGTATCTTATTTTTATTTTTAATTTTACTTATAACTTCATTTTTATTTTCAATTTCATGATGCACATAAATTAAATCTGAAAAATCTAAAATATTGCCACTAATTAAAGCTAAAGGTTTTTTAGACATAATGTGAGTTTCAATAGAGTGATTTGGCCAATAGGCTTTTACAAGTTCTAGTTTTGAAAGATTTGGATCTGAAGCTTCATTGTTCATAGTTTTATCAACAATATCTACATGTATAAAATCTGGATAAGGACCTATTAATTTAAAAATTTTTTTAATATCTTCATATCCATTTGCATAAATGGCTACTCCAACTTTTCTAGTATCTTTGAATGATAATTTAATATGAAAAAAATAGGCTATTAAAAAAAATCCACCAGAGATAATAATTCTTGCTTCTTCAAAACTATAATTATTTAGTTCAATTTGTTTTTTTAAAAAAAATTGGAACAAATAGGAGAATGTAGAGATAACAAAAAAATAAAATAATGATTTTTTTAAGTATATTTTTGGAACGTTAAAGTTGAGTTTAAGGTTAAAGTAAAAAGCAAATAAAATACCAAATAATAATGACGAATGTAAAAAAATTTCATTAGTTGAAATATGTTTTGCAATTAGTTTTCTAAAAAATAATTCTACAATTAAAGAAAAAAAACCAATTATTGTATAAATGATTAAGTGTTTTTTTTTGTAAAAGAAAAAATTTATTTTTTTGAGAAAATCACTTTTGAAAATCATTTCTGACCATAATATCTATTTTTCCCAAATTTTCTTTCAAAATGTTTTTTTGATATATATAAAGGTAATCTATTTTTTACTTTAATTTGCTCAGAAAAATAAGCCATTTCTGCAATATACTCCATCATCTCTGAATAATTTACAGCACCGTCAAATGAATTTCCCCAGCAAAATGGACCATGACCTGCTACTATGACTCCAGGGCATCCTGTTGATTTAAATTTAAGTTTTTTTAATAAATTAACAATAAGCAGTCCCGTATTTTTTTCGTATTCTTTAAGTTGATTTTTTTTTAGATATCCTGTTACAGGTATTTTGCCTGCCCAATAATCAGAATGAGTGGTCCCATACATTGGAATGGATTTTCCTGATTGTGCCCAAGAAGTGGCATATTTGGAGTGAGTATGTGAAATACTTTTTATGTGTGCAAAGTTTTTATATAATATTTGATGTGTTGGAGTATCTGTTGACGGATTATATTTTCCAAATGCCTTTTTTCCGTCTGAAATCCTAATTATTGGACAATCATTGACTTTTATCTTTTTTGGTGGAATTCCACTTGGTTTAATTACAAAGAAATTTTTATCGATTCTTATGCTTACATTGGAAAATGTTTGAATACTTAGTTTTTTTTCAACTAACCGGATATTCTGTTTTTTGCATTCTTGTGAATAATTTTTATATTTTTTAATCATATTTTAATAATATTAATTGTATAATATTTTATATTAATATTTCGTCTAAATAAAAAGCAAAATATAAGTGAAAAATATCCTAATATATAATTCTGGTGGTGGACTAGGCGATTCTATTCAATTAATGCCTTTAATATTGAGTCTAAAAAACCATTTTAAAACAGGAAAATTTTTTTATTTAAGTGCTCACATAAATCATTTTGATGGACGTTTAAAAGAATACAAGATTGACATTAAAACGCTCGATCTTGACTTGGAGTATTTTGGATTTCGATGGTGGCACATGCTTTTTGTAAAAAAAGAATTTAAGCATAAAAATATACAAAAATTTGATCTTATAATTGATATTCAAACAAAATTAAGAAATACTTTAATTTTAAAAATGATTCCACATCATTTATTTTATTCAAAAACTTTTAATTCTTTATTTTGTTCAAAAAAAATAAAATTTAATTCTGAAAACGATTTAGAAAATTTAAATGTATTTTTAAATGAAAAAATTAAAAAAAGAGAATTTAAAGATACTTATTTATCTTCTCAGTTTCGAAATGAAGCAAAAAAATTACTACCTTACTCTAATTATGTTGGCTTTTCGATAACACAGGGGAATGAATATAGAAAAAAAAGTTGGTCTATTTATAAGTTTATATCATTGGCAAATAAAATTTCTATAAATAATAAAATTCCAGTTTTTTTTATTGAAAAGAATAAAACCGAATTAATGGAAAAAATTAAAAATCAAGTTCCTTCAGCAATTTTTCCTGAGGCTCATTCAAAATTCTCTTGTCCGGCTTTAGTAACTGCTTTGGCATCTAGATTAAGTATGGCTATTTCAATAGATAACGGGATTATGCATATGATGGGTTTAGCTAAAATTCCTATGATAGTTTTATTTGGTCCAACTAATTCTAAAAAATTTGCTCCAAAAAATTCATACACAAAAATATTAGATAGCAAGAAACTTTACAATTCATCAGATATAAACATGATTACAGTAGATGATGTTTTAGAGAAAATTTAAATTTACAAACTTTTTTAAACTATCAAAGAGCTTATCTTTAAATGTGAGTCTATTGGATATAAGACGATTATAATATCTTAAATTATATTTAGTATTTAATTTATCAGTTTCAATTATATTTTTTTTTGAAAAATAAATATTCTTTTCTTTTTTGATATTTTCATCAACAGATTCAATTTTTGATACTTTAAAGTTATTATTATTTAGAAATTTTTTAACCTCACTTACTGTATGGTTTTTTTGATATAAAGAGTTTCTTTTGTCAACAGCAGCTTCTACAACTCCGTTCTCTACAATCTTAATATATTTTTTCAGACCTTTTAAAACATTAAGATCACTTCCTTGAGTGTCTATATGTAAGTAGTTAATTTTTCTTATATCTTTATCGGTGCAATATTTTTCTAACGTAATTGCTTTTACTTTAATTTTTTTAATTACTGTACAGTGAGCTTCTTTATAACCAGGCCAGGTTTTGTCAATATTTTTTGAAAAACTATTTAGAGATGATACTGTCGGATTTTTAGCAACATTAAACGTTAATAAACAATTCTTATTTGTAACAGCGCAGTTATTTATTTTGTAATTATTTATTTTAATTTTTTTATATTGTTCAATTTTTTTTTTATTATTCTGTATAACCTTTATTAAATCAGGATTTGCCTCAAATGCGTGGACTATTACATTTTGATTTTTCAAAGCTAGAATTAGACCATCTAAACCATTAAATGCACCGACATCAAATATATTATTTTTTATTTTCATATTAATTCAATCATTATAGTAAAATGATGCTTTAATTAAATTTTAAAAATTTTTAATTTTTTTATTTTAGCAAGATTTTTTAAATCATTATTTACTTTTTTCAATTGTAATACAGAAGTAGATCTTGATACTATTGATACACCGATTTTTCCTAATCTAAAAAAAGGATAGCTACCGATATCAACATCTTTTTTATATTTTTTTTGAATTTGGCCTAGTTTTTTGGAAATATTACTTTCCACAGTATAAAAATTTATAGTGTTGCTGTGAACTTTTAATCCTTTGACTAAATATTTTTTACTATTTTCGATCATTGAATTTAAAATAGAAGGCACTCCGGGTAAGGATAGTACGTTTTTAGTTATAAAGCCTGGCGCAGCGCTAGATGGATTGTAAATCAATTTGGATCCTCTTGGCATTTTTGCCATTTTTTTTCTACCATCATTAAATTTTTTCTTTCCATAATATTTTTCTAAAATTCGATAAGCTTCCTTATGGAACTCATATTTTTTTTTAAATGCTTTTGATATCGATTGAGCTGTAATATCGTCATGCGTAGGACCAATACCGCCAGTCGTGAATACATAGTTAAATTTTCTGGATAATGATAAGACATTATTAATTATTATTTTCTCAACATCTTGTATTATTCTAACTTCCTTAACTGCTATACCGCAGTTTAAATTTAACCAATTTGATATAAATGCTATATTTTTATCTTGCGTTCTTCCTGATAAAATTTCATTGCCGATAATGAGAATAGCAGCATTTACTTTTTTGTTTTTTTTCTTCATAGAAGTAGTTAATACATGAATTTTGAAAATAAATTAATATCAGGTCAATTTGTAAAAAGATACAAGCGTTTTTTTGTTGATGTTAAAATTAATGGTAAGATTATTACAGCACATTGCCCCAATACTGGGTCAATGTATGGTCTATTAAAAAAAGGCAACAAAGTTTGGTTAACTAAATCAAAAAATCCAAATAGAAAACTTAAATATACTCTACAAATTATTCAAGATAAAAAAACAAAAGTTGGTGTGAACACACATCTAACTAACAAGATAATATTACATGCGCTAGAAAATAATTTAATAAGTGAATTTAATGCGAAAATTCAAATTAAACCTGAAACAAAATTTGGAACAAATACAAGATTTGATTTTCTAATTACAAAAAATACCTCTAAGGCATTCATAGAAGTTAAAAATGTAACCCTTTCTCGTAAAAAAAATGTCGCAGAATTTCCGGATGCTGTCACATCAAGAGGACTTAAACATATTGAAGAACTCGTTAAAGCTAGTAAGAAAGGTTATAAAATTTATATCCTATATTTAATACAAAGAAATGACTGTAAAATTTTTAAAATTGCTAATGATATTGATCCTAAATATTCAGATTCATTGTCAAAAGCTGTGAAAAAAAACCTAAATATTCTTTGCTTTGATTGTAAATTTTCATCAAAAGGAATAAAACTTAATCAAAAAGTAAAAATCAAAATTTAATGAACTTAGATTTAAATGAGTCTTTTGAAAAAACTAGGATAGCTGGATCTATAGCTGCAGGTGCGTTAGACGAGGTTGAAAAAATTATTAAACCAGGAATATCAACTGATGACATTGACAAGGTTTGTTACGAATTTATAAATGATAACAATGCGTACTCCGCTCCTTTATATTATAGAGGTTTTCCTAAATCCTGTTGTACTTCGGCTAACCATGTTGTTTGTCATGGAATTCCATCTGATAAAATTTTGAAAGAAGGTGATATAGTTAATGTTGATGTTACGTCTTATAAAGATGGTTGGCATGGTGACACTAGTCGTATGTTTAGAATTGGAGAAATTTCTATAAAAGCTGAAAAATTAATAAACGTTACTTATGAGTCAATGATAAAGGCAATTAAAATTGTTAAAGATGGCATACAACTAGGTGATATAGGCTTTACAATTCAAAACCATGTTGAGGCACAAGGCTTTTCTGTTGTTCAAGATTTTTGCGGCCATGGTATTGGTCAGACTTTTCACAAAGAACCAAATATCCTTCATTATGGAAAAAAAGGTACAGGAGATAAAATAAAAGCTGGAATGATTTTTACAATTGAACCGATGATAAATCTTGGAAATTATGAAACAAAAACATTAAATGATGGATGGACTGCTGTAACTAAAGATAAATCTTTATCAGCACAATTTGAACATACAATAGGTGTAACTAAAGATGGTTATGAAATTTTTACTCAATCAAACAAATTTAATAGAAGTTAGATGATAGAAAGATATTCTAGAAAGGAAATTAAAGACATATGGGAAGATTATAATAAATATTCTATTTGGCTAGATATTGAACTGGCTGCTGCAGAAGCAATGGAAAAATTAAAAATTATTCCTAAAGGCATTGTTAAAAAAGTAAAATCAAGAGCAAAAATAAACGTAAAAAGAATTTTACAAATAGAAGATAAAGTTAAGCATGATGTTATAGCTTTTTTAACATCAATAACAGAAAAAGCAGGAAAAGAAGCAAGATACTTACATAAAGGCATGACATCATCTGATGTTTTAGATACGTGCTTTAACTTGCAATTAAAACAGTCAGGTGAAATTCTCTTAAAAGACATTAATCAATTATTACAATCTATTAAAAAACAAGCAACTAAACATAAATACACTTTATGTATCGGGAGAAGCCACGGTATTCACGCTGAACCAATTACTTTTGGTTTAAAAATGTTAACTTTTTAT
>Ga0315315_10003919_pt1 | contig 13714 bp, 8 predicted proteins | sample M140m3416metaG_FD_203699 | JGI IMG/M metagenome (GOLD analysis project Ga0315315, IMG submission 203699) | Ammonia-oxidizing marine archaeal communities from Monterey Bay, California, United States - M1 40m 3416 | ecosystem: Environmental > Aquatic > Marine > Intertidal zone | place: USA...
TCGTATGGATGATTATATTATTTTGAATTACTTAACTCATCTTAACTCGATTAACTAAAATTAAAATCTGCACACTTGATTGAAATCCAGAAATATATATTATTTTAATACAAGAGATATTTTAAGATTTAATTCAAGAATAAATAAATAATATAATTTGAAGTTCTGAATAAATTTTGTTGCCAGCATGAAGCGCAGCACGTCAAGGTGACCCGTCGATGCCAGGGGAAGGGAAATCAATTTCCTCACCTATTAATCGAGCTGACCGTCGCAATTTCCAGGAAGCAGCAAGTCAAGTTAAGCCTGACCGCTCGTACGTCGCTTTGACTGCCGCTGAAGCACGAAACGAAAACGACAAGTTCGATATTGACGCACTATTTAAGGATGGCAAGGCAAAAAAGAAATTGGGCCATCAAGCCCATGTAAAACTCGACACCGCGATTACGGATGCACGAGTGGTGCGAAAAAAAACCGTCATTGTTACGAGTCACACGAGAAAACGTCGCAAGGAGGCTGAACCGGTGACGGTCGACAGACCAAGGCGTTTTCAAGATGGCCTTCCCGTATACAAATCTTACGGAGGTTTCAGTGATATCGCTTGCGGACAAACAGCTCCCAAGGACACGCAAGGAGGGAAGTGTCCGTTTGATTGTTGGTGCTGCTTCTGAGGTTAACAGCCAGCGTCGCTATAGAAACTACGTCGTTATATAAAATGCTGCCTCGACACAGTGGACCTATTCGTTCATTCATTTAATCTCCATTAGCCTTGTTGTTTTCAGCCCAGACGATATATAATGTCGATGGTATGATGACTGCTGCGCCTATCAATGTAGAAGCTGCAGGAACCTCGGCAAAAAGGAGGGCACCGATTGCGGCAGACCACAATAACTCTACATAACGGAAAGGAGCCAAGGCAGAGGCATCCACCATGCTAAAGGATTTCAGGAGGCAATACAAAAGAAGGTTTGCACCCGCTCCTAGTAAGGCCATCAAAATTAGTTGCACGGCAGATGGCGCCACCCACGACAGGTACGCAGGGTATGCAGATATAAGTGTGGTGAAAAAAGCCGTGTAAAATATCATTGCCCAAAATGACTCCTTGCCGACAAAGATCTTGTTGAGAACATCAAGAGCGGCAAAGAGAGCGGCGGAGAGCAGCACGACGAGCCACATTGGATTGAATGAAGCGCCACCTGGTTGCACTACTACAGTAACACCGACAAACCCAGCCAAAGTACCAAACCACCTCGTCGCGTCAACCCTCTCGTCAAGGAAAATACGCGCCAAAACAAGAGTGAACATCGGAATCGTGAAATTGAGTGTTGTGACGACAGCAATCGGCGCTATTGACAGTCCTTTGCAGTAAAGTGCGATGCCAGCAGCAAGTAGCAAGCTTCGCGCAAAGTGCAGGGGCAAGCGTCCTGTTTTGAAGGAGTCTGAACCAGTAGCGAACATCACTGGTAGCATTGTTACAGTTGCGAAAGCGAACCTTAAGAATACGACTTGCACAACAGATAGTGTGCTACCGGTGTACTTCATGATAACATCGTTGCCAACGCCTATAAGCTGATGAGCAAAGAACCAGAACAAACCGACTAAAAAAGCAGAGGTCCTTTTATCCCCGGTGTTGGCAATGGGAGCGTCAGTTTCCCCGGCTCGATTGATCACGCTACGACGGCGAACAGCGACACTGTGCACACTCGACACATTGAGAAAAACGTTACAAGTTTGCGGTTGCACAGAGTAGGAATGCGCACGCTCCAACTTGTCCGGCGAAAGGGGTCGGGTTCTTGTTGTCGATAAGACTTTATTTGAGCGAAGCGGAGAACCGCGACGGTCCGATGCTCCCGGTCCGACAACACGGCCTTGCAAAGAAGCGATGTGTATACTCAGACCTTTGGCGTGCATGATACCTATTCTAGTATTAGACCCAGCGTGGTCGGGACCGTTGCTCTAAAATGGTTAGGTGAAGGAAAGTCGTTCACAAAAATATTCCCAGAAACGAAAGAAACTTTACGAGGTATGTATTGCTTTTCAAAGTGTCCGAGGTTGAAATCCAGCTTCGTTAATATGACAACGGAAATGAAAGTACATGTTGTAGCTTTACAAGTATGTTTCAAAGTATTTTTTCAAGTAATAATGTTATATATAATGTTTTCAAGTATGTTTACTCGTGATCGAAGGTACGTATATTCTTCCGTACAAATATATTTGAAATACTAAAAATATATTTGGAAAAAAAATTGGAAACATACACGACTCAAATTTTTTTGACAGTAAAAAATGGCCCACTCACCTGGTAGCGTTTATCAAACATCGCGCACGGTCTTTCGCGTTCCATTGTCATCATTTTTTTTTAAATTCGAAAATCTTGGTTGAGCCCTCCAGACATGTCACCCAATCCAGCCGATCCGAGTGTTCCTTATTGTTATTAAAAACATATTAAAACTAACTATCATATATACATATATACGCAGTTCTTGAATTTAATATATAGACCATTTTCCCTATATCATACGATCGCTGCAAATATCAACACGCGCTCCGCGCCAATATTTTTGGTCGCGCGTGTTTTTTTCCCTATGGCGCCTGGTCAGGCCCCGTCAGGACGACGAGCGCGCTGAGCCGCTTGCAAAAGATGCTGCTGGGCGCCAACCGGGTATATCTCATTAATTTTAAAAGTTATCGTACATTTTTCCGTTGTTATTCGGACTTATTCCATTGCAAACATGTTTATTTATTTATGAAGGTTTTAACTCTTTTAACGAAGGTATTTAATGGTATTTATATATTGTGACCATTTATGAACTTACTGTAATAAGATCAGCTGTTTCTCTTTTTAGAGTGAAGACATTATAAATCTCTCCAAATATGTTCGTGCGGAAAAACATGGATTGAACCGGCATGATGGAAACTGTTTGGAATACTCAACAGACTCCCGGAACGTCAAAGTTGGAGGCACGACGACATCCAGGACTCTGAACACAGCCAATGATCGAATTTCCGCGGGGTGCTCGCCTAGTTAGAAAAACTCAACGGACCGAGACCATTTTCGAAGGTGATACCACGAAATCATCTCATTCTTGAATCCTCGTGGTTGTGGCCAAGTTGCTCGGGTTGGCTTTCAAATGTTAAACGCCTCGAAGCCGGCGTAACGCCACTAACGTTCAGATTCATGTGCGTAGTTGATGGGAGTTCTTCCGAACGTCTCGGTCATGTGGATCCCGCTCGTGTCAGTGCTCGCGAAGAACTGTTTTCGCTTGTGCTGAAAAACTCACTTGTTGACCTGAAGGTCTGCAAACTGTTCCCCGGAATATTTACGGACTTTCACTCAAAATTGTTCAGAGATTGAGGGATATCCTATGGAATGGTTGCCCTGCAAATTTACGGCCAATTTGCTGGAAAATATCGCTGGTAAACCACGCTACATGATTCAAGACACGTTGTGCAAAGATGTATCCCTTATTTTTCACAGGGCTACATCCCACCATCTTTCCATCGACACCACGAGACCCTGCTTCGGAAACGCGCAGAATATCACTCTTTTTCGGCAGAATACTTTCAGAGCAACATGGTCATGAGTTCGGACGAACTCGATATTCTGGACCAAATAAAGATAGACATACCTCGTACCGCCAGTTTAGGAAATTTGCTCCATGACGAGATGATTATAACGTGAGTACTCTGTGCAGACTGAATATCTCAGTTGCATATTCTCATAAATTAGGCGGCGACAAGGCGTCGTCCCCTCTAAAGTAAAGTTTGTGTTCCAAGGGCGATTGAACGTGTTCTATTCATTCGGGCGATCCGTAACCCTGCAGCTTCATATGTCCAAGGAATGACAGATCTAGTAACACCATTCTTCACAGGTGAAAACCTTCAAATCTGAAACCATCATTACTCTCAGTTTGCCCTACTTTTCCACAGTTTTCTTGTCTGAAACCCAGAACGAAGAAAGCCAAACGACAGCGAATAGCGACGCTTCCCTGCTCAGTAATGTTGAAGCAGACTGTTATTGGTGTCTTTGCAAGGTCTTAGATCGTGTGCAAGATCACTTCACTTATTCACAGCCCGGGATCCAAAGGGTTTGTCACAGGGTTAACGAGGTGGACTTTGCTTTATTAGTCTACACTTCCTGACAATAACTCCTTTTTCCACAAAAGCTTGTCAGTCGCCTCGACAGAAGGTTATTTTCGCATCTTACGGAAGAGGTGAGATCAAAGTGCGATTGATCTTCAAGGCGAGTGCGCATCATGACGATCTAACAGGATGTTAACGTCTTTCATTTTGCGTTCCGTTGGGCGAGTTGCTTGCTTCTTCGCGAGTTCTCCTGGAAAACTGCTCCCCGCATGATGGCAAGTTACCGTGTCCTATCTGGATTTCCTACATTGATCGTTCTACTGATTTGGTTCTCTTCAATACTAGGACACATATATTTCTGAAGGTGATGATCTCAGTGACTTCCTGGCATACCTGTGTACAGCGCTTTTGATTCGCTGGGCTGATCAGGTCCTCAACAGCTCTTTCACACAGGTGGATGACTCTGCACTAACATAATTTGTTCTCATCAGTTGAAAGTGAAAGAATTCCACGACGTGGTTTCGTTTCTACAACAACCTCCCAGTGAATCTTGGAATATTACGGAGGTCTGCAACATGCAGTTGTCTTCCTGATGTGGATCAACTAAATATTTTTCAGGTGGAAGTAGTGTTGGCAGAAGCGTTTCAGTTGCGATCCATGTTTTGCTGACTTTAGGAATCAGCACCATCGGAGCCGGAGGGAAATATCGCGATGGTCATGCTTGTACGCAAATGTCTACTCCTGTTGTGACGGTCGCTTCTTCAAGATTAATTTATCTATTTGGTTGTTGGCAGAGAAAGATTTTTTAAGGTAGTGCAAAGCCCCTTCAAGATGCGTAAGCTCTAATTGTGCGTTGGGCATGGTTAATCTGAAAATTTCACTCATTTTTACCATCATTGATGTGAAACATGTGCAACGCAACTCGAAAATACATTGCAACGCACCTTGTTTTCGAAGCGGTTCGTCAGTTCCCGACGATATCGTCTACCATCGTCCCCAACAGCAATCAAATATTGCTCTCTGACACTGTAACAATGCACAAGTTTCCTTGACATGTATCCGCGCCATTGCCTCTGGATTTCAAGTGCGGCTTGACAGAAATATCCTTCCCGGCAGGTCGCCGAGGCCTGTGTTTACGACAATCATATGAATCACGCTTTTGGCTAAAGGAGCGGTTAAGCCTACCTGTGCTTGAAGTTGACATGCTCTCTTTCGCCCACGAAATCCCCGAAAGCCACTCTGAATCACGCAACATGCATTCGCTAAATGTTTGACGTTTTTCCGAACAATGAATGCACGCCAATGACTCTGAATGGCGGTCGCGGCTTGTGCTTCAGAGCATCTGCTAAACTCGGCATCCCTGCAGTGAAGGTTTAAAACAACTTCTCGGCGGCCCAAAAGCCTCAAAGAAAATACCTTGACAGGACGAAAGGCCTGTCGCGAACGCCATGCGCGTTACATCTCAGTCTGAATTCATTCGACATGCCGCGAGACTATTTGCGCACTACGATGGTGAAAGGTCCAGTGTTGAAGAGTTACTTCGTACGTATAAGTTTCGTGGTATTATTATACCATATTTCTAATATCTTCTAATCATCACGCACGAATGAATGAAGATATTATTACGAGTTAAGATCTTATTATTATATATATTACCTTACTTCATTCGTTCGTATTTATTGATATGATCTATTATTCCAATACACGGTGGGGAATAACGTACCTTATAAATTTATCACCTCGCAACTAGCTAGCTAGCTAGCTTAAATAAGGTTATTAATATACCGGCTGGGACAAAAGCTGCGCAAAAAATCAAACTCCATTTCATACGAATACGTCACTGTGACGAATGCATTTGCCGTTGAGTTTGATTTTTTGCGCAGCTCGAGTGTTTTGATGTGACTGGAAACAGATTCTGAACGTTGCTCATATTTTACATGCAAAAACAAATACATGGAAAGCCATTTGATTATTAGGGTCTCCGGAGGGTAATCCTCGATTAATTGGTTCCGGAATCGGCCAGCCTTTTGCTCATCTTTTTAGAGACTAAATAACCTTGGTTAACTCTTATTCGAGGTTACACTTATCTGAAATTTATTTGCTTGGAAAAATCTCAAAGGTTAAACATGCTCTCTGCGCAATGCTATCATTTGGGCTCCAGGCTGACCTATCCTAATCACAAGAGGCGAAGCTCTCGTTTCGTAGTGTCCAGTTTCAACAGAAAAGAAAAAATGTCCATTCAGGAATACATTGAGGAGCACGGTCTTGGCAAGAAAGTCGAGGATGTCATCAACGCCGCCGTTAAAGCGAAAGCACCTCAGCCGATCGCGTTCATGGTGCGAAACCACGGTGTAGTTGAGGGAGAAGAGACTGACCTTCGAACACTGGAGATCCCGTCAACACCATCTGCGCCAAATCCTGCACCGTCCGCCCATATTCGATCGGCTCTCGTGAAATCGCTACTTTGGTATTCGTGTTTTCCAACCATTCGTTTGTGCCCCCGTACTCAACTTTTGTTTTCGGGGTTTATTCCCGATCCGAAAAGTTTGGGTTCCCTTTGCTTCGGAAACCTGCGACTTTCGCTAAACAAATCCTGAAATTTCTATATAGGCTGAGTACTTGAAGAAGCAGACGCCTGCTGCCATTACCAAAGTAATCGCGCGCCAGATCTTTGACTCCCGCGGAAATCCCACCGTCGAGGCTGATGTGTACACTCACAAAGGAATGTTCCGTGCGATGACCCCGTCGGGAGCTTCAACCGGCATACACGAGGCCGTTGAGCTCCGAGACGGCGATGTGACGAAGTGAGTAATCGCGACCTGAACCGTTTTTTTTTCATGGTAGCATCACGCTGAGCAAGTGCAAAAATACGCACGACGCGATAGCACCGATTTACGCACGCTCGTTTCTTCCGTCACAATTTCCAAATTCTTTCTTCAGGTGGATGGGAAAAGGCGTCACCAAAGCTGTTGAAAACGTCAACTCTATCATCGCCCCGGCTCTCATTGGGAAGGACCCTACCAATCAGAAGGGTATCGATGATCTCATGATCGAGCTAGACGGCACTAAGAACAAAGGTAAACTTGGCGCAAACGCAATTCTTGCCGTGTCCATGGCTGTTTCCAAGGCTGGAGCCGCAGAAAAAGACGTTCCACTGTATAAGCACATTTCCGAGCTGGCGGGCAACACGAAGCTCGTACTCCCCGTTCCTGCGTTCAACGTCATCAATGGCGGGTCGCATGCAGGAAACAAACTCGCTATGCAAGAGTTCATGATCCTTCCAGTTGGAGCAAACACCTTCGCTGAGGCGATGCGCATGGGCTCTGAAGTTTACCACAATCTCAAGTCTGTAATTAAGAAGAAATATGGACAGGATGCTTGTAACGTCGGTGACGAAGGTGGTTTTGCACCTAACATCCAAGAAAACAAAGAGGGCCTTGAGCTGCTCAAAGAAGCAATCGAGAAGGCAGGCTACACTGGAAAGATCAAGATAGGCATGGATGTTGCTGCTGCTGAATTTTTCACCGCCGATAAGATGTACGACCTCGACTTCAAGACCGAGAACAACGATGGATCTATGAAGAAAACTGGTGATGAAATGATCGCAATGTACAAAGAGTTCTGCGCCGAATACCCTATTGTTTCGATAGAGGACCCCTTTGATCAAGACGACTTTGAAAACACTGGCACGTTGACTGGCTCTGGGGTGTGCCAGGTGGTTGGCGATGATCTCCTGGTAACAAATCCTGAACGCGTGGCGACCGCTATCGAATCAAAAGCTTGCAATGCCCTCCTTCTCAAGGTAAACCAGATTGGCTCAATATCTGAGGCCATTGAGGCTGTGCGAATGTCCAAGAAGGCAGGTTGGGGTGTAATGGCTTCACACCGCTCTGGTGAGACAGAAGACTCTTACATTGCTGACCTCGCAGTCGGGCTGGCCACTGGCCAGATAAAGACCGGTGCGCCTTGTCGCTCTGAACGCCTTTCGAAGTATAATCAGCTTCTTCGTATAGAAGAAGAACTTGGCGCCGAAGCTGTATATGCAGGTGAGAGTTACCGCCACATAGGATGGTAAAAACCCTCGCCTGCTGTGAGACTATTCGGCGTCAACTCGCACGAGTATCAAATTATACGGACGGCTCGTGTGTTGAACTAGACTTCCGAGTCAGATTAACCTCTCAAGCGCTCGCGCGGCTGTTTTTTCGCTGCTGTGCCTCACATGTACCTTCGAAGCTTTTTTAGTAGAGCTCGTGAGCTATTTCTTTTAATACAGCGAACGGAGAAATTACTTTGAAATTACTTTTATAACATACACGTGCCGCTTAACGCAGTTCCGTAGACCTCGGCTTTTGCAGAATACACCTTGCTTGCTGACTCCGTAAGCGATTTTCTATGCTGAGTTGGTTCGGGCGTGGTCTGTTGAAATGTTTAATATAAACTAAATATGACTTCTATTATTGCTTGCGCAGTTGCTTGCTGCTTCGTAACTCCATTAACTTTACGTATGTCATCTAACATTTACCTTCGAAGTTTCTCACGATGAAGAATGCGAACAATCGAAATTTGATTGCTTTAAAATGCATAAAATAAGTCTCTGTTACTAACGCTAGCTCTGTTACATGCAATACGAATGTTAATTGCCTAAGACTTAATCACAAATCAAGGGTAGCGACCGAAAAATACTGGAAAATGTGACGACATTGGCAAACATGGGATGCGGTTGTGGCCTTTCGTCTTTCAGTTTACTTCTCATCTCTGAGCGCAACGTTTACATTTCTCATCAAAATTTAGCCTGGCGATGCAAACTTCAGACCAGCTATAGCGTTCTGAATGCGTGTTGAACGATACTTTGCGACCGGAACATCGGAACCAAACTGCTCCGCAGAAACAGAGAAAAAGTCGTGGATGGAAGTCTGCTGCTCTGCTTTTTCCCAAATTTGGATGACAGGTAAAAGAAGCTCGTCTGTTTTGCCGCGTCCCCAGTTGAAACTTTCTCGACAAAAGTCGCGAAGAAGAGCAAATTCAGGCTTGCCCCATTCAAGTTGCGCCTTCGAGGAGTCAATTGAAGGCTTAGCATACGCTTCCAACACTGCAACTGAAGGAAAACTATCCGGTAGAATCCAACTTCTTTTCGCCGCTTGGTGTTTTTTCTCAAAGGTTTCTCGGTCACGGCTGATACTCGCATCGCTGCAATTAGTTGAATCGATATTTTTATCTTTCACCAAATCGTTACACACGGCTTCGATATTGTGCTTATTTCGCTGATTCAACTGATTCAACCCAGAAGAAGAACAATGGATCCCACTATCTGCTTGAGCAGGGAGGTCTCCATCTTCCACCCAGCTTCGAAATGTCTTTAGACCATCAAACCCGGAAAATACAGAAGCGATCTCAAGGGCATTAACAATACCTACTCCTGTTACACCTTCTGTGTAATCGGATCCGAGCAAAAGTGCGAGTTCAGCCAACTTTGCACGATCAACACCAATGTCCTGCTGAATCCTCTCTGCAGAGTAAACCTCCACGTATTTTTTACTGTTGAACACATTACGATATATAGTATTCGCGCCAAACAGAAATGCATCGCTATCTTCTGTTATGACAGCATCAACAAGACCCTCTGCGTTCATCCACGCACATTGTGCTTCTGCCTCCTGTGGAGCAATTAAGTAGGGGACTCCAAATAGGGTTAAGAGGTCTTGGATCTGGCGGTACATTTCTTCCGTTGGCGTGTCTGCTCCTCGCGCAGCACTTTTTCCTTCACTCCGCAACCGCTCAATTTCTGCATATGTGTCATCTAGCATTGCTCCCAGTACCTTTCGATGGTTTAGAGCTTCAAAATCTGACACGGCGTCCATCGCAGAGAGTAAAATCACATTTTTACTTCTCTGTGGCGTCTCACCCCCTCGCGAATATGTTGTACGAAAAAACCGTTCAAAGGCGGCGAGAATCAAAGGTAAGCAACTCTTGATTGGGGCATGGATGTCAACTCTGAACGACCGATATTCGAGTGACATATCTTCTTTTTCTAAGCATTTCTCCAAAACAACATCAACGGGACATTGATCAAGTGCGCGGTATACTTCAGTTTCAAAATGATCCAATTCCATTGATCTACAAATGATGGCTTTGACACCACTAGGGAAGTGAAGAAACATCGACAACGTATTTGCCGTGACGGTGTGTGTGGATGAGACCATGTGCTTGGAAGTCACAGCACGATGTCCTTCATTTTCTAGACTTCGCATCTGTTTTGAATTGGAAGCAGGTCCCGGATCAAAGTTTGCAGATATGTTCACGTTGTCATCATATCGCCTTTGGTATGGTACCGCCATTACGTCAGACACGTCTGTATTGTCCGCGAGGTAGTTCTGCTCTTGTGCCGCATACTTAATTGGTTGTTCTGATGAATTGGATTCTCGCAATTGTGGAAACCACTTGGTTTCTTCGTCGGAGGTATCATTATTTCCAATTCGTCGCCTAACAGCTTTAGCTGCGTCTTCCCGTTTACAGGCAGACCTCACTTGGAATGTCCTACCAGAAACGTGATCTTGTCTGTCTTGAATTCTCCGAAGGTTCACTTGAGAAATATCGGCGGATCTCGCGGTCATACCCTCATTTCTTGGAAATGTATAGACGGGTATTTCTTTTTCAAGGTCAAAGTGAAAGATAGACTTATGAGATTCTGCGTCTTTGTCAACTTCGACGCTTTCCCAGTCGTCTGCATCATCGAGAGTTTCGTTTGAAACCGAGCTCGAGGGCAAACTTAGGGGATCGGGCCTTTCTTTCACATCTCCGAAGATTGGGTCAATCCCTTCAGCTACGTACTCAGCCTTGAACGTAATTTGAAGATCCGGGCCAGCGAGTCCTTGATTGTTATCTTGCTTGTTCAAGGGCGATTCTTGCATGTCAGTAACATTGCTCGCAGTGTGCGCGGTTTGAACTGTGTTTGCGGCGACGTATGGATAAGGGGGAACCTTCATCGAGTAAATTGGGTCATTTGCAAAATGCCGACCATCATTGAAATAATTATTTTCCCAGCTACACTGCACAGGCTCTGCTGCAGCACGCGACAAACATGCAAGATCTCTGGTCCTCGGAAATTCAAAGACATCTTTCCTAGTGCCACTGACATTGGGTTTGGAAAGTAGGAACTTGCGGTGCTGAATGGAGGCTATGCGCTTAATCGGCTTGAGATCGTCATCTGCGTTCCTGACTTGATCCGAGGCCTTTGCTTCGAGGTCAGAGCTGACTGCATCACGCCCACATGGACTTCTCGCCGTGCCTTCTCTACTTGCTCTTTCAACTTTCCGCTTCAGGCGATTTGACTTAAGGTAGGTCCCCAATTGTAGCTCCGAAAAGTCTGTCATACTTGCAGATAACTTTTGGAAGTTACTGCGGTTTTCAACAACGCGTTGCTCTCGCATCTTGAGCATTATGTCAAATTGTACCGAGGGAGGTAATTTTGCTAGTACCTCTGGGTCGATATTATCTAGCACAGGGATTTCTATTTCGTCGTCTTCACATAGCCCGTGCTTGGCGTTTGCAGATAATTTCCTGTCATAAAACGAATTGCCACTGGCATGTTGTCCTTGCAGTCCAGACTGATGTGCGGCACTATCTAGCTGCGTGTTCTCGACGTCATCAATACCTATCTTTTCAGTCTGATCACGCGCAAGCTGATAATCGAGCATTAGGTCATCGCTGTCGCTGCGCAGACTTTTAGTAATTTCCTCTTCGCGCAGTAACCTCGCCTTCATTGAATTCTTGAGGAGCTTTTCAGCGGTGCGCCTGACCTGCATGGCTTTATTAACATGAGCTTGCCGGCGAGCTGCAGTGGTATGACGCTTCAGTGTTGGCGTGGCACCATCAAACACGAAGACCGGATATACTCCATGGTACAGCATACGACAAATGCGCCGGAAGAAACTGTCAGGGAGGTCAGTTAATATATAAAATGAAAAGTAGATTCGTGACAAATATAGAGAGAAAAATGCGTTCAATGATCAGGCCAAGGCAAAAGCTCACCCGAGAAGATGGGCGTTATGAATCATGTCTCCGCCTTCATCACGCATCGCTTTGATGAATTGTACGAGCCAGATAGAGGCGTCAACGGCGACACGCCGGCCGCTAAGTGTGCTAATGTCGACGCGCCTGCCTGTGGGCTCAAGGAGATTCCACAGACCTTTGACACCCATCTATGCTCCCTTTCTGCAAATATAAAATGCTTCAGGCGTCGGTATTCGTGTCAGTCTCTTTGTCCACCTTGCGGGTCACTGCTCTGCATCGAAAGTAACTTCCTCATCAAGATCGTATGTGTACAACTGACCTTAAATACCAGTTGAATGTATCACGTCGATCATATCAGCAAGCGACAGCAGAGAGGCAGAATTTACAGGAGAATCCGAGAGCTTGTGAGGACTGAGATGGAAAACTTGTGAGAGCTGAGGCTATCGCTGCGAGACTCTCGGCGGGAGGTAACACTTAGTGATGTACCTTCGTTCGTACCTTATTACGCTTCGTATATTACCTTCGTATTCAATGACGGGCATGAAATAGCACTAAAATCTAGATACAGAACAATCTTGATCAGTTTGAAATAATACGAATGAAGATAGATAGTTTGATGTGATTATTTAATAAGATAGAGTTTACAAGCATAAGTCAGAGTTTTCTTCATTATTCCTATTTACGAAACCTTACTATATATTCAGTCCTGACCACTGGAGTGATTGTGTGGATCGTAATGATAAAGTCTTTACGTTATTATATTAAATCGTTATGCATAAAAAACTGGCTCACCCTTATGAAATTCAGAATACAGTAGAAGAATACAGTAATTAAATGTAATTAAGATAGAGTCATCATGAATAAAGATCATATTTAAGTCTTAACTTACGATCTTATTAATAAATACATTTAAATACCTTTATTTTTACAAAAATTATACCTGTATGTGTTAGTGTTTAATGTTTTTTTTTGCCCCAAGGGCGGGTCGAGTCATCCTTGAGTTAATTCTTCCCGTACACATCCTGAAGCGTGCCTCGCGCTGACGTGAGCGGTTTTTACATGAGCAAGATGCGCGCTCATGTGGCCGCTGACGCGCGATTAAAAAGCGGTGCGCTGTATCTTTAGGGTCCGCGCCGTGTCTTTAGGGGGTTGGGGATTGGTTTTCAGGGTTTAAAGTTTAAAGAGCCGCGAAGTGGCTCGTCGGCCGCTCCCTTTTGACATCCTGAAGCGTGCCACGCGCTGCCGTGCCAAAAAAAAAAATAAACCGCAACACAGATACAAAAGTGTAAAGATTTCTGGCTCTAAAAGTTACCTTGTACCTTCGTATAATATATGATTGGTAAGTGATTTCAGATTATGCGCCGTTGACTGCGAGGAGGCAATATGGAACCAGGTTTGGATAAAACAGGTTTGGATAAAACGGGCAGAATGCCTCTCACTCATAGGCAATTAAAGCTCTTCCGAACGTCAGTCGATAAATACCATTAACCTTCGTAGCGAACAGGAAAAAGCATCCAGTGCTTTTTGCGAGGCACAAGAATGGCAGCCTGCAGTGCGAGTTCTGTCCAATTCGCGGTCGCTCTCGCCGGAAAGAAATCCTTCCGGAAAGATTTTCGAGGCACCC
>Ga0315315_10003920_pt1 | contig 13712 bp, 10 predicted proteins | sample M140m3416metaG_FD_203699 | JGI IMG/M metagenome (GOLD analysis project Ga0315315, IMG submission 203699) | Ammonia-oxidizing marine archaeal communities from Monterey Bay, California, United States - M1 40m 3416 | ecosystem: Environmental > Aquatic > Marine > Intertidal zone | place: USA...
CGTTGATAATGATCAACGTCACCGTCATGCTGCGCGGTTTTTGGACACGATCCCACGATGTTTGGTAGGGATTTTGATCGTCACGTCCGTAATCTCGGTCATAAAGACCCATGAGCGGAATAGTCCTTGGAGCAAATTGTGCTGGTTACCGTTGGTGTGGTAATCAGATGGTGTGGTAATCAGATGGTGATTGATGTTGGGGCGACGATGACAGTTGGTTGATGGAGACTTTTACGCGGTTGTCGGTTGCTTGGTGTCGCCACTTGACTGTTGTTTCAGGTATTCAACGGCACGTCGCAGTTGTGGGTCCAATTCGAGGCCTGTCTTCGGTTGAGGTTCTGCGCGAACTGCGTCTGGTGTATCACCGGAGCCATTGGATTCTGGCTGCTCGGATTCTGGGTTCTGCGGTTCTTCTGCTGCATCCGGTTTTTTATCGGCCGTTGGATTTTTATTTGTGTCTGGCGGATCCGAATCTGAGATATTTGTGTCTGAGGCTTCCTCGTTGGGTGGGTTTTCAGTAGCGGTATCTTTCTTCTCATCGTTGCCCGTCTTGGCGAGTGACGGGTACGAAGCTTCCCGCCAACGCTTTGCCAAGTCAACAATGGTTTCTTCATCCAGTTCTACCTTCAGCCCCTCGTCGGGCTGAACACCCCATTCATCCTCCTCGGTCGCATCTTTTCCGCGATGAATGTTCTTTCCGTTGGGACGATAGTATCTTGCCACGGTCAGTCTTAATGCGCTGCGACCGTATTGAAGGGGCAAGATGTTTTGAACCGTCCCTTTTCCATAGCTACGCGTGCCTACGATTTTGGCTCGTTGATTATCTTGCAGGCAGGCAGCAACAATCTCGCTGGCACTGGCGGAATCCGTATCAATCAGAATGGCGATTGGCTTGCTTGTGTCGACTAAAGTACCTTCAGTGGCATCGAAACGATCTTCGACTTCTCCGCCACGAATACGAGTCGAAACAATCTTCCCTCTGTTGATGAACATGTCACTGACCTCAGCAGCCGCATGGAGCAGACCGCCGCCATTGCCCCGGAGGTCGAGCACAAGCCCGCTGAAGTCGTTGTCAAGACTTTTCAGGACTTGTTCCAGTTCACGGACTGTCTTTTCACCAAATCGCGTAAGACGCACGTACGCGATGGAAGGATCATCACGAAGGCGGTATACCCAACGATTATCTTTATCTCTGTAGTCACCAATCACCGACTCTATTTCGATCCGTCCACGCTGGACCCTGATCGATACCGTCTCATCTGCACGCTTGATAGACAAGTCAACTTCGGTGCCCACTGGTCCCTTCAGCTTTTTGCTGACTTCACGTAATTCCTCTGTTGATACGTCTTGTCCGTTAACAGCGACAATCAGGTCGCCTGGTAAAAGGCCTGCTTCTAATGCAGGTGAACCAACAAGCGGAGTAATCACACGGACCGGTGCTTTGGGTTCCGGCTGTTCGACGAAGATCCCGATCCCAGCAAATTCCTGATTCAGAGTGTCTTGAAATGACTCGTAGTCCTGTTGAGGAATGTATTCACTGTGTTGGTCCAAGGTGGCTGTCATTCCATCCATGGCCGAGATCAAGAGTTGCTCTTTATCCACAGGGTCGACGTAGTAAGCGTCGATCAGGTCCAAGGCGTTGCCCACGATCATCGCCGTCTTCGCTCGCTGATGTGCGAAGTAGCACAAGACACTGACAAAGGCAGTGACAATGATAATGTTGAGATTGCGTGGTGGCATAATTGGCTTGCAATTTTGATAGCTGGGCCACAATCCGTGTGCTCGTGGCGCCGACATGTTTATTGTACCGGTTTGGCACGTTTATCCGAACGCCGGTCAAAAACCCGTAAAAAGTGAGGTCAGACGCCGTTCAAAAAAGGGACAGGGATCAAAATGGCATGCTGCTGTATCCAAGTCAGCAAACCATCCCAACTGGTGTATTGGGACACGTAAACGAATAGCAGATAAATACCAATGACCAGTGGCATCAGAATTCGAATCAGAATTCGTGAGATTTTCTTCCACAGGCCCACGGGTTCCGGCATTCTCCTTGCTCTGCGGAGGGCCAAGCCTGTTGCCATGCGTGCCGGAAGAATGAAAGCCACAAAAATCAGGCAGGGAGCCCACATGACTTCTCGTGGTGTCGCTTCGATCTTCAGAAGGTAAAGAGGAATCGGTGTTATCAACAAACACATTACCATCGCAGCGAACCACGCCCACGGAGCTCGCCGAAAGTCTCGCCGAATGGTGCGTACCGCGAATAATGCACGGAATCGATTCTCGGCGGCAAAGTGAGCTTGCAGCATCGGAAGATACAGCATGCCTATGCCCAGAAGCAGTAACGCTGCGAAGCCTACTAGCCCAGCCAAGCCTGTTTCGCCATTTCGGAATGCAGCAATGATCACAAAGGATGGTGAGATCCATATCAATGTCCCCACAGCGCCGCGCAGTCCCAACCAGAAATATTTCGGAGCTTGCAAATTGACGCTGAATTCCCAGAGTCGATCTGGGACCGTTCGCCAAGTCCGCCAACGCCAACCTTCTTTAAAAAGACGTTTAGGTTGTGGCCAAAGGTAGCTGGCTAGGCGTCCGCCACGATTCCATGCCCAAAGCAGGTAAGCTGTCATCAGGATTGAGGTCGCGAGCGCCAAGATTCGCATTTGGGTTGCCTGTTCTGATCCTTGATTAATCAGATTTGCAACAGATTCGAGGTGCGCTAACGCTTGTGTCGGTAACGCAGCCAAGAAAATGGCGATTGCGGCTAAGCCAATTTGACCGGCTTGCTGTAAATGCGGCAATGAATCTTTTAGTTTCGAACCCTTGGCCAGTTGCCCAGAAACGTTGAGCAGATAACCAAATGCGATCAATTGAAGAATGGGTATCGCCGCTAATACCGCGAGAATGACTATCAAAGAAACGAGGCAGAATGTCCCGCGAATTAGCCACGCGATTCCGCTCACGATCGAACGGATCAACCCTCTCTTTGCAGGTTTTTCATCAACCGGATCATGCGGTTCTAACTGCGTGGTACCGATAACTGCCGTGAGGTTAGCATCGACTGGCAGCACTAAGGCCTCGTCGGTTGCAAGAATCGGCGGATGGCTCTGGTCAGAAACTTGTGAATCAGTGCTGTCATCTGTTTCAGCAATCATCGCATCCAGTATCGCATCGCCGTCGCCCGCTGATAGCTCGAGAGCTTCTTCGTTGGCTTCGGGGTAGGAGGGCGGTTCGGGATCGGAACGAGTCACGCGTGGATGTGTCCGAGTGGAGTGAATGTGAATGGCTGCGATGGCAATGGTGCCATGCCTGTTACGGCGTGTTAGCTGCGAATGGTTACGAGTTCAACGCAGCATCTCCGAATGCTAGCGTCTCAGATCGTGGCACAATTCACGACGCGACTGTTCTGTGTCGCAAACTGGGTGCTCTACAGTGTAAGTGAGGATTCGGCAAGATTTGCTGGATCTTGCTCGTTCATTTGCCGATTCAACCAACTGCAGGTCGCTCGAGGGGGGATACTCGACTGAACTACTGCAGGTCGCTTCAAACCTGTGGTTAACGAGAAGAATTCATGCTCTTTATTCACCGTATCCCCTGTTTGTTGAGTTTACTCGCCATTTCTATGGCCTTCACAGGGTGCGTTGGTCCGAGGGTTCCAAGCGATCGCTATCTTCAGGATGAGGTCTCTGCGGAGTTTCACGCATCCGCGCCTTGTTCATCGCAAGCTAGCCAGTGTGATTTGGATGAAGAGGAGCCCCCTAAGGAAATTCCTTGGCCCATGTTCCATCCGATCCCAACTCGGCCCGTATTTAGCGGCAGCGGCCTTTGAGAGCCGGAATACACTCTTTTAGGGCCTAAATCACTTGACAAAAAAGCCGTGAGATTACGACCTTTTTGCTGAGGGTGTTAAGCTTGGCAAACCTTGCGGAGTGGAGTTCCCAAGTGTGAAGGGATGTCGCCGAATGTTCCGATGCAAACAGCCATACCGGTGTTGCCGGTATGTGATCGACGGAGGAACGTAGTTTCCGTCGGACTTCAAGCATCCGAAAGATTCGGGTACGGGAATATATGCCAGCGACCACTCAAGTTTCCCGCGCCGCGACCCACCTGGTTTTGCTATCCGTATTTACGGGTGCGTGCATCTGGACGGTCCCGACCGCTGCTCAACTACCGCAAGAGCGAATCTCCGAGGCGAGAGTGACGCCCACGGTGAAGGCCATCCGTAGGGCCTCGCCAGCGGTAGTAAATATCCACGGCCAAAAAACGGTTCGGGCTACTGCTGCAGGGATGGCTGGAGCCGAAGGCCCTGAGTCGTTCCGCCAAGTCAACGGAATGGGTACCGGAGTGGTAATCGATCCGCGGGGTTACGTGGTCACAAATTATCATGTGGTTGAAGATGTCGATAATATCAAGGTGACCTTGCACAACGGCGAGACCACCACAGCCGAGCTGATCGCGTCACGTGTGCGGAACGATTTGGCGTTGATCAGGGTAAAGAGTGATCGCCCACTACCCACAATTCCGCGGGGAACAAGTAGCGATCTGATGGCCGGTGAAAGCGTGATTGCGATTGGAAACGCTTTTGGGTACGTCCACACAAGCACTCAGGGGATCATAAGTGCTCTGCATCGTGACGTGCCTGTCAACGAAACACAGGAATACGTGGACCTGATTCAAATCAGTGCTGGGATCAATCCAGGGAACTCTGGAGGCCCTCTGTTGAACATTGAGGGCGAGATGATTGGCGTGAACGTAGCCGTGCGTGTAGGGGCTCAGCAGATTGCCTTCGCGATTCCGATCGATCAGGTCGTCGAAATTGTGACTGAGATGATCGAACAGCAGAACGATACGAGGCTGGCCACAGGCCTGCGAACCAGCGGCGGACCCCGCGAGGGTGATGGCGTGACCGTTTCCGATGTCTCCGCTAGCAGTCCTGCCGCACGGGAAGGACTGAAACCGGGTGACCGCGTGGTCCGCGTTGGTTCTCAGGAAGTGGACAACAAACTCGACTTCTCTCTCGCTTTGATGGGCCTCAGCCCAGGCGAGGCGATGAAATTGGAAATTGAGCGCGATGGCGAGCGTTTCGATCTGGCTTTGACGACGGAGAGGAGAACTCCGGATTCGTACTCAGTGAAAGAGTTGGCTTGGAGCATCATTGGGGTACAGGCCAAGCCCGTTCCCGATTCCACCATGCGACGGCTGAATTCTCGCATGAGAACACGATATCGCGGTGGCCTTTACGTGACGGCAGTCAAGCCAGGATCAGCTGCCGAGAGGCAGGGGATCATTGCCGGCGATGTGTTGCTCGGAATTCATGGATGGCAGACATCGAGCATGAAGGACTTGGCCGGGATTTTGAAGCACCCGGATATCAAAGAAGGACCCAAGGCTAAATTCTATCTGGTCCGCCGTGAGCAAACCCTGTTCGGGCATATGGAACTTGCGGCTCATCCGAGCATGGCAACCAAGCACCGCTAGGTCGCTTGGGTAGCAGATTTTACAGCGGTGATTGATCGCAGACGTCCCGGGGCATTCTTGCGTACTGCATTTGCAGAAGCAGCCTGCCGACCCAGCCGGGACGCTTGTGTTCACCCCTTCGGTCGACGGCAACGCGAGCCGTGCTCAGTCACTGAACGGCAATTACCAAGTGCGAGCTTCTTCATACGCTGAGATCTTCTCTTCCAGCTGAAGTGTCTCTGCTATGTCATCCAACCCGTGCAACAGGTTGTGCTTGCGGCTGGGATCAATTTCGAACGTTAAGTTCAGGCCATCGGTGTCCTCAACCGTCTGTTCCTTCAGGTTGACGGTTAGCTCGTACGGTGATGGCGCGGCTGCCCGGCTGAAGATCTCTTCGATGTGCTTTTCGTCAAGAACAATTGGCAGAACCCCATTCTTGAAGCAGTTATTGAAGAAGATGTCTGCAAAGGAGGGTGCGATCACCGCCCGAAAGCCGTAATCTTCCAGTGCCCAAACTGCATGCTCGCGACTGCTACCGCTGCCAAAGTTCTTGCGAGCAATCAAGATCGAGGCACCATTCAGGTGCGGCTGATTCAATTCAAATTCAGGATTAGGCGTTGTGCCGTCATCTTGAAATCGCCAATCGTAAAATAGAAACTGACCAAAACCGGTTCGTTCGATTCGTTTCAGGAACTGCTTGGGGATGATCTGGTCGGTATCAACGTTGGCGCGGTCGAGCGTCGCAACGACACCGCTGTGAATGGTAAAGCTTTGCATGAGTTTGATTTCAGTTAGATGATCTGGAGTTGGTTGGAATGAACAGCAGGAGGAACAACGGTGATCACAGGCTCAGTGGGGTGTGATCTCGCGTCGTACATCATTCCGCAGTTTTATAATCCCATTGGCGGACATCGACGAAGTGTCCTTTGACGGCAGCGGCAGCAGCCATGGCCGGGCTGACGAGGTGGGTTCGTCCGCCTTTGCCCTGTCGACCTTCGAAATTGCGGTTGCTGGTGCTTGCACAACGTTCACCCGGAGCGAGTTTATCGGGGTTCATTGCAAGGCACATGCTGCACCCCGCTTCGCGCCAATCGAAACCAGCTTCCTTGAAGATGCGATCAAGCCCTTCTTGCTCAGCTTGCTTTTTTACTTGCCCGCTTCCAGGCACAACCATTGCATTGACGTCACCTGATACATGATGTCCCTTGAGCACAGTGGCAGCGGCTCGTAAGTCCTCGATTCTTGCGTTGGTACACGAACCGATGAAGACACGTTGAATAGGGATGTCATGGATCGAAGTCTTGGCCTGAAGTCCCATGTAGTCCAACGCATCAGAAGTCGATTTCTGTTCGGTGAGATCTTCAAAGTCAGACGGGGATGGTACTTGGTCAGTGATGCTTCGTACTTGGCCAGGATTGGTTCCCCAAGTGACTTGCGGTTCGATATCAGCACCGCGATAAGTGTTTGACAAGTCGTACACCGCGCCCGGGTCGCTTCCGAGAACTTTCCAGCGCTCGACGGCTGCATCAAAGTCCGTGGGTACTTCGGGGAGTCCACGCAAATAATCAAAAGTCACTTCGTCAGGTGCAATCATGCCAGCGCGGGCACCCGCTTCGATCGACATGTTGCATACGGTCATCCGCTCTTCCATGGATAATGCGCGAACGCATTCGCCGGTGTATTCCAAGACGTATCCAGTACCCCCGGCAGTGCCAAGGTCTCCAATCAGATACAGCACCATGTCTTTTGCAGTGACACCGGGTGCCAATTCGCCATCGACACGAAGTTCAAAAGTCTTTGGTTTGAACTGACGCAATGTTTGAGTGGCCAACACGTGTTCAACTTCGCTGGTCCCAATGCCAAAGGCTAATGCACCAAAGGCACCGTGCGTGGCTGTGTGGCTGTCACCACAGACAATGGTCATCCCGGGCTGGGTGTAGCCGTTTTCAGGACCGATGACATGCACGATCCCCTGACGCACATCATCAATGTCAAACAGAGTGACACCAAATTCTTTGCAATTCTCACGCAATGTTTCGATCTGCTTTCGACTGATGGGATCAGCGATAGGCAGGCTGCGATCTGATGTGGGAACATTGTGGTCAGGCGTAGCAATCGTTCGTTCCGGGCGTCGAATTGGACGACCATTGATTCGAAGCCCCTCGAACGCCTGAGGACTGGTTACCTCATGAACGAGGTGTAGATCGATGTAGAGAATCGATGGGCCCTGTTCGGGAGCATGTACTACGTGTTGGTCCCAGATTTTTTCAAGCATGGTCCGCGGAGCGGACGAATTGGCATCAGACATTGGGTGCAAAATAGGGAAGGAGGGAATCAGTTCACACGATTTACTGTCAACTCTTGGCGGCAAACTGTCAACGGCTGAGGCAGTAGGAACGGCCCCAGAGCCACCGATTATCAGCAGAAGTGTCCCGGTAAACCGCCTTGTTGGCAAAAACGAGACTAGTTCACTCGCGAAAATGCCAATTTGCAGCCTAGTCACCGTTGAACAGATTCAAGAATTCAGCGCTCACGAGCTAGTCGTGCGTTTGAATCAAATTCGAAAACACAATGAGCTTCTTCTCTAGCGGTCGAGACGTCATTTGCCCAGAAGAAACGCGACACTGCTCGTGCGAGGAGATGGCAGCCAATGTCAGGGAGAGCAGTCAGGAATCAACGCCGGGGGGGCACAACAGTCGGGATTTATAACGTCCGGGAACTCAAGCCGAGCAAGCATCGGACCCGAAATCACGAGGTGAACCGAATACTAAAATGGAAATCTAAATCGAGTAGTAGTCACGATACCATTCAACGAAATTCTTGATTCCGACGCTGATGCTGGTTGAGGGTCGGAAACCTACTGCATCTTCTAACGCGTTGATGTCAGCAAAGGTGGCCGGTACGTCGCCAGCTTGCATCGGCATGAGATTTCTCTTTGCCTGAATTCCAAGTGCTTGCTCAATGGTTTCAATGAAGGTTGATAATTCAACTGGATTATTGTTGCCGATGTTGTAGATCCGATAGGGTGCTGCGCTGGTGGAGGGATTAGGGGCGCTGCTGTTCCAGTTGGGATCTGGTGCCGCAATTTGTTCGGAGGTTCGATCAACGCCTTCCACAATGTCGTCAATGTACGTGAAGTCACGCTGCATTCGTCCTTCATTGAAAACGTCTATGGGACGCCCTTCGAGAATGGCTTTTGTGAACAAGAACAACGCCATGTCAGGGCGTCCCCACGGACCGTATACAGTGAAAAAACGCAGGCCGGTGGTAGGTAGCCCGTACAGGTGACTGTACGTATGGGCCATCAGTTCATTGCTTTTCTTGGTGGCAGCATAAAGACTTAAAGGATGGTCAACACGATCAGCAGTAGCAAAAGGCATTTTGGTCCCACCGCCGTACACACTGCTGCTGCTTGCATAGGTCAGGTGAGGTGTCTTGGCATGCCGGCAGGCTTCAAGAATGTTCAAGAACCCTACAATATTACTTTCCGTGTAGGCACGTGGGTTTTCAAGGGAGTAACGGACGCCCGCCTGAGCAGCCAAGTTGACAACTCGGTCAAAGTCATGGTCGCGGAAGACCTGATCGACTTTTGCTTGGTCAGCAAGATCGGCTTCTGCGAACTTGAAGTTGTCAAATTCTGTCAGAAGCTTCAAGCGATCGCGTTTCAGGTTAACACTGTAGTAGTCATTGAGATTATCAAAGCCAACGACTTCTTCTCCACGCGCAAGCAAACGCATTGACAGATGAAAACCGATGAATCCGGCGGCACCGGTAACCAGATGTTGGCTCATGACTTTTGGCTTGTTTCTACTTTAGACAGGTTCTTCGGCAGTTGCGTTGTGCGGCTCGGAAATACCAGGAACGATCCGTGTGACATTGACTTTGGTGCGGCGCAGTTCTTCGATCTCAGCCGCCATTTGTGCCATCAGTTCGGCAATTTCTGTTCCAGCTGTTTCCCCGATATTCACAATCAACGCTTTCCGTGAATTGTAGCTTAAGCCAGGCGTTTTCATGGCACGGTACTTCCTGTTCTGATAGATAAGTTTTTTAACTAGATGAGTTCTCTAACACTATTTGATAGTCGGGAGCGATCAAGCTGTTCTTATTCGACGGTGACGCTTTTTGCCAAGTTTCGCGGCTTGTCCACGTCGCAGCCACGAAGCAGTGCGATGTGATACGACAATAGCTGCAGAGGCACGATGGTCACGATGGGTTGTAAAAATTCCGGGACCTGCGGGATGCGAATCACGTCATCTGCAATTTTGTCCACCTGAGGATCGTCGTGGCTCGCAATAGCGATGATGGGCCCCCCACGGGCTTTGACTTCCTCCATATTGGCCATGACTTTGCTGTAAGTCGTCCCTTGGGGAACGATGAATACGCTAGGAGTGGCGTCGTCGACCAGAGCAATCGGACCGTGCTTCATTTCGGCAGCGGGATATCCCTCCGCGTGGATGTAGCTGATTTCTTTAAGTTTCAGGGCACCTTCAAGTGCTGTCGGAAAATTGAATTGCCGTCCGAGATACAGGAAATTGTCGGCCTTGTGATATTTTTCCGCGACTTCGCGGACTTTGGCATCGCATCCCAACGCACTTTGAACTGCGTTGGGTAGCGTTCGCAAGTTCTCGATCACCTGCTGACCATTCTCAAAACTGAGATGCCGCATTCGGCCAAAGTAAAGTGCTAGCATCGCCAAGACACAGCATTGTGAGGTGTAGGCTTTGGTACTCGCGACACCGATCTCGGGCCCTGCATGCAAGTACACACCTCCATCGGCTGCCTGAGCAATCGAACTGGCGACCACATTGCAGATTGCCAGAGTGCGATGGCCTTTGCGTTTTGTTTCGCGAAGCGCCGCCAGCGTGTCGGCGGTTTCTCCACTTTGGGTCAGCCCAAAGACAAGCGTGTTTTTTTCGATCGGTGGATTGCGATAGCGTAACTCGCTCGCGTATTCAACACTGACCGGAATTCGAGCCAACTCCTCAATCAAATATTCGCCTACCAAGGCAGAGTGCCAGCTTGTCCCGCAACCCGTCAAAATGATTCGCTCGACACTTCCCAGTTGCTGCGGTGTCAGATTCAGTCCTCCAAACACGGCAGTCGCATCTTCATCATCCAGGCGACCTCTCATTGCATTGCGGAGAGACTCAGGTTGCTCGTATATCTCTTTCAGCATGAAGTGATCGAAACCTTCCAGATTGGCTTCACCACTTTCAACCTCCAAAGGTTGGATGTCCACTCGTACTTTGCCTTGATCACGATGTAGAACCGAGAATCCTTCGGGGGTGAGGACTGCGATTTGATGGTCTGCGAGATAGACAATTCGGTCAGTGCGACCAGCTAAGGGAGACGCGTCACTGGAAACAAAGTACTCACCTTGCCCCACTCCAATCACAAGAGGGCTACCGAAACGCGCTGTGATCATCAGGCTAGGCTTGTCAAGAAAACTGATCGCCAAGCCATAGGTTCCTTGCAAACGGGCAAGAGTCATTTGAACCGCATTCAAATAACGAACATTAGGTTTCCCAGCGACCTCAGGAGAGTTCTTGAGATTCTCGGCCAGCAAGTGGGCAATCACTTCACTGTCAGTTTCGGACCGAAAGGAATACCCTTTCTCGATCAATTCAGTTTTAAGTGTTTGGAAGTTTTCGATCACGCCGTTATGAACGAGTACCACCTCACCATCACCACCTAGGTGGGGGTGGGCGTTAGGCTCGGTGGCCGGCCCGTGCGTTGCCCAACGCGTGTGGCCAATCCCCAGAGAACCAGAACGTGGCGTTTCTTCCAGTCGGCTCGCCAAAGCATCAATTCTTCCAACCGAACGAGTCACGCCAAGTGATTGACCGGTGTGTATTGCCAAGCCCGAGCTGTCGTAGCCGCGGTATTCCAGCCGACGGAGCCCCTCCACCAAAAAAGGACAGGCTTGACTTGTTCCCACGTAGCCAACAATTCCACACATCTACTGGCATCTCCAGTCTGAACCTGTTTCCGAATGCATCAGCCCAGTTGGCAGATGCACTGTCGCGAGGCGATTTTTTTGCCTGCGACTTGTTCGATCCTGAACAAAAAAACAGATCGGTCAAGCAAGAAAGCGTTGCATGAAACCGCTTGCGAGGAATTCACCCCTCGGAGAGCACATTCTGGGGAGAATCAAGCCGCTCGCCGAGATTGATTCCCGATGGACACTTCCATGGAACTCCACGTATCGTTTCGAGCGACAAGTACGCCCGTTCCTTCGTGAGAAATCCGAGCGAGCATCCCTGTGACCGCAGGGTTATTGTCAATCACGCTGGCGTCGGCCACGAGAATCAGGTCAACAGACCCGATGGTGTGAGCGATCTTCATCAAACCTCGATCAACCGGGCCCGGGAACAGCTGTGGATGAATGTTGTGGTTCCGCAATGTCTGATGAAATTGCTTCAGGTTCACGCCATCAGCCATTTCAAACTCATCAACCGCATAGTAGTGAATGGAGTCAGACTGACGAGAAAGTGTCTCCATCACGGCGATTGCCTGTGAGCCATCGCCCACACCAATTTCCAGAACGGAATGAACACTGAGCGGTTTCAACAGCTTGCAGAGCCCACTGTGGGGGCCACCGCCAAAAATCCCGAAGGTTGTTTTCGCGGGGCGTGTGACTGCCTTCGCGTGACTCTTCTCAGAGGTTTCCGGAACTAGCGTTGTCGGATTTGGAGATTCCTCTGCCTTGGGCTCTGGCGTAGTAGTGGATTGACCCCGAAGAGAATTCCAGAGTTTCAACAACGGCATCAGAAAATACCCCAATCAGACGCATGCAAGAGAGACAAACACCACCTCACGATTATCGGGCAATTGGGGTCCAGAAATCGACTGGTTTCCCGCTGGTTCAGGTTAGGCGATTCGTGGGGGAGTCTTCGTTCTGTGCACCCTGTACTAGCAAATGAAGGTGCCCCTCAAAACTGATTAATTGCCAATCAACACCAAAAAGTACGCATCACCGCAGAAAAGATTCATGTTCAGCTTAAGTCGGTAGCGTGAGCGGAACAGGCTGCAGAATAAGGCCACTGGTGGCATGAAGGCGACGTTTGGCTTGAGTTTTCAAGGAGCGTTTTGTTTGCGGCAGAGGCTGTCCCGCTGTCTGTGAAAATTTCCGATCAGGTAACTACCCAGCAGGTATCGCCGTTCGAGCCCTTTCTGCTACGGCATACGAGCCGAATAGGCTTCACTGCGGCGACGTGTGCCTCCGCGGTAACTGCACCTGCAGGGGTGAGCAGTGGACACTGCAGCGACACTGGAAGTCTGGGCGAGCTTCCAGTTTGCCCTGCACCCTATTTTGTTCTGCAGCTCAGTTTGTTCTGCAGCCCAGTAATCAGCAATGGAAACGCAAACCATCTGATGGAGAGTTTGCTGTCGTGTTGTCTACTTGTCGTTCTTAAACCATGGGCGACGCGCATTCATAGTGATTTCATCGTCGATTTGCTTCATCCTTTGCTGCAAGCGATCCACGATTTCAGGGTGTTCGGAAGCAAGGTTGTTTTGTTCTCCGATATCTTTGCCAAGGTCAAACAGCATGACTTGTGGTTTTGCCTTTGCCGCAGCTGCATTTTTCTGATTTCTGCGTTGCCTTGGTTTTTTGACCAGCAGTTTCCAGTTGCCTTGCCTGAGGCCTTCCAGATTACCCTGCGACGTGTAGTGTACGAATTCATTTCGTGGTGACTGCTCTGTTTTACCCATCCACAGCTTGGACACATCGATACCATCGATCTTGTTCTGTTTTGGCAGCGGTTTATTGGTAAGAGCGGCAATCGTTGGAAGCACATCGATCGTTCCTGTCAACTCGTCACAAACCGTTCCAGCTGGAATTCCTGGTCCACGAATCAGGCAGGGAACTCGTTGACCGCCCTCAAAAGTTGTTCCTTTGCCTTCGCGAAGAGGGCCAGCAGATCCACCATGATGTTTGAACGGTAGCCAGGGTCCGTTATCGGTCGTATAGATAACGTAGGTGTTGTCAGAAAGTTTCAGTTCATCCAGCGTATTGAGTAGTCGACCAACCTCTGAGTCGATGTGCTCGATCACGTTGATATAAGCATTCAACGGGTTGGGGTCGCGGACATCATCAGGAACATAAAGGGGGATGTGTGGCATGGAGTGCGGAAGATAAACAAAGAAAGATTCATCACGGTGTTTCTTGATGAAGTCGATTGCATTCTGTGTGTATCTTCGAGTCACTGTTCGCTGATCGACCGGCAACTCAATGATTTCTTCATCCTTGATCAGTG
>Ga0315315_10003921_pt1 | contig 13711 bp, 9 predicted proteins | sample M140m3416metaG_FD_203699 | JGI IMG/M metagenome (GOLD analysis project Ga0315315, IMG submission 203699) | Ammonia-oxidizing marine archaeal communities from Monterey Bay, California, United States - M1 40m 3416 | ecosystem: Environmental > Aquatic > Marine > Intertidal zone | place: USA...
TAACAGCACACTATGAATTATTCACTATTTTATTTTTTTATTTTTTTATTTACAGAAACAAAAATAGAAAAAATAGTTTTTACCTTGGATTAGTTTCTAGTGTAACTTTTGCAGCCTATATACCAATATTTGTTATAAATATTGGTATTTTGATAACAGCACTTGCTTTTAAAAAATTGAAAGATCTAAAAAATATAGTTTTTGGAGGTTTTGTAGGTTTCGCACTAGCTTTGTTGTCATTTGTTCCATATTTTATAAATAATGAATTAAGTAGTCCAAGATCAAGATCTGGGTCTTGGGGACTTAGCTCATTTTGGAGAATTTTACTAGACCTAATGTCTGGTAAGTCATTACTTGTAAAAGTTGGACATGTAGATGACTATGCTTTACTTAATAGTTACTATCCTGAATTTGACTTGATTGTCAATATTAATTATTTCTTAGTTTTGGCAATATTAGTTTTTTCTATACAAATTTTTATAAAAAATTTATATAGAAAAAATATCTCTGATTTTGACGTTCTTTTTGCAGGTTGTTTAGTAACAAGTGGTATTATTTTTACATTATTTGATATTCCACTCTATCCTCACTATCTATTGTCGTTAATTGTTTTTATATACATATATTCGTTCACCAGTATCAATAAAAAATCTATTGCTATTTTTTCAATTATTTTTTTTGGATTAACAAATACTTATCTAACGTCAAGTTTCTTTAGTTTTATTGAGATGAATAATGGTGCTCATAGAAGTGATTATGGAAAAGTTTACAATATCTGTGGTTGTTGTGTAGAAGATGTTAAAGAATGCAAAGGGCAATAAGCTAACTGTATTTTTTTATAGTTGCAACAACTCGTTCAATTTCTTGGTCTTGCATTCTTGGAAAAATAGGCAATGAAAGAAGTTGAGAAGAGTATGAATCAGCCAATTGTATTTTCTTACCATACTGTTTATGTTCTTTATATGCTTTTTGTTTATGTATAGGAACTGGATAATGTATACCAAATTCAACTTTATGGGAATTAAATTCTTTTAGTACTTTATTCCTATTCTTAATTCTTATTACAAATAAATGCCAAACATGAAAATTTCCTTCTTTAATTTTTGGCAAAACTATGTCTTTATTTTCGTCTAAAGCTTCAATATATTTTTTTGCAACGGAGTTTCTTTGTTGGTTCCATGAAGATAATTTTTTAACTTTTTCAGATAATACAACTCCTTGGAGTGGTTGAAGTCTAGAATTAAAACCTTTTTCTTCGTGATAATATTTTTTTACACTTCCCCAGTTTCTTAGCATTAGTATTTTTTCATACAATTTCTTATTATTTGTTGTTACAGCTCCACCATCTCCCCATGCTCCTAAATTCTTACCAGGATAAAAGCTATATGCTGCTGCTACAGAATAATTGTTTGAAAATGATACATTTGAAGCACCGTGAGACTGGGCAGAATCTTCAATTAATTTTAATGAATTGGCTTTTGCAATCTTGTTGAGTTCTTTCAGATTAGCAAGCTGACCATATAAATTTACAGCGATAATTGCTTTTGTTTTTTTTGTTATTTTCTTCTCAACTTCCTTTGTGTCTATTAAGTAAAATTCATCATTATCAACAAAAACTGGAATAGCTCCACAACGAGTAACTGCTAATGCAGTAGCTATAAATGTGTTTGTAGGTAATATGACTTCATCATTTTTACCAATCTCTAAAGCTCTTAAGATTAATTCAAGAGCGTCTGTACCGCTGGCACAACTTACTGTATATTTTGATTTAGTAAATTCTGAAAACAAATATTCAAATTCACCAATTTCTTTATTTAAAACAAATCGATTTTCTTTAACTACTTTAGAGAACTGTGCAAAAACTTTTTTATGAATAGGCTCATGTATTCTTGATAAATCATTAAATGGTACTTTTTTCATTTAACTAGTTATTTCTTTTTCAATATTTTCCAAAAGTGAGACTGTTCTTAAAGCAATTTCGTTATTGTTGTTTGAAATGAACGTTTCGTCATTTTCCATAAGAGAAATGAAATGTTTTACAACCTGTTGAAGTGGTTCAGAGTTTTGGATAAATGGTGAAACAACATCTCCAATAGAAAAAGAAAAGAAAGAATTGTTATTATTTTGACTTATTTCTTTATCATAAATTTGGTCAAATTTTTTGTCATAAATTTTTATTGGTTCATTGAAGTTTAAGTCATCAAAGACAATCATTTTTTTGTCACCAACTATTTTAATTTTCCTTGTTTTCTCTGGATGTAACCAACTTGAAAACATGGTTACAAATAAATTACTTTCATAATTTAATGAGACATTTACCATATCAAAGGCTTCTGTTTGACTTGTATTAAAACTTGATGCTCTGATTTGTGTTGGTTCATTTGGAGTTATTGCATTAAGTATCGAAACATCGTGTGTTGTAAGATCCCATAAACAACTAACATCACTTCTAATTGGACCAAGATTTGTTCTTTCAAAATTTATATGTAATAGTGATCCGATTGTCCCATCTTGGATGCTTTTAATTGCAAAATTAATTGCCTCATTGTATAAAAATGTATGATCAACTAAAAGTACTAAGTTTTTTTTAACTGCAAGGTTAATTAACTCACTTGCTTCATCTGTCTTGGTAGAGAGAGGTTTTTCGACTAAAACATGAATACCATTGTTGAGAAGCTTTTTTGTTATCTCATAATGAGTATTTGTCGGAGTAGCAACAATCGCTGCATTTATATTTATTTCAGAACTTAACAAATCTTCTAAGTCTGAAAAGTGTTTAATTTCTTCATCTAGATTGATGTTATGATTGGAATCAACCACTGCAGATAAATTAATATTATCATTTGAATTTAAAATTCTATAGTAGTTCTTTCCCCAGTACCCAAGTCCTATTATTGCAAAGTTCATTTTTTCCTTATAAATAATTATTATTAATAATATTCTATATCTTTAAATTTTCTTGGAGAAACTAATGCATATAAGTAAGGAAAGAAAAGACTTGGGTAATCTATAAATGGTTTAATTTTTGTGTACTTAATTTTTTTTTCTGGATAATCCATTGTCACGGGTACTTCTATTTTTCTTATCTTTTTATCTAATAGAGCATTAGAAAAAAAGTAGGGTTCAAATGCATATTTTTTCAGCCATTTTGCATGAATATCAAACGTACATGATTTGATGAGTCTTATATCAAAAGCTCTAAACCCACATGTTGCATCAGAAAATTGGTAATTGAAAAGAGTTGAAAACAGCTTTGTTATTAAAGGAATAATTAATTTCCTAAAGAAAGGCATATTGTGGTTTTTATAGTCAATATATCGACTGCCCTGTACGAAATGATAATTATCATTGATGATAGGATGGGTTAAATCATTTATGTATTTTGGTCTCATTTTTCCATTTCCAGCAATAACACAAATAATCTCATATGCATTATCTAATCCATACTCAATACCATTTACAATTGCATTACCAACACCTAAATTTTTTTCGAGAGAAATGTAGGAAAAATTAGATTTTTCAATTAATGATAAGCTGTCGTCTTCTGAACCAGAATTAACAAATAGTAAGTCTCCTGAAAAATCAGTTTGTTGAAATTCTTTAATTAGTGTTTCTAAATGGTGTGCCTCATTAAATACCGGACAAACTATTAGAATTTTTGACATATAATTACTTTATTTTCTTTGCGGGGTTTCCAACATAAACTCCGGGTTTTGTAATATCTTTAGTCACAACACTTCCTGCACCAATAATTACATCATCACAAATTGAAATAGGCAACACGGTAGTATTTGACCCAATTAAAACACTGTTGCCAATAATTGTATCTTCAAAAGGAGGTTCAAAATTTACTTCTCCATTAGAAAATTTATCGTTTACGAACATAACACCGTGTCCAATAAAACAATTACTACCTATCACTACTTGTGAGCAAATAAAAGAGTGGCTTTGTACTCTAGTACCTGAGCCAATTTTTACATTGTTTTGTATTTCTACAAATGGACCTACAAAAACATTGTCTTCAAACTCACAATCATATAAATTTACAGGTTCAACATATTTAAAATTTGATCCATACTTAACATTATTTATAGGCATTAGACTCCAATCGGATTGATATCATTTTAATATTAAATGTAAGAATTCAAACGTAAATTATTATTCATTAATTTAAAGCTTTAACTAATATTATAAAGTTATATTAAGGGTGCTTAGCTCAGTCCGGCAGAGCGCTTCCCTTACAGGGAAGAAGTCACAGGTTCAAATCTTATCTTGACCAAAAGAGTTCTAGAAAAATATACCTTGCAAATAATCACTCCATCTAACATTAATTCCGTATTTTGTGCAATAATAAATTTTATGAATAATAGAAAAAACATATTATTAATCGTTAGTCTTTCTATATTCTTGTTTTTATTGATAATTAATACTGCAGATAAAACTGAGGAAGAGTTTTTAGACCCAGCAGGAGATTCAAAATCATACTTATCGCTTGCTAAGTCAATAAATGAAGAAAAAACATTTGTTAGGCAAGAGTTTTTAAATCAGAACTCTGTGGAGACTGTAAGAACACCTGGATATCCAATTTTTTTATCTTTATTTTCTAACAATAAAAATGTTGTTTATGTACAAAATTTTCTTCATATCATTTCAGCTTTTTTGGTATATAAAATAATTGAAAAACGAACAAGTAATATATTTGCTGTAATTTTTATGTTTCTATATTTGTTTAACCCTTTATTGATATCACTTTCTCAATTAATACTCACGGAGACTCTGAGTATTTTTCTAATTAATGTACTTCTGTTTCTGCTCTTAGAAAGAGATAAAGTGGTATTGCTTTCGATTATAATTTCTATTCTTCCACTTATTAGGCCTGCTTTTTTAATCGTTGTTTTAGGTTTTGTAATTTTTAACAAAATTATTTTTAAAAACCTTGAAATAAAAAAAAGGTTTTTGATACTATTTCTTATCATTTCTCCTTCTTTATTTTGGATTCAAAGAAACTATGAGTTAACTGACCAAATAATTTTTTCATCAATTACTGGAATGAATTTGCTAGAGGACACAGCTAGTGGGATTATGGCTATAAATGAAGATATTAGAAATAATGAAAGCTTCCTTGAGGTTGTTGATATTAGGTATGATGAAAAAAGATATTGGTCCCAAGTCTTAAGAAATGAAGTAGATCTTGGAGATATTTCAAGAGTAATTTCAAACGCACCCGGAAGAAATCCTCACGAAGTAGCTAGTGCATATCAAAGTTATGCAATAAAAATAATTTTTAAATACCCCATGGAAACATCTGTTTTAGTAATGCGTGCATTTCTTTACAATACCTTAGAGCCTGGGGATCAAATTTATAATTCTATAATAAATTTAAATAAATTAAATTTTCTTTACTACTTTATGATTGTTATAAATGCATTTTTAACATTGTTAACAATTTTTTCTATTCTTAAAACAATTAAGAACAAAGAAAAATTTGCTGTAGAAATTATTCTATATATGCTCATGCTATCTCCTTTATTATTATTAGCTACTGCAAATGGACGATTTGGATCAATATTGTTTAGTACTGCAATAATTATTTGTGCAAAATATCTAGGAAATTTAGATTTAAGGTTCGTTAAAACAGGTAAAATTACATATTAATGTATGATTTACTGATTATAGGTGCTGGTCCAGCAGGTTTAACAGCTGCATGGGAAGCAGAAAAACACGGAAAAAAAACCCTTATTCTTGAAGGAGACAAAGAAATTGGGGGAATAAGCAGAACAGTTGAAAGAAATGGATGGAGATTTGATATTGGTGGTCATAGGTTTTTTACTAAAGTTGATGAGGTGTATCGAATTTGGGATGAAATTTTAAGTGAAGACGATTTTTTACTGCGACCAAGAATGAGCAGAATTTATTATAAAAATAAATTTTATGACTATCCATTAAAAGCAAGTAATGCTTTATTCAATCTTGGTATTCTAGAGGCAATTAGGTGTGTTCTTTCATACATGTATGTAAGAATTTTTCCTCCAAAAAATCAGGACAATTTTGAAGACTGGGTAGCTGCAAGATTTGGTTGGAGACTTTATAATATCTTTTTTAAAACTTATACCGAAAAGGTTTGGGGTGTAGACGCTAGAACTATTGGTTCAGATTGGGCAAGTCAACGAATAAAAAATCTTTCACTTCTTAAAGCTATTTTGAATGCTTTTCAAATAAATAAATCTGGTGAGATTATAACAACATTAATTGATGAGTTTAAATATCCAAAATATGGTCCAGGAATGATGTGGGAAACAGCATATGAGAAGCTAAAAGAAAAAGGTCATGAAATTAAGTTGAGCTCGAAAGTAAAAGAAATAAAAAAAGAAGAAGATTTCTATGTCATTGTAGATGAAAATGATAATAAATATAAAGCTAAACATATATTGAGCAGTATGCCATTGGCTTATTTACCTAAAACTATTCAACCAACTCCTGAAAAAAGTGTTTTAGATGCAGGAAATTCATTAAAATTTAGAGATTTTCTATCGGTGGCCCTTGTGATTGATGAAAAAAAAGCTTTTCCTGATAATTGGATATACATTCATGACCCCGGAGTAAAAGTAGGTCGAGTACAAAATTATGGAAGTTGGTCACCATACATGGTTAAAGAAGGAAAAACTTGCCTAGGCCTAGAGTATTTTGTAAATATCGGTGATGAACTATGGACTATGGAAGACGATAAATTAATAGATCTAGCTATATCTGAATTAGAAAAATTATCATTGATCAAAGCTGGTTCCTCTCTCGAAGGTTATGTAGTAAGAATGCCAAAAGCATATCCAGTATATGATTTAGATTATTCTAAAAATATAGATGAGATAGCGAACTGGCTATCTGCTGAACATACAAACATTTATCCAATAGGTAGAAATGGTATGCATAGATACAACAACCAAGACCACTCTATGATGACTGCTGTTTTAAGTACCAGAAATATACTTCTAGGAGAGAAAAATGATATTTGGCAAGTTAATGTTGAAGAGGATTATCATGAAGAAAAAAAAGGCGGTCGTTCCGCTCCAATACAAAAATAATAAATTTCTGCTTAAAATTTCTATTTTGAATATAATTAATCTTCAGGGCGCTTAGCTCAGTCCGGCAGAGCGCTTCCCTTACAAGGAAGAAGTCACAGGTTCAAATCCTGTAGCGCCCACAAGGGTTTTTCAGAAATCTAGTAGGAAAAAATACAAAGTGACCCACATTTAGTAGAAAAACAGTCGGAATCAGACTAACAAACTAGAATCTTCTCACTGTCAGAGGGGTAATAAAAGTAATAAGCATATAAAAATTGTGTGAGGTGCTTAACCTGTGAACTAAAATAAGCTTACGATTTTACACTCACCCTTATCTGACAAGTTTATAATGGGAAAATGGTTAAGTGGGTTTCTAATCTTACAGACATTTCCAATATAAAAAGAATCTCTTTTAGACAAGATATAAATGGTCTAAGAGCAATTGCAGTGTTAGCAGTAGTTTTTTATCACGCAGAACTAGAATTATTTAAAGGTGGTTGGCTAGGTGTTGATATCTTTTTTGTTATCTCTGGCTACCTGATTTCAAATATTATCATCTCTGAACTTAATGCTGGGACTTTTTCTTTTAAGAATTTTTATTTAAGAAGAGTAAGAAGAATTCTTCCAGCATTGTTTTCTACATTGCTGTTAACAATTCCTTTTGCGTACTTTTTTCTAACTCCTAAAGCAATGGAGGAATACATATATTCTCTTTTTGCTTCTGTTTTCTTTTATGCAAATTATCACTTTATGAATCTAGATTTTTATGTAGCAGAGTCTACAAAACTTATGCCTCTACTGCATACTTGGAGCTTAGCAATTGAGGAACAATACTATTTACTTTTCCCCCTTTTAGCATTTCTTGTTTATAAATATTTTAAAAAATACTTTACATTTTTTATTGGGTTTACCACTGTAGGCTCTTTGTATTTAAATCTTTTGTCTCAATCTTCAGATAAATTTTACAGGCTTGAGTTTAGAATCTGGGAGCTATTACTTGGAGTTTTAGTAATGATACTGAGTAGCAACTTAAAAATTAAACATCTTGAAAAAATTGGGTTACCTCTAATGTTCTTTCCAATCTTTTATTTTGGCGATAGTTGGATTAATGATTCTGAACCAAAGCTTATTGCATTAATAGGTATCTCTTTAATAATATTTTCTAATACTGACTCTTCAATACTTAGTAAAGTTCTTAGCTTTAAGTTAATTTCAATAATTGGTCTAAGTAGTTATTCAATATATTTACTTCACCAACCAATATTTGCTTTTCATAGAATTTATTACACACAAATCAACTGGAAAGTGTTAGAAGATTCTTATCTAAGCAATATTGAAATTTTTACTGCACTAGGGTTAACTTTTATACTTTCTTTGATTAATTACAAAATTGTTGAGATTTATTTTTTAAAAAGAACAAATTATATATTTATCTTCCTATCTTTTTTGTTACTTAGTGCTGGTGCTATATTCTTAAATATAAGTAAAAATTCAAATGAAATTTCGAATAAATTATATTTTTATACAGTAGAAGTAGAAAAATATACTGCAAATTTTAATAATAGTTCGTGTTTTGATATTAGTTCAGTTGATGAAATTTGTTCATTTAATCCAGATAAAAACAGAAAAGTTATTTTATTAGGAGATTCACATGCAAGAGAGTTGGGATACCTGTTGTCAAAAAAATTAGAAAATTATAATTTTGAAATAATAACAGGTAATAGTTGTTTATTTCTTTTTGAAAAAGAATACCTTGACATCTGCCCTTTAAAATCAAATAATAAAAGTGTAAAAAATTATGTTTCTAGTCTAAGTAATGCAATATTCATATATAGTGGTGATATTTGGGATTCTGCTTATGACGATTTAGAACTAGAAATCAATTTACCCAGAACAATCTATCAACTAACAAACAATCAAAATTATATAATAGCAGTTGAGCAGATTCCTAATTTTCCATTCGATCCAATTCAAAATATAACTTCTGCTCGATTCAAGAATTATGTAGGAATTGACTATTCGTATTGGAAAGATGAAAAATCGAACAACAAACAACTAAGTGTTTACGATAATATTAATTCAGATAGATTGTATTTAATTTCTCCAGAAGAAAACATATGTAATAATTTAATTCAAGATACTTGTGTAGCTGCTATTGATGATTTACTTTTTTATAGAGACGATAATCATTTAACCATCGATGGAGTTAATTTATTTATTGATAAGATTATTGATGTTCTTGATTTGATAAATAACTCTTGAGTTAATTAATAAAAATTCTCAGTTCAAAGCTTATATTATGAAATTCAAAAATTGATATATGAATTCAATATATATTTAGTTTCCTGACATTCGTAAAGGTATATCGTTATAAATACAATGACCCACAAATTGATATATGCTAACAGTAGACAGACTTACCAGCAATTCTCTGAGACCTTACAAAATTGTTATATGAATAAACTTGGATTAGTTTTATGGAAGGAATATTTCTAATATCTCTCCAGAGGTTGTACCTAATATTAGGGTTTCGTTATTTGAATCACTAATAGTAGTTATAGAGTAAGGAATTATATCTCTACTTAATACACTTAATTTAATGTCTGTTAAATTATTTATTGCCCATATATTTCCAGTACAGAAATCACCAACAAAGAAATAATCTTTCCACTTATTTGAATTTTCAATAGTTGTTCCGCCAATAATTGCACAATAGTCATTTGCATGTGGATATAAATATGTTGGAAAATTCGTGCTTTCTATTTGCTCAAATTTTATTTCATCGGTAACTGGAGTATTTTTATAGTTTGCATCAAAATAGCTTTCAAGCCAAGGCCATCCAAAAAAAACTGGTTCTGTAACATTATTGAAATCTTTAATAATGTTTACTTCTTCCCAATGAGAATTTCCCACATCTAAAAGGATTAGATTACTATCTTGTGGAAAGCAGGACCAAGGATTTCTAAGTCCATATGCAATAATACTTATTCTTTCATCGTCCATAGAATTTAAAGGCTGTGTAAGTAAATTTAAATTTTGAATTTTTAAAACTTTTCCCCAAGGTGAATAAAACTTTGCAGAATTACCAGGACTGTTATTATCACCTGTACAGAAATATAAATAATCGTTGTCAAAAAATACCTTTCCTCCGAAGTGAACATCTGTATCGCTTGAAAATTCAAAAGTTGAAATAATTATTTCATTCTTTTGTATTACCCCATCTACTATTTCAAAAGCAGACAAATAATATTTGCTATCTGTGCCACTATAAGTGGCTAGCAAAAAATCTTTTTCTTCTATGGTTTTAAAAACAAAAGTGTGAAGACCTGCCTCCCTATTTCTAATTGTTTTGTTTGTAATATCTAACAGTTCAGTCACTTGTCCATTTTGATTTAAGCCTGATATTCTTCCTGATGCTTCAGAAAATATAAAAGAGAATCCTAAATTATTATCTTTTTCTATATGTGTAATTACACCTAAACCTTCCTTTAAAACCTCTACGCTGCCTGAGCCAAAACTAGAAGCAGAAATTAAATTGATATCAAGTAAATCTTTTTCTTCAAGCTGATCTAAATATAAATCTAGTTCTGTTTTTTTGACAAAATCAGTTACCTCATTTTTTTTAATTCCAACAACTAAATCAATCAATGTACCATTTTCTAATGATGATCCTTGGGGAAGATTTGTTCCCAAAACCTTATCGATACACTCATCTCTATCAGTTAATTCCCTAACAATTCTTATATTTAAGGAAATTTCAAACTCAGACTCTATCGACCTAAGTTCATCAAGCGCTGAGTCGATTGAAACCTCACAATTGTTAAAATACATTGGAATTGATGCTTCTTGTTCTGAGCAAAATGAAAATAATAAAACCAAAAAAGAAATTAAATATTTAAGCATTTTGTTGTTATTAAACACACAAACTATCTTATTACGTTTATGGAATATTAAAAATAAATTGATCTAAATAATAAGCAGCATGTGTGCTTTTATTTGATGTGTAATCGTAAGTAACATCTTGATTACTTTTAAAAATAGTTTTAGAAGCTTCATCGTAGACAATAAACGAATCGAAGGTATATTTGTATCCTGATTCCCAGGTATTGGAACTAAATGCACTTGACGAAGTAATTTGATTAACGTCTATCACGAATACAAAATTATCAACAATGTCTAAAAATATGCTTCTAGTCTTTGATAATTTCTCAGAGGAGCCATATGGATTCATTCTAAATTTAATTTCAACAAATTTTGGTATGCTAGTACCTGGTGTAAGGCCAGAAAAATTAAAAATTACTTTTTCACCTTTACTTACATTTATGTTTTTTGGACCTTCATTAATAAAATCTCCTGCTGTACTTGTACTCAATAAAGTCGGCGGGCTGTAATTATAGGAGTTATTTATCAAAAATTGTTTATCAAAAATAGGGTTGTTTCGGTTTAACTTTGTGCTGGAGTAACCTACTGATGAACCTTGAGGACGCCAAGAGAGAATTGTTATTTCTTCAAATGAATAAAGGCCATTAGGACATTTACTGGTTGATAAAATGTTTGGTGATAATTCTTGTCCTAAAGCAACTTGATATTTAATGCCTGTTTCAGAGCGAATTACAGCATAAGCAAAACCACTCTTTACTGATTGTTTTGAGGGATTCTCTATAGCTCTAACAATGGAACCAGCAGAATGGGATTGATTTTGAGTTCCTAAATATCCTCTCTCAACAGTAAAGTTACTTCCATCCTTGCCTGTTACAAGCATTAACTCACGACCTATATGAAGGACTTCACCAACAGCTGCTTGGTTTTCGTTCTCAAGAGTTATTAAATTTGTACCGCCTGATATTTCATTTGTTGTATTGCTTCTTGAGTCATAAAGATTCTTTGTTGTATAAATAATGTTGATGTCGTTTGAATCATTAAGGTTTAGTCCTTTTGAAATATTTTGTTTATTTTTTAAGAAAAATATTGTATCAATTTCATTACCTGAATTTTGAGTTTGTGCAATTTCTTCAGATATTAAAATTTCTCTCAGGCCAACAGATTTGACTATTTGACCGGAACTGTTTTCGGCAAAGCTAAAGAACCAATATCCTTGATCTAAATTAGTTTTATCAAATATAGCCGTTGTTAATCCTGGGGATGTTGAAATGTTACTAGGTCTAAGTTCAACTAAGTTACTTTCAAAAGGCTTGATAAAATAAAATTTAAAATTTAAATCTCCATTACCTATAACGTCTATGGAAAAACTGTTTGAAGTAATATTTACAATCTCAGCTGTTGAAGTTGATTCAGTATAAGTTGCATTTTGAATTTCTGAGTATTGTATTTTTCCGTTCTGGTAAAAATTTATTGAATTGGAATCTAAATTATTTATATAAGGAACTCCACATATGGAAGTTGAATCTACTACTCCTTTAAATACACTAGTTATTTGATTTGTTGTTAATGAAACTGATGGCATGTACCCATATGACGCGTCAATGTTGGTTGATGTGTCAGAAGGGGGAAGTGTAGTAGTAGTTGTAGTGGTAGTAGTTGTTGTTGTAGAGGAATCACTTGAAGTGTTCTGTGTTGCTTCTTTATTCTCTGTCGCATATGGTGTTGCTTTCTCCTCACAGCCTGTCCAATTACTCATTGCTCTCTTTGTTGCTGGGCCAACATCACCATCTGGATTTAATCCGGCATAGGTCTGAAAATCTTTAATTGCTGAAATAGTTTTTGCACCTAAATATCCATCTTCTTCACCAGCATTGTATCCATACCTATTTAAAAAATTTTGTACATTTTTCAAATTATCAAAATCTACATTTAAATTATTTTCCTCAGTGCAAACATAGATTGTGGTAATGGTTGTAGAGGTTGTTGAAGTTGAAGTGGTTATAATTTCTTCCTGAACTGTACTTGGATTATTCGACTCTAGTTGAACTTCTGTAGAACTTTGTTCAGATCCGCATGAAGCAAGTGCGATTACTAACAAAACCAAACTAACTTTTTTTTGCATATATAAAGAATTCTAAAACTTATTTAACAAATATTTTCATTTAAAAAAAAGAATAATAAAGTATTAAACTTTTTGTATATTGAAATACAAAAATCCTATTTTACTGACCTCACTTGTTCATACTTTATTATTTATTCCTTTCTACTTATCTGGCTTTATAGGGTCTGACTGGGACTCCTATGCATTAATTGGCTCTGCGAAAATATTTATTGAACAAGGTATATATATACCTTCCCGACCTCCTGGATTTCCATTATCAGAATTACTAACTTTATCCGTAATTAATGTTTCTGAAATTTTCAATATTCAATTTGAAAAAGTTCTTTTAGTTATTCAGTATTTATTTTTAATATTATCAAATATTCTTTTGAGCAAATTATTCATGATAAATAGCCGAAAAATAAATTTTTACTATCTAATTGTGATGTTCTCCCCAATTTATATCATTTCTGGATTCACAGTGATTGATTATATAGCAGGTTTAGTTTTTGGTTATATGGGTGTTTATATATTCAATAAAAATAAGAATGTTAATAGTGCTATTTTAATTTCTTTTTTATTTTCTATTTCAATTGGTTTTCGATTATCTAATATTATTTTCCTTATTTCATTAGCTATTTACATTATTTTTATAAAAAAAGAATCTGTT
>Ga0315315_10003922_pt1 | contig 13709 bp, 12 predicted proteins | sample M140m3416metaG_FD_203699 | JGI IMG/M metagenome (GOLD analysis project Ga0315315, IMG submission 203699) | Ammonia-oxidizing marine archaeal communities from Monterey Bay, California, United States - M1 40m 3416 | ecosystem: Environmental > Aquatic > Marine > Intertidal zone | place: USA...
CAACACCGCTTGATTCCATACCAAATGGTCGCGGTGATTAGTCCCTGGAACGTTCCTTTATTGCTCGCCATGATCGACAGCCTGGCGGCATTAGCCGCAGGGTGTGCGGTCTTGCTGAAACCCTCAGAGGTGACGCCGCGGTTTATAGAGCCGCTGCAGCGCGCGCTTGACGCTGTGCCCGAGCTTGCGGCGGTGCTGCACATCGTGACGGGCGGTCCGGACACGGGCAAGGCGATGATCGAAGAGGTCGACGCGGTGTGTTTTACCGGCAGCGTGAAGACAGGACGGCAAGTGAGTCAGCAAGCCGCAGCATGCTTTATTCCCGCGTTTCTGGAGCTGGGAGGCAAGGACCCTGCCGTGATTTTGCATGACGCCGATGTACCCTTGGCAGTCCGCGCGATTATCCGCAGCGCGATGGGTATGACGGGTCAGGCCTGTCAGTCCCTGGAGCGAATTTACTGTCACGAGAGTATTTCAGAGGCAGTGACCGATGAGCTGCTCAGACAGCTCAGCGAGCTGTCGCTCACCTGTTCTGAAGACGGCGCCGGCGACATTGCGCCACTGATTTTTGAGCGGCAGGTGGACACTATTCAGGCTCAGGTCGACGACGCGCTGGCCAAGGGAGCGACTTGCCTGCTAGGCGGTGAGCCGGTTCGAGCTGGCGGGATCTGGTATCCGCCGACGCTGCTGACCAACGTGAATCACACTATGTTGATCATGCAGGAGGAGACTTTTGGTCCAGTGATTCCGGTCGTGGTGTTCAGTGATGCTGAGGAGGCTGTGGCCCTCGCCAACGACTCGAAGTTTGGTCTCTCCGCAGCGGTGTTCTCCCAAGATACCCAAGCCGCTATGGCCGTAGCAGAGCGATTGCAGGTGGGCGCAATCAGTATTAATGACGCCTCGCTAACAGGTATTGTTAATGACGTTGAAAAGAACAGTTTCCGCTTTTCGGGCATGGGGGGGTCGCGCATGGGACCTGCCGGGCTGATCCGTTTTTTGCGCAAGCGGGCCCTGCTCATACAGACTGGTGAGCCCGCTCCGGTGCAACTATTTTCAGATACACCACTCTCAGATACACCGCAGGAGACAGCGTCATGACGATGGTTTGGGTCGATCTTAAGCCGGGGGAAGCGGGCTGCCAGCCTATTCTCGATTTTCTCAGCAGCATCCTGCCGGATACGCGGGGCTTCGACGGGTGCCAGGACTTAAAGGTCTATATAGAAGGCGACGGTGAAGGCATTGTCTTTATCGAGTATTGGGAAAGTGCTGAACATTACCAGCGTTACCTGAGCTGGCGAACGGAGACCGGTGTGTTGAATCAGCTCGTCGAGATGCTGGCAGCGCCGCCGATTATCCGCATCGCCGAGGATTCAGGTATCTGATCTGACCGACTTTCTTGATGCGGCGGGGGACCCCGTTTCGGGCTACTACGAGAACAGTTTGCTCATCGCTCGATCGTCAGGACACAAAGCCATAAAGCACCCCCGCGATTTTTCTTAGCTGAATTTCTTCGGCACCTTCGGTGATGCGGTAGCGCCGATGGTGACGGTAGATATGTTCAAACGGTTTGTGACGGGAATACCCCATACCGCCATGAAATTGCATAGCGGTATCTGCTGCATTACAAACCAGTCTGTTAGCCCGGTAGTTGCACATCGACACCTTGTCGGTCAGCTTTTTTGCGACATCTACTTTATCCATTTGGTCCATTTGTGCCGCGGTTTTATAAATTAACAGACGCAGCATTTCGGCTTCGGTCTGCAGCTCTACCAGCGGAAACTGAATCCCTTGATTGGCTGACAGCGGTTTGCCAAAAGGTGCGCGTTTCTGGGTATAGGAGAAGGTCTCATCGAGGCAGTATTGAGCGGCCCCCAGCGATGACGCCGCTTGCCGAATACGGCTCTCGTGAACAAAGTGCATGGCAACGTTAAGCCCCTGCTCGACATCCCCCAGCACGTCCCTGTCGGGGACAAAGACCTCATTCAGCGTGCAGTGGGGGTGGTCGGTGGGCATATTAAAGGTCCAGAGATACTCCCCGACCTGAAATCCCTCAGCTTGGGTTGAGGCGACAAAACAGCCAATACCACGGGGGCTTCCGTCTTCTCCCGAGTGGCGCGCGAAGACCATCACGTGACTGGCCTTGTGCAAACCGGTGGTCCACATTTTTTCGCCAGTAATCGCCCAGCCCTCCACGCCGTCCTGAGTGGTTCGCTCGGCACGGGTTTCCATCCAGGTTGCATCCGAACCGTGGGCAGCTTCAGTGAGACCAAAACACCAGCCCAAATCACCTTGCAATAGCGGCTCCATCCATCGGTCTTGCTGGTCCGCCGTACCAAAATCGCGCAGCATCATTGGGGTCATCAGATTGCCGACGATGGAGGTCTCGTTTTGGAGGTCGTTGTGCAAACCAAGACCCTGACTGGCCAGGTGTTCACGAATCCGGGCCATGGCGAGATTGCTGCCACCCTGGCCCCCGAATTCCTCTGGTAGGGCGTAGCGAAAGTGACCTGCGGCATCGGCGCGCTGGCGCATTTCCTTTAGCAATGCCTCCCAGTCTTCGCGGGGTAGGCCATCTCTGTCCCAGTCGGTTCGCGCGTGCTCTCTTCGATGGTCGAAGAAGCGGATATTGTCATCCTGCATTTCAAGGGGTTTGATCTCGCGCTCGATAAAATCATCAAGCACCACAAGATAGTCTTCAATGGAGCGGGGAATGTCGAACAGAAAGGGCTCAGTCATGGATCATGGGTGCCTCGTGAAAGCCAGCGGCAACGCCGTGTAGCAGGGCGCAATAACATCGTGCCTTTGTCGATAGGGTAATAGGATAGAGCGGATTAAGTGTCGCGTGTGCGCCATTTTTTTTCTGCGATGGCACGGCTGGCATAACGCGGGTTGTTGATGGCGGTAACCAGAAGCTGGCGGGCTTTCAGGTAGTCCAAGAAATCGGTATCCGGTTCGAGCTGTCGCTGAGCCAGTGCTCTGGAGAGTCGCTGCGGAATATTAGCCCCGGGTTCGGCATCCGGCAGCCATTGTTGGGCGGCCTTGGAATCGAGTGCAAACAAATCCTCGTTGATGCTTTGCTCACGCTCGATGATGCCCAGTACATTAGCGGCGACACGTGCGTTAAATTGGTCACGCCCCGAGAGCGCCGGTACTGCGCTCTCCATGAGAAAGCTCTTGACGGCTCCCAGCAGCTCTAAGGACGACACGTCGGTCGGTGTGCCGTTGTCGTTATCCTGTGTCACGAGTCTTCCCACGCCTCCATCAGTAGCAACATATCCAGTTCTGCCTCTGAGCGTCGGCGGACAATAGCCGCGCGCTCTACATCGCCGTTGCCGCTGTGCCAAAGAGCCCCCATTGTCTGGCAGACCAATCCCCAGCTGAGTGCGGCAAAAATTTCCCAGTAGCGCACAGTGGTGAGTGCTGGCGCCCAACCGGCTATGGACTCGTACCCTGCAATCAGGTCTTCATAATGACCGAAGCCACCCACCGGCTTGTCCAGTTGCCCGAATCGCCAAACATGGGCACATAAATAACCAAGGTCCTCTTCCGCCGGGCCTTGGTGAGCGAGTTCCCAATCGAGTACGCCGGCGAGCCCGTTGTCATCGATGAGCAGATTACCGGTGCGGAAATCACCGTGCAGGAGCACACAAGGCGCCTCCTTGGGCGCATGGTCGATCAACCAGTTAAGACCGAGTTGCATCACCGGAGAGCTATCACCAAAAGTATGTAGTCTTTGCTGAGCGACCCTGAACCGTTTTTCAAGCGTGGTAGGCGCCACTGTGTCTGGCAACTGCGAGCTGTCAATCGCATGGATACGAGCCAGAGCCTGACCACACTCAAAGGCGAGGCGATCTCGAGCTGCTTCGAAATTGACATCGGTTAGCCACCGCTGAGGAATGCTTTCACCCGGGATGAAATCCATAAGGAAAGCCTCGCCAACGGGATGCGCCGCATCAAAAACCGCATAGATTTCAGGTACGGGCACCGCCGCTGCGGTCGCAAGCTGAATCACGGCCGCCTCATCCTTCAGTGACAGACCGAGGATATTGCCCTCAAGGTTGTCCACTGAATCTGCAGAGAAAGGCCGGCGCCGGAGGATCAGTGGGGTATCCCCCCACTTCAGTCGCCAGGTTTCATTCACGGCACCGCCAGATAGCCGGGTGAGCTGGTCGACCCGGTCACCTGGAACTTTCCCTGCCAAGGGCTTCCGCAAGGCGGCATTGAGTTGTTCCGTCAGCTGTTCGGGGGACATTGTTGCCTGTTCGCCTGAGACACTATCCGCAAGAGGCTTTGGGCTAGCCCTTCTCGATCTGGAACGTCAAACCCGCGTGTTCCTGTAACCGCTCAATCAGCGTATCGCCCATCGCTGCGGCCGGCGTCCAGATGCCGCCTGAAGCGAGTTCAGGATTCTTCAATAAACAGATGGCTGCTTCAGCCAGCATTTTCGAGGTGGATCCGTAGCCGGGATCGCGGTCTCCCTGAACGCTGCTGATCATCAACTCGCCTTCGCTACTCTCACCTACAAAAATAGCATCGTAGTCGCCGTTCTCCCGCTCTTCTTTACTGGGCCCTTCGCCCGGCTTCAGGTCGCTCTTGGCTACCGAGTCATCTTTGGCAACATATTCGGCAGTCGCTTTGCCCTGATCGCCGTCACCGGTTAGTAGCATTTCGTCGTAACGGAAATTCTCACCGTACTGATGCCCCAATAGATAGTTGGAGCGGTGAATATTTTTGGTGTTGATGGCTGCCATGATAAAGGGCGCACTCCAGCTTTGAAGCTCCTCATCGTACTGGGGTGTCATGCCGGTCGGCTGTTCGGGTCCGGTGAAGCCCTCGGTCAGTGCGAAGGGATTGGTCAGTACTTGAATCAGCGCAGGGTTTGCCCTGGCGGAGGCCATTGTGGCGTGCATCGAGGCGATGGTGCCGCCTGAGAACGTCCCGTTCATCGCACGCACCCGACCTTTTACGGTGGCGATGGGCTGGCCAGTTTTGGCCATGGCATGTTGCTGCAGTAAGTAGACGCCGAGATCAAAAGGGATCGAATCAAAACCACAGCTGTGCACAATCCGCGCACCCGACGCTTTGGCCGCCTCGCCGTAACGCCCAATGGTCTCGTGCATCCAACTCGGTTCGCCCGATAGATCGACATAATCGGTGCCGCGTTCGGCGCACTGCTTGACGAGTGCGTCACCGTAAAGCTGATAAGGCCCCACCGTGGTAATCACGACCCGGCTGGCATCGACCATTTGCGCTACGGAGTCAGGGTTGTCTGCGTCAATGGCCAGTAACGCGACAGCGTCGCTGATACCCATCTCGGCCCGTACCGCAGTGAGTTTTTCCAGCGAGCGTCCGGCCATCGCCCATTTCAGATCTGCATCGCTATATTCTGCTGCGAGGTATTCAGCGACAAGGCGCCCGGTGTAACCCGAAGCGCCAAAAACGACGATATCAAACGGTTTGGTTGCGGTGGACATATTGGCGATCACTCCAGAGTCTTATTTTAGGGGGGGGCAAGGGTAACCCCTCGGCACCCATACGGGGGAAATTTTATTACGAAGACGGCGCTCACCGTTTCTTCATCGCTCCTGCATGACTATGATCGCCGTATGGAAATTGATCCCATCACACGCCAGACAATTGAGCGCCTTTTGGCAGCGATTGAGTCGCGTGATTTGCGGGCGATCCGCACTGTGCTTCACGCTGATGTGACCTGGCAAAACGTGCCTCATCCGCCTGCCGAGGGCAGGGAGGCGGTGGTGGGTCTACTGGCGAATATCCTGTGCTGGTCAGACAAGGTGCAGTGGGACGTGGTGTCAGCATCAGTGAGTGGCCTCACCGGCTGGTATGAGCGGCTTGATCGATTCTGGCTAGACGGCGAGGAATATGCCGTGCCCTGCAATGGCGTGCTGACGGTGGACCGTGACACGCAATCGGTTATTGCGATGAGGGATTATGTTGACTTGGGGGAATGGCGGAGCAGGGTGACCCCAAAATTAGCGTCACTGGCCGCTAGGCCTGCCGCCGAGGTGGTAGCGCGACACCTCAAGGCGGTAAGGACCCTCGATCCCGTTGCAATGGCCGCAGATTATGCGTTGAGCGCAACGCTTGAACGCCCTGGTGCCCGCTACCCTGATTGGTACGCCATTGCAGACTACTTTGCGTCGGTTCCTGAGCGATTGGCTGGGCGCCAACTTATTTTTGGTGAGGTGGAAGCGACTGGTCCCGATGCCGCGCAGGTTGCCTGGGAGATGACCGGCGATACTGGCTCAGCGGTCTCGGGTCGAGATCTTTTTCGCGTCAACGAGGGCAGAATTTTTCATCAGGTCACCACGCTCGACGAGGGCGACTTTTAAGCTGGAGGCTACATCCACGCGCGCTGTTAACAAAGGCCGTATGGGATTGGGTTTCGATGGCAGTGCGCCGAGAGGCGATTAGGATGCAGCGTTGACCCAGGGTCCCTTGGCGCTGACGGTTTCGATGTTCAACTGACCCGCCAGCCCCGCTGTACGGTGGACGCTGATCTCCCCGTACTCAGGCATTTGTATCATCTCAAGCATGGCGGCGCGGGAGGGGTACATTGCGATCGCAATTTGGTCCCACAGTTCCTCGACGTCACCTAACATCAGACGTTCTACGTCTGCACCGAACTCAAGCGAGCCGCCTACTTTCGGCAGAAGCTTTGCGACGCCTACCGCGTAAAGTCCGTACGCTTCCCGCCCGGATAGAGAAGTGTCACGTCCATCCTCGTACTCGGCATGCTCTTTGAAGGTAAGCAGATTCAACATAAATATCGGGCTATCCGTCTCGGAAGTAAGAAAGCCTTCCATCTGTTCCTGAGTGGGGACTACGGCGTTGTGTACTCGCATTATGCGCTCCTGTTGAGGGGGTCGAACGACCTGTTGGCGCGAAAGCCGACTGCAGGGCCTGTGGAAGCAATAGCAGCAGCCGATATCAGCGCGATTTGACGTAGTCTATATAATGACATAATTTATGCCAACACTTCAGTTCACCCTGTTTGATGAGCGTGACATCCCATGAAAATACTCCGTACGCCTGACGCGCAGTTTGCAGACATCGCCGAATATCCCTTCGAGCCGCATTACACGGAAGTCGATTCCGGTGAGGGGGAGACCCTGCGAATCCATCACATTGACGAGGGCGACCGTCATGCGCCCATTGTGCTGTGCCTGCATGGTCAGCCCAGTTGGAGCTATCTTTACCGCAAGATGGTGCCGTTGCTTGTGGCGTCCGGATTGCGCGTCGTCGCCCCTGACCTGCCCGGCTATGGCAAGTCTGATAAACCTGCCGCCCGCGAGGATTACAGCTACCAGAGGCAGGTGGATTGGATGGGTCGCTGGCTTAAGGCGAACGACTTTGCCGATATGACCTTTTTTGGACAGGACTGGGGCGGCTTGATTGGACTGCGGCTGGTGGTCGATCACCCGGATCGTTTTGCACGCGTGGTGGTGGGCAATACCGGACTGCCCCTCAACACCAGCCTTGATCAGCAAATTGTCGACAAAGTCATGGCGTTTCGGGAGGACGGGCGGCGACTTGGCTTCCGCGAGATGGCCTTGGCACTGTCGCGTCTCCGGGGGATAGGTAATGAGCCCGACGCCTTCCCGATGGGTTTTGCTCACTGGCAAAAATTCTGCTGGAACACGGCAGATATGCCTGCAGGCTTCATGATGGAGATGATGATCAATGCGCCCGCAACCTGGAAGGTCGCGCCCCGCGTGCTACTGAATCAGTATCTGGGCACCGCCCTGCGTCCCATCACGCCTTTGGGTCGCGCCTATGAGGCGCCATTCCCGGATGCCTCTTACAAGATGGGCCCGCGCGCCATGCCCAGCCAGGTGCCGACGTTACCCACCGACCCTTCGCTTGAGGCGCAAAAAAAGGCCTGGGAGTTCTTCTTGCAATTCAATAAGCCTTTTCTCTGTTTGTTTACCGAGGATGACCCGGTGACGAGGGGGGCGGAAAAGAGTTTTATCGGGCGCGTGCCTGGCACAGCGGGACTGCCACATCAGATGTTGCCGCGTGGCGGCCACTTCCTGCAGGAGTTTTGCCATCGCGAGCTGAGTGCGGCGATCAGTGAGTTGATCAGCTCAACCTAGGCGTTTGCCGTCACAGCACGATGACTCCTCGAAGTGGGTCATCACTATTGATCAGGTCGTGAAAAGCCTCTGCCAGTCGGCCGCTCTCACTGACGCAGGTTTTCCAATAGGCGACCCTTTCAGGGGGCGGCATTACACGGAAGTCGCTGCGGTCGGGAATCTTGGCGTAGGGCAGTTGGGCGAGAAACGCGTCGCTGGGGCAGATCAATACCAGATTATCGATCACCGATCTGGCGGGCGTTCGCCAGCGCAACATCTTGTCGAACCAGCCCGGCGTCAGGCGGTCTCGAAAGTGAGGGTAGAGCACCAAACCGGCCGGTTGATGGGTCTCAAGTGTGAAGTGGTAATCAATGATGCCGCCATCCCAGAAGGGCCCGCCGACCGCCCCTGAGATCGCGGGCTCGCATTGCATGAGAAACGGGATGGCTCCGCTCGCTTTGAGTGAGGAGATCAAGTTGAACTCAGAGAGAGGGATCAGCTCTGTGTTGAACCCCTCGGAGAATGGCAGCTCGTTGAGGTGGTGATGACAAAATGCCACTCTCTCAAAGAAAAGCCCCAGCGCTTTTCGGTTGATCGTATTGCCGAGAGTCGCTGCGGCCATCCCCATAGCCAAAGGCACTCCTTTTTGACCTCGGGCAATGCCTTTTGCCCGCGCTGTAATAATCGCGTTACGGAGGGTGGGGTGCTCGACAATGCGCTGTGCGCCCCCTGCGCCCAGCGCCTCTCGGAGCATCTGTTCTGCTACGTGACTCACCTCCTCGGCTGAAGGGCGAGCACAGCTATATTCCTGATAGAGATACGCCCGTTGCAGCCTGAGGATCGCTGCGCTGGGATCGGGCAGGCTAAGACAGGCATGCCGCCAAGTACCGATTGAGGAGCCCATCAGGGTTATCGGCTTATGACACTGTGAGAGTAACTCCTTACCCAGAATCCGGTCCATTTCAGAGAGAATGAGCCACTTGGGGCCGCCCGAGGCACCCATCAGGGTTGTCCATGGCGCTGACCGCCAGCCCCTCTCGCCGATCAGGGCGGCCGCTTTTCGGCCCATATAAATGGCAAGGGCTGGCGTCATATCGTTGTTGTTCATGGCCTTGGCGCCTGAATGGTGCCTCTGTCATGGTTTTGTCTAAACCAGTCTAACGAAATTCCGGTGCTAATCCCCTTTTTGTAAAAATAGGCACGGTGTTTGCATAAGTTGTTTATGAGGCGCAATGCGGCAACATAGCAGCGCAGTGCCTGCGGCGTAAAAAAGGGGGGCGTTATCAGGATCGATAGCGCGGGAACGCAACACTGGTTAACCAAGTGATGGGAAAACATTATGGACGATGAGCAAAAAGCCCGAACAGCACTGCCAGCAGTGCTAACACAATATATGAAAGCGGAAGCCCTACCCGAAAGCCTCGCCGATGACTTTCTCAAGTGGTATGCGGGCGTCACTCACCACTTGGCCACATGGGCCAATGAACGCGAAACGCCACCACTAGTGGGTATAAGCGGCTGTCAGGGCTCAGGCAAGAGCACGCTGGTACAGCTGATGGCACACGTTCTTTGCGAGGTTCACGATGTTTCTGTGGCCGTGCTTTCACTGGATGATTTCTACCTTCCCAAGGCGGCGCGGTTGGCAATGGGTAAAACGGTTCACCCGCTGTTCGCCACGCGGGGAGTGCCCGGCACCCACGATTTGGCGTTGCTGTCGGGCACGATTGACGGGTTGCGGAGCTCGCGCGGAACGGTGTCCTTGCCCACCTTTGACAAAGCCCGAGACGAACGCACCGAAATGGGGCATTGGCGCCAAGTGGGTGCGCCAGCACAGCTGATTTTGCTGGAAGGTTGGTGCATGGGGGTTCCCCCCCAGCGCGGAGCCGAATTGTTGGCACCCGTGAATCGCACCGAGGAGGAAGCGGATGCGGATCTCATCTGGCGCACCGAGGTGAATCGTCAGCTCAGTGGAGATTACGCGGACCTATTCGCGGCGCTCGATGCATTGCTGGTGCTTCAGGCGCCCGATTTTGATGCCGTCTTTGAGTGGCGCTGGCAACAGGAGCAGCGTCTGTCCGAACAATTCCAGCGTCGCCATCCGGACTCAGCAGATCCGACGATGGGTCGCGACGAGGTGGCTGACTTTGTTTTGCATTATCAGCGACTCACTGAGCATGCCCTGAGAACATTACCCGATCGGGCAAATTTTGTATGGGAGCTTGAGCCAGACCGCTCGGTTAAACGCCTTCGTCTAACGGGGGTGGCGGCATGAATAGCGCACTGATTTATACCGACCTCGATGGTACGTTGCTCGATCACCACACCTATTCGTTTGATGCAGCGCGCTCGACACTGGCCGCACTCAAGAAGCGCGGCATCCCGGTGATTCCCTGTACCAGCAAGACCCGTTCCGAGACGGCAAAGCTGATGCAGGCATTGGCGTTTGATGGGCCCATGATCGTGGAGAACGGTGCTGCGATTTGGGTGCCTCGTGATTGGGGTTTGAGCCGGCCGGACAATGCTGTCGACGATGACGGTGCCTGGGGACACTCCTTCGGGCCTTCACGCGCAATGATTCGACGGCAGTTGGCCATCTTGAGTATTGAGTGGGGTAACCGCTACCAGTCTCTTTGTGATCTGTCTGATAAACAGGTCGCTGCCGTAACGGGTCTGGATCTCGATAGTGCAGCGCGTGCAAAACGCCGACAGCACTCGGAAACCCTTGTTTGGCTTGGCACTCCTGCGGACCGCACTACTTTCGCCGAACAGGTTGAAGCGCTGGATATGCGCTGTGTGGAGGGTGGACGTTTCGTTCATGTGCTGGCTTCAGGTGGTAAGGCGGAAGCTGTGAGTTGGTTAAACCACAAGATTCGGACTGAGCGACCCGACTACGCAGACGCTATCAGCATCTCGGCGGGCGATGCCGCAAACGACGTCGAGATGCTCGAGGTGACCGATCTTGCCTTACTGGTGCGGTCCCCTGTCAGCGAGCCGCCGAAACCCAAACGTCAGGGTGGACTGGTGATCAGTGATGCGATGGGGCCCGCAGGTTGGGCAGAAGGGATTGAAGCGCTGATCGCGCGAGTGGAAGAGGAGGAAGACCGTGGCCGACTTTTATCAAAACGGCACGATCACAACGCTGCATAACCTAGGTGAGCGATCAACCGCTGACCTCGAGCAGGACCTATTGCAGTTCAGTGAGCGCAGGTCATTGGGTCTGATTTTGCCCTCACTGTATTCCGAGATCGACACGCCGGCGCTGCCCGCCATTATTCAGGAGCTGAAATCGGTTCCCTATCTGTCCCAGATTGTGATCGGGCTCGATCGGGCGAATCAGGATGAGTACCAGAAGGCGCTGAGTTTTTTTGCCGATCTCCCGCAGCACCATCGCGTACTGTGGAACGACGGGCCGCGGCTGAAAGCCATTGATGCGCGGCTGCAGGAGGCGGGGCTCGCGCCTCAGGAGCTCGGCAAGGGGCGTAACGTTTGGTACTGCATGGGCTACGCATTGGCCACGGGTCGGGCGGAAGCGATCGCGCTGCACGACTGTGACATTCTGACCTACGATCGCAGCTTGCTGGCGCGGCTGATTTATCCGGTCGCGCATCCTCTCTTTGGTTACGAATTCTGCAAGGGCTATTACCCGCGCGTATCCGAGAACAAAATCAACGGAAGGGTCTGCAGACTGTTGGTTACGCCCATGATTCGTGCGTTGAAACGCATCGTCGGGGAGTCGCCCTACCTCAATTATCTAGACAGTTACCGTTATATCCTCGCAGGTGAGTTTGCGTTTCGGAAACGCCTGCTCGGTGATCTGAGAATCCCCACCGACTGGGGTCTGGAGATCGGCGTGGTCTCGGAGGTCTACCGCAGCAACAGTAACAAGCAGATTTGCCAGGTCGACATTGCCGATAATTATGACCACAAGCATCAGGATCTGTCTCTGGATGATCAGAATGCGGGCTTGTCGCGCATGTCACTCGATATCGCACGTTCGCTTTATCGCAAGCTGGCGATTCAGGGCACGGTATTCAGTCAGGAAACATTCCGAACGTTAAAGGCTACCTACTATCGGATGGCGCTTGATTTGATCGAGACCTATCGTAACGACGCCATTATGAATGGTCTGAGTTTTGACATTCACAGAGAAGAAGAGGCGATCGAGCTGTTCGCCGAGAATATTCTTGAGGCCGGAGAGCAGTTTTTGGAGCGCTCTTCGGAGGCGCCCTTTATTCCCACCTGGAACCGGGTATTCAGTGCCATGCCCGACATCTTTGATGAATTGATCGCCGCGGTAGAGGCCGATCACGAGGAATTTTCTGCCGCACGTGAGTTGCCAAAAGTCGCCCGGGGATGATCAGCACGCTGTCTCAGCGGCTGCGCGAGCACCTGGCCGCGGTCTACGGCGATGCCTTCTCAGAGGGTGCGCTGAACGGCTGGGTTGAACGATTACTCGACGCCGCGCAGCTGAATGCCGCGCAAGCGCCGCCACCGGCACACCGTAACCTGTGGGATGAGACCGATGTGGCGGTCATTACCTATGGCGACTCACTGCTCAATGGTGAGGAGCCGCCGCTCAAGACCCTGCACGGTTTTCTGACGCAACGATTGGGCGCGCTGGTGAGCTGGGTGCATGTGCTGCCCTTTCACCCCTGGACCTCGGATGATGGCTTTGCGGTGCTCGATTACTCGAGCGTCAATGAGGCGCTCGGCACGTGGTCCGACATCACCCGGTTGGGTGTCGACTACCGACTGATGGCGGACCTCGTGCTCAATCACTGCTCGAGTCGGTCGGCCTGGTTTGAGAATTTTCGCCAAGGCGAGACCCCCGGCGACGACTATTTTTTTGAGCCGGATGACACGTTCGATACCCGCTACGTGGTCAGGCCCCGGACCTCGCCGCTCCTGAATCTTGTGGCCACAGAGCAGGGCGAGCGGGCCGTCTGGTGCACCTTTAGTCCGGACCAGGTGGACTTCAACTTCGCCAACCCGGCGGTGGTCGTGGAGTTCGTCACCATCATCCGCCAGTTGCTGGATGCAGGGGTGCGCGTGTTCAGACTGGATGCCGTGGCGTTCCTGTGGAAGGAGAGCGGCACCACCTGTATGAACCTGCCGCAAACGCACGAGCTGATCAGGCTGTTTCGCCTGATCATCGAGTGCGCGCAGGCCGATGCCATTGTCATCACCGAGACCAACGTCCCCAATTGCGAGAATCTGTCTTACTTTGGCAATGCCAATGAGGCGCATGGCATCTACAACTTCTCCCTGCCGCCGCTTTTGGTGCACGCGTTGGTCACCGGCACCAGCCGCTATCTGTCGACCTGGATGATGAGCATGCCGCCGGCGCAGGATGGCACCCTCTACTTCAACTTCATCGCCTCTCACGATGGCATTGGGCTGCGCCCCGTAGAGGGCTTGCTGGAGCAGGCGGAGGTTGATGAGCTACTGGCCACGATGGAGCAGTTTGGTGGCCGCGTTTCATGGCGGCAAGCTGCCGGTAGCGAAGCCAAACCCTATGAGATCAACATCGCGCTGCGAGACGCGCTCCAGGGCACCACCCGTGGCAAGGATGAGTGGGGGTTCGAGCGCTTTCTGTGTGCGCACGCCATCATG